>Ga0193954_1001444_pt1 | contig 12061 bp, 14 predicted proteins | sample BB_5_MG_FD_140340 | JGI IMG/M metagenome (GOLD analysis project Ga0193954, IMG submission 140340) | Microbial mat bacterial communities from the Broadkill River, Lewes, Delaware, United States - BB_5_MG | ecosystem: Environmental > Aquatic > Freshwater > River > Microbial mats | place: USA...
CCTTTGAAACCTTTAATAGTGTCTTCAAGAGATACATATTTACCAGGTGCGCCTGTAAATACTTCAGCAACAAAGAATGGTTGAGAAAGGAATTTCTCAATTTTACGAGCACGTTCAACAACATTTTTGTCATCTTCTGAAAGCTCATCCATACCAAGAATCGCAATGATGTCTTGAAGGTCTTTATATTTTTGAAGTGTTTGTTGAACACCACGAGCTACTGCATAGTGCTCTTCACCTAAAATTTGTGGATCAAGTAATCTTGAAGTTGAATCAAGAGGATCAACTGCAGGATAGATACCTTTTTCAGCAATTTTACGGTTAAGTACTGTTGTTGCATCTAAGTGAGCAAATACAGAAGCTGGAGCTGGATCTGTTAAATCATCCGCTGGTACATAAACAGCCTGAACTGAAGTAATTGAACCATTAGTTGTTGATGTAATACGATCTTGTAATGCTGACATCTCACGAGCAAGAGTTGGTTGGTAACCAACAGCTGATGGAATACGACCAAGAAGTGCTGACATCTCTGAACCTGATTGTGCGAAACGGAAAATATTATCAACGAACATAAGTACGTCAAGTTTTTTCTCATCACGGAAATACTCAGCCATAGTAAGACCAGTAAGAGCGATACGGTTACGTGCTCCTGGAGGCTCACTCATCTGACCATAACACAGTGCAACTTTGTCAAGTACGTTAGATTCTTTCATCTCATAATAAAGGTCATTTCCTTCACGAGTTCTTTCACCAACACCAGCAAATACTGATAAACCATCATGACCATGAGCAACATTGTGAATAAGCTCCATGATAATAACTGTTTTACCAACACCAGCACCACCAAATAGTCCAACTTTACCACCTTTAGCGTAAGGAGCAAGCAAATCAACTACTTTGATACCAGTTTCAAACATCTCTGTTTTAGTTGATTGATCAACTAATGGTGGAGGTGCACGGTGGATCGACCACTTATCAGAATCTGTAACTTGTTCACCACCATCGATAGTTTCACCAATTACATTAAAAATACGTCCAAGAACTTTTTCACCAACTGGTACTTTAATTGGAGCACCTGTTGCTTTACATTCTAAACCACGAACTAAACCTTCTGACATATCCATAGCAATTGTACGAACACGACCATCACCTAAGTGTGCAGCAACTTCTAAAACTAAACGGTGCTCACTACCTTCTATATTAACTTGTACTTCAATTGCTTCGTTGATAACTGGAAGATATCCATCAAAATCAACATCAACAACAGGACCCATTACCTGGCTAATTTTACCAATCATATTTTTCTCCATTATTTCATAGACTCTACACCACTGATAATTTCAATCAGTTCTGTAGTAATAGCAGCTTGACGCGCTTTATTAAATTCAACATTAAGTGATTTAACCATCTCTTTAGCATTATTAGTTGCTGCATCCATTGCCTGCATACGAGCAGAGTGTTCAGCTGCAACAGAATCAATTAATGAGTAATACATAGAGTATTCAACATATCTATTTACCAAAGAATCAAGCATAATCTCTTCATCTTGTGCTTCAATTTCTAACATTGATGATTTTTGAGCTTCATTACAATCAAATTTTTCAGTATCTACTGGTAAAACTTTATTTACATGTAACTCTTGAGTGATCATATTTTTATAACCATTGTATACAATATGAACGGCATCAACTTTTCCATCTTTAAAATCTTCTATTGAAGTTGAGATGAAATTATCCGAAGCTTTTTTATCTGGTTTTGAACTTAAACCAATAACAGAGTCAAAAAGTTCTGTTTCATTGTATTTAAAAAATTCAACACCTTTTTTACCGACACCGCTTAAACGTACTTTTACATTTTTCTCTTTGTATTCAGCTAAAAGTTTATTAACAGCTTTAATAGTTTGAATATTAAAACCACCACAAAGACCTTTATCTGCTGTAACAAAAATAATGTCAACAATTTTTGGGTTAGTAATATCTGTAAAACATCTATTATCTTCTAATCCACCAACTTTGTTACATTTAATACGTCCAGCTATTTCGGCAATCACCTGATTGAGTTTATCAGAATAAAGACGTGAGCGTTTTGCAAGCTCTTCAGCACGACGAAGCTTAGCAGTTGATACTAGCTTCATTGCACGTGTAGTCTTTTGAGTGTTACTAACACTCTTAATCTTTCTTTGAATATCTTTCAAGTTTGCCATAAAAAATCCCTTATGCTACTACAAAAGAAGCTTTAAACTCTTCAAGTGCTTTTAACATTACTGCTTTAGTATCATCATCTACTTTACTAGCACTTCTAATGTTTTCAAATATTTGAGGATAAGAAGCTTCAATAAATGGATAAAGTTCACTTTCAAAACGAACTACATTTGAAGCGTCCATATCATCTAAGAAACCTTCATTACCAGCAAAGATAATAAGAACTTGTTTCTCAGCAGCAAGAGGAGAGAATGGTCCTTGTTTTAGAACTTCTACCATTCTTTGTCCACGCTCTAGTTGATTACGAGAAACTTCATCTAGATCTGATGCGAATTGTGCAAATGCTTGAAGTTCACGATATTGTGCAAGATCAAGACGTAAAGTACCAGCAACTTGCTTAGTAGCTTTAATTTGAGCAGCTCCACCAACACGAGATACAGATAAACCAACGTTAATCGCTGGACGAACACCCGAGTTAAATAGATCTGTTTCTAAGAAGATTTGACCATCAGTAATAGAGATAACGTTTGTTGGAATATATGCCGCAACATCACCTGCTTGAGTTTCAATAATAGGTAAAGCAGTAAGTGAACCTGCACCCTCTTCATCACTCATTTTAGCTGCACGCTCTAATAAACGAGAGTGAACATAAAAAACATCACCTGGGTATGCTTCACGACCTGGAGGACGACGAAGAATAAGTGACATTTCACGGTAAGCAACTGCATGCTTTGATAAATCATCATATACAATTAAACCATGTCTAGCGTTATCACGGAAATACTCACCCATAGTTACACCAGTATATGGAGCAAGGAATTGAAGTGCTGCAGCTTCTGCACCACTAGCAGAAACAACAATAGTATTTTCCATAGCGCCATGTTCTTCTAAACGACGAACTACTTGTGCTACTGTTGATTCTTTTTGACCGATTGCAACATAAATAGATACAACACCGTTACCTTTTTGGTTGATAATTGTATCTAGTGCAACTGTTGTTTTACCAGTTTGTCTATCACCAATTATAAGCTCACGTTGACCACGACCAATTGGAACAAGTGCATCAATTGATTTAATACCAGTAGCTAATGGTTCATGAACAGATTTACGTTCCATGATTCCAGGTGCTTTTTCTTCAACTAAACGAGTTTCAGTTGCTTCAATAGGACCTTTACCATCAATTGGCTCACCTAAAGCATTAACAACACGACCTAAAAGAGCATCCCCAACTGGTACACGTAAAAGTTTACCAAGTCTTTTTACACTCATTCCCTCTTTAAGTTCAGAACCAGAACCAAGAATTACAATACCTGCACTTGATTCTTCAAGGTTCATTGCTAAACCTCTAGTACCCTCTTCAAATTCTACCATTTCACCAGCCATAACATTGCTTAGTCCGTAAACTTGTGCAACACCATCAGCATAAGAAACAATCTTACCAGTTTCGTTAATATCAACATTTAATTCAAAATTATCAATACGCTCTTTGATTATTGAGCTGATTTCATCAGCTTGTATTTTTGCTACCACTATTTATCTCCTCTCGAAAATTATATTGCTTTTACAATATGTTCTATAATTTGGTCGTTGATTCTTGATTTTGAAAAATTAATTTCAATACCTAAATCTTCAACATCTACTTTAATACCGTTAAACTCATTTTTTACAAAATTCAGTGTAATAGTTGAGTCATACTTCTTACTCAATCCATCACCTAAGTTTTTAATAGCAGTTGCATCAATATCGCTATCACTGTAAACTGTACCTAAATACGTTTTTGATGATTGTGCAATATCTTTTTTTAAAGCTGCTGCTAAAGATGGAATAACATTTAAACGTTTGTTCTCACCTAAAAGTTTAATAAAGTTATTAACTTTTTCTGACTGAGCAGATTTTACTGCATCTAACAAAATATTTGTTTTATCCTGAGCACTTACCGATGGACTATCAATCACATTAATAAATTTCTCATTTTTAAAAGATACAGCTAATCCAGAAAATATTTCGCTGACACTTGTTAAAGTTTCAACATCCATATCGTTTTTTAAAGCTTTAATATATCTCTTAGCAATTAATTCACTCATTTATGCCACCTTCTTTAAGATAACATTAGCCATAGCTTCTTTGTCAAAATCATTAGTAGACTCAGAAAGTAATTTAGTAATTGTATTTTCTACAACTGCTCTTACCATCTTACGTTGTTCAAATTCCATGTGTGATTTTTGAGAGTTAGTTAAAGTAACCAAATCTTTGTCACATTGTGCCATGATATTATCATTTAAGATTTTATTCTCTTTTTTTGAAGTTTCTTGTAAATCAACAGCAAACTTTTCAGCTTCTGCTACTTTAGAGAACGCTTCTTTCTTAAGGTCGTCAGATTCTTTTAATCTATCTTTAACCTTTTGCAATTCATCTGCAATCCCCTGACTTCTTCCACCGAAGTAAGCCTTTGCAGGTTCTGCAATTAAATACCAAATAAGTCCAGCGAATAAAGCAAAGTTTACAGTTCTTTGAACTATATCTGTACCGCCTTCACCACCAGATGCTAATGCGTAAGTTGAAACCATTAGCGATAACAGTAAAATTTTAATCACACAACATCCTTATAATTGACTAAATTTAGCATTTAGTGCTTCTTTAAAAATTGGCATTTGAGAGTTTAAATCATTCTCTAATACCTCTTTAGCCTCACCTAAAGTTTTTTCAAACTCTAAATATTCATTAGCCAATTCGGCTCTCTTAGCTTCTAACTTACTATCTGCTAGCTCTTTCGCATCTGCTATCACTTTTTCTCTCAAGTTTGCAGCCTCCAGTTTAGCGTCCATAATTATTTGATCAGCTTTAGCGTTTAAATCGTTGATTTCATTATCATTAGTACCTGCTTTTTGCATGTCCTTTTTAATGTCATCATCTCTTTTATTCATATAAGCGAACAAGGGATTATATAGCCAACTGTTAAGAGTAGCGATAAGTGTAAGAAATACAACTAACGTAGCTATCAGCAATATTGGATTAATATCTAACATAGCACCTCCTAAAAGTTGCGCCATTATACAATGATAAAATTGAAATCTTTGTTAAACTAGAAGGAAAAATATATTATTTTTATAGATTGTTTAAATAGGTGAGTAGTTTTTCGACGTGTTGATCATCATCAAACTCAATGGTTAGTTTGTTTTTAGATGATTTTACTTTGTAACCTAAGTTATCAAATTTTTCTTGAATAAAATTAAAATTCAAAGATTCAACCTGTTTTTTTTGAGGCTCCAAAACTGGATTTGAATCGTTTTTTATACTTTTAACCATGGCTTCAACTTCACGAACACTTAACTTTTGTCCTACAATAGAGTTAACAATTACTTGTTGTTGACGCTCATCTAACCCAACCATCACTTTAGCATGACCTGCTGTTATTTTGCCATCAATCAATGCTTTTTGCGTTTTAGAAGAGAGTTGAAGAAGTCTAAGTGTATTGGTTATGTTGGTTCTACTTTTGTGTATTTTGGAACCGAGTTCTTCTTGTGTGATCTTATGCACTTTTAAAAGTTCACCATAAGCATTTGCCAACTCTATAGCATTTAATTCTTGACGTTGAATATTTTCAATCAATGCAAATTGACGCATTCGCTGTTCGTCAGAATTTTGAACAATAGCACGAATTGTTTTCAATTTTGCTAACTTACTAGCACGGAATCTTCTTTCGCCCGCAATAATTATGTAGCCATCAACATCTTCTGTAACTATAATCGGCTGAATAAGTCCATCTTCTTTAATAGATTCAGATAACTCTATTAACGATTCCTCATCAAAATGTTTTCTTGGTTGGTAAGGATTTGGACGAATTGTTTTTAACTCTAGGTCTATGATAGAATCTCTTGAAGAACCTTCATTTTCGTATGCTTCGTCCATTTCTCCTAAAAGAGCGTCTAAACCACGTCCTAACTTTTGTGTTTTCATTATGCTATTACCGCTTGTGCTAGATCTTGATATGCCAATGAACCTGCTGATTTTACATCATAAAGTATGGCTGGTTTACCAAAAGAAGGAGATTCTGCTAACTTTACATTTCTAGGAACTACAATAATTTTATTATCAAGGTTTCTAAACAATTTCGTTTTAAAATGTTGTCTTAGATCTGCAAAAACCTGCTTTGAAAGATTATTTTGAGAAGAAAACATCGTTGGAACAAAACCTTTAATACTAAGTTTAGGGTTAATTGATTTACGTACCAGTTTAACAGTGTTTAAAAGTTGCGCTAAACCTTCCAATGCAAAAAATTCACATTGGATCGGGATAATAACAGAATTAGAAGCAGAGAGTGCATTAATAGTCATTGGTCCAAGTGCAGGAGGAGAATCGATAATAATATAGTCATAGTCTTTTTTAACATTAGCTATGGCGTTTTTAAGCACTAACTCACGTCCCTTTGCTTTATCGGCATCGTAATATTCTTTTTCAATACCAACCAAACCTATATTTGAAGGTGCTAAGTGCAAGGTTGGTAGATCTGATTTTAAAATAATATCTTTTAGTTTTTTTGTTCCAATAAGTACATGGTAGATGTTAAATTCATAATCATTTCTGTGAAAGCCTAAAGATGTTGTTGCATTTGCTTGTGGATCTGAGTCTATTAATAGTACTTTTTTTTCAGCAACAGCCAATGATGCAGCAAGATTTACGGCAGTTGTTGTTTTACCTACTCCACCTTTTTGATTTGCTATTACTATTACTTCACTCATCTTAAACTATATATCCTCTCATCATTAACCATTATAGAACCGTCATCCAAAAGCTTCGCTTCAGATAATAAAATCTTATAGTTTTTATTGTGTGTAAAAAAGTTTTGATTACGATAGTATTCTAACTTATATTTGCTAAAAATTTGCTTCCATGAGTCAAATTTTTCAATATTTTCACAATACTTATTTATTAAATATTCTTTGTTTATATCAATATCTAAACGCTCAAAACCCTCTGGTGCATCTACCAAATTTAGTCCCACGCCACAAACAAGTATATCTGACACTACATTGGTTATCATACCACCAACTTTTTTATCCCCTATATAAAAATCATTTGGCCATTTTAACCAAACTTTTGATTGAAATGATTGTAGTGTTTGTTTTAATATATAAGCAAAATAAATTGAAGCCGATTCAAGCTTCAAATCGGCTGGTAAATCATCAAGTTTTAAGGCAAAAGATAAAAATAAATTGCCTTTTAAACCTGTCCAAGAATTATTACGACTTCCTAATCCATCTGTTTGGATCTCCGCACTAACAGCAATAGGAAGACTTATCGAAGAATTTTTGATTAGTGATTTTAAATAAGTTTGTGTGGAATCAACACACTCAAGATAGTGTATTTTCAATGTTTAATCTTTTACCATTGATATACGCTAAAACATCCATCTCTTTTTTTGACTGAGGTTGAACACTGTATATTTTAATGCTACCCTTAGAACAAGCAACAACTATATGGTCCTCTTCTATGGCCAAAATCTCACCTGCTGTATTTTGCGTACATTTTTCTACAAGCTCAACTTTTTTTAACTTCAATCCAGATTCTAGGTAGATCCCTGGCCAAGGCGTGTAAGCTCTGTATTTGTTGTATAAATCATAGGCATCTTCAAATGTAACCAAGCCATTTGCTTTGGTGATTTTTGTACAGTGAGTCGATAAAGCATCGTTTTGTTTTTCATGTGTATAGTTGTTGAAATTTTTTAAGACATCCACAGTTAATTCACAAGCGACCTCGGTTAAAGCACTAAAGAGTTCTCCAACGATCATTGTCTTTGTAATATCAATCTCTTGAATTTTTATAATATCACCCGTATCAAGCCCTTCTTCCATCATCATCGCTGTTACACCCGTTTTTTTATCATCATTTAAAAGAGATTGTTGAATAGGGCTAGCACCTCTGTATGCCGGTAAAATAGAAGCATGAAGATTGATACATGGAGCATGTTCAAGTACTGCTTTTGGTAAAATTTGACCATAAGCAGCAACAACTATATAGTCGCATTGAATTGTTAAAAGTTCTTCTACAACTTGTGGATCACGTAATCTATTTGGTTGATACACCGAAATATTATTCTTTAGAGCCAATGTTTTAACCACAGGAGGTGTTAAGACCTTCTTACGTCCAACTGGCTTATCGGGTTGTGTATACACAGCAACAACTTCGATATCAGATGTTTGTATTAATCTATCCAGTATCGCTTGTGCATAATCAGGTGTCCCCATAAAAATGACGCGCATTAAAAACTACTTTCTATCACTTTGAACCAAGTTAAATAAAGCATGTTTTAAAGCATCTATATTTTTATGTGTTGCTGAAGATATTGGTGCAATAAAATAAGGCATTGTTTTATCATAACCTAAGGTTTCATCCGCACTCTCTTGTATAAAATAAGGGATATTTGAATCAAAGTTAAAATCACAATGAGCCGTTGCCTTAACCCCTATAATATCTAAGAAGCTTTGCGCTAGTTCAGGCAATTCATCGGGGGCAATAATATCTGTTCTTGTTAAAGCAATAGCATATTTAGAAGCCCCAAGTTTTTCTGAAAAAGATGCTACTTCATCTTTTAGAACTTCTATTTGCTCTTTGAGGTCTCTGTATGAAGCCAGATCTACCATAAACAATAATGTTTTTGTTCTCTCAATGTGTCTTAAGAACTGAATACCAAGACCCTTACCTTCATGCGCTCCACCAATAATACCTGGAATATCAGCCATAATAAATGACTCGTAATCACCAATATTTACTTGACCTAGTTTTGGTGTTAATGTTGTAAATTCATAGTTTGCAATCTCTGGACGAGCATTTGAAACCGTAGAGATAAGTGTCGATTTACCTACATTTGGAAAACCTACTAAGCCTACATCGGCAATAAGTTTAAGATCAAGTTTAATCTCTCTTGATTCACCTTTTTGACCAGGTTGAGCATAAGTAGGACGTTGTTTAGTTGAGCTTTTAAAGTGGGTATTTCCAAGTCCACCTTTTCCACCTTCAATAAACTTTTCTTCTTGTCCATCTTTTATCATGTCAAAAAGAACTTCACCATTTTCCATGTCTATAATCTGTGTTCCAGGTGGTACAATAATCACTTTTTTCTTACCTGACTTACCCGTCATGTTAGAACTCTCACCTTGCATACCATTGTCTGCTTTAATGTGCATTTTACGTTGGAAAGCTGAAAGAGTATGAGTATTATTGTCACAACGAAAATAAACATCACCCCCTCTTCCACCATCACCACCATTTGGTCCACCATTTAGTACAAATTTTTCTCTACGAAAAGAAACACAACCTTGACCACCTTTTCCCGATGATACTTTTAATTCTACGCTATCTGTAAACAAATATTTTCCTTATAGTTTTTTAGAAGCTATTAATTAGCTGTGTAAGATTTCTGAGTACAGCTCAGTAATCGATAGAATGCCTGATTTAATTCTTGAAAAATTTTTAATAAATTGTGTAATAGATTATACTCTAATTTGAAAGAAAAAAATATTTGGGAAGAACCCAAATATTAAATGTATTGAAGAATTATGCAGCAGGTACGATTGAAACTTGTTGACGTTTTTTATCTTTACGCTCAAATTTCACTTCACCATCAACAAGAGCAAAAATTGTATGATCTTTACCCATACCAACATTTTTACCTGGGTGGATTTTAGTTCCACGCTGACGAATAATGATGTTACCTGCTATAACAGCCTCACCACCATATTTCTTAACACCAAGTCTTCTACCAGCTGAGTCACGATTATTCTGTGTACTACCTTGACCTTTCTTATGTGCCATCTTATCTCTCCTTTAATTTATTTGCGATTACGCAGCAATTTTCGTGATACGAACACGAGTGAAGTCTCTTCTGAAACCTCTTTTAACTTTAGAATCTTTACGACGACGTTTTTTGAAAATTACAACTTTCTTATCACGACCTTCGTTAATCACTTCTGCAGTAACTTTAGCACCATCTACATATGGAGCTCCAACTTTAAGTTCACCAGCATTTACAGCTAGAACTTCTTCGATTTCGATAGTAGCTTTTGGCTCTAAAGACATTTTATCTAATAATAAGATATCGCCCTCTTCAACTTTATATTGCTTACCACCATTTTTGATAATTGCGTACATTACAATTCCTTACATTTCATAATTCTAATTTAAAAAAGTGCGGAATTATACCCAAACAAGCTTTAAGTTTTATTTAATCAGCTATTCTAATTCCAATTGCATCAAATACATCTCTTCACCATCTATAATTTTTAAGTCTGTGCTTTTGCATGATGGGCAAATATATTCCTGTTTTTGTAGTTCACTTTCTTTTAAACATTGGTGACACAATACTTTTACCTTTTGTATATTCATCACAAACTCGGCAACTTCACACACCGTATTCTCTTTAAAGGTATCAAAAGCACTTTCTAAGAGTTGAGGCTCTACCCCACTCATCTCCCCAATCTTTACAACAACCTTGGTGACTTTAGTCGCTTTATTTGCTTTTGTATGTTCTTCGCAACTCTCAATCAATGCTTGAACGATAGAGTATTCGTGCATCTAACATATCCTAGGGAGAAGCTCACCGCTTGGCATTTCTAAATATCGCTTTGTCCCCCATGAACTTTTAAGGATCACTTTTTGTGGCTTCTCATCTGTTATTTTTGCTATACACGATGCCATTGCATTGTTATCAAATGTTTTTAAAATTTCCAGTGCCTTTTCTTTATCTTGTTTTTTAAGTGCCAACACAAAGGTCCCCTCATTTGCTAAGGATGTTGCTTCAAAACCTAAGATCTCGCATATACCCCGAACTTCATCTCTCACGGGTAAGGCCTCTTGTGTTACTTCAATACAGACATTTGATTGACTTGCCCACTCATTTAAAACAGAAGCGACACCTCCACGAGTGGCATCTCTCATAGCTGTTATTTGTACTCCCGCATCGATCAATGCTTTTACTTGTGGGTACAAAGAGTTACAATCACTTTGTAAGTGTGAATCCATAGAGATACCTTCTCTAGCAATAAAAACGGTTGCACCATGTGTTCCAATATCACGGTTAAGTATAATCACGTCCTCTTTTGAAATCTTATTTGAACTAATGCCCTTTTTCATAATTTCACCAATACCGGTAGTGTTTATAAGTATCTGATCCACACTTCCTTTTGGCATTACTTTTGTATCACCGCTTACTATGAGTGCATCATTTTTTTTGAGTTCTTTTTTCATACTCTGAACAATAACTTCTAGATCCGATACACTAAACCCCTCTTCTATAATAACACTACAAGTAAGGTACTTTGGTTTAGCTCCCATCATTGCGAGATCATTACACGTGCCACAAATACTTAGCTTACCTATATCTCCACCTTTAAAAAAGATAGGATTTATTGTAAAACTATCGGTTGAAAAAGCCAACTCTCCATTATGAATGACTGCTGCATCTTCATTCTTGCTTAAAACCTCATTACTAAAGGCTTTATAAAATACTTTTGAAATAAGTTCATTGTTTTCAACACCACCATTTCCATGGGCTAAACTAATTGTTGGATTCATAGTACAGTATCCTTCGCATAAAATATATATTATTAAGATTTAAAATCAATCATATCATTTTTTAGAATAATTTTAGTACTAAATTAAAGAAAGTAAATTATATTGTGATTGGTCTATCTACATAAGTACTCTAAAAAGAGTACTTAAAACCTAAAGAAAGAGATAAGGTAGAGGTATGTTCAATGGAAGAAGAAACACCATCAAAAGGGTCTAGTTTGGTTTTATAGTTATGCAACAAATATTTGGTATTAACACTAAAAGAAAATTTAGTATCTAAGGGGTAGTCTAAA
>Ga0193954_1001446_pt1 | contig 12053 bp, 10 predicted proteins | sample BB_5_MG_FD_140340 | JGI IMG/M metagenome (GOLD analysis project Ga0193954, IMG submission 140340) | Microbial mat bacterial communities from the Broadkill River, Lewes, Delaware, United States - BB_5_MG | ecosystem: Environmental > Aquatic > Freshwater > River > Microbial mats | place: USA...
ATCACCTGTAGATTATGAGGAAAAAATGAAGCAAAATCAAAATATTTGCAACGAAGTGTTACCATTAGAAATTGTCGCTTAGAGTTTTATTCTTTTTGTATGTTTTAGGGTTGACAGATCAACAATTTCTATTAAAAGATTTTGAAAACTCGATTATCACCTATCAGTATGCGTTGCAACTTGTTGATAAGAGCAAAAAACTTAACCAAGATGAGAGAGCCTATCTCAAAGAGTATATTTTAGATAGGTTAATCACTGCTTTAAACATTATACATCATTATGAAAACATTGAGAAGTATACCAAGAAAGCAAAAGAGCTTAGTTGGGATAGAGACAATGTTCAAAAACGGATTGTTGAGAACTTTCCAATGAATAATAATGAGTAGTATAAATAGTAATACCTACTCCACCGATTGCAACTTAAGCATCACCGAGCCAATGATAATAAGCAGTATCGCAATAGCTTTTTGGATGGTCATAATCTCTTTAAATATGAGCCATCCTAATATGCTAATAAGTGCTGTCCCAATGCCTGCCCATATTGCGTAAGCGGTACTTATCTCAATTTTGGTTACGGCAAATCCAATAAGTGTAAAAGAGATGACGTAAAACACCACCACCGCACTTCCCCACATATAGCTCTGTGTGAGTGTGGTTTGTTTGATAGAGAGTGTCCCCATCACCTCAAAGATAATCGCTCCAAATAGATAAAACCAATGCATTATCACTCCTTTGTAATTGTGTGTAATTTGATGTTGTTTTACTCTGTCCCATCCCAAAGCGGGATATTCAAAAATTCACTTAGTCTCTCAAAGGTCATGGATTCATTGCTATGGTAAAACATATAGAGACTAGCCCAAATAAAAAACAGTCCCAGTAAAAAAGGGATAATGATGGAGACAGGTATCTCCACAGTGCCTTTAAACGCACTAGCAAGTATCGCTAAACCTGCTATAAGAATCACAAGATAAAACAAAAAAGCTTTGATACTCATCATGACTTTGTATTTATCTTTATGAACTTTAATCACTTTAGTAGTTTGAAACGTTGCACCACCCTCATGCATACGTTGCCAGCTTGTCTGCATGGCAATCGCATCTCTAGCATCAACGAATCGTTGGAGGGTGAGTGGCTCATTCACAGCGTTGTTTTATACGTCCATCTCTTTGACTTGCCAAGGCAATCCTTGGGTGTTCATAAGCTCCATAAAGGGATCAGGATCAAACTGCTCCATATTCCACACACCTGCCTCTTTCCATACGCCTTCAAGCATGAGTTTTGCCCCTATCATCGAAGGGACTCCCGTGGTATAGGATACTCCTTGGGATTTGACCTCAGCGTAGCAATCTTGGTGATCTTTGACTTGGTAGATGTAGATTTTACGTCGTTTGCCATCTTTGATTCCCTCGGCTACAATACCAATATTGGTTTTACCCGTGGTACGAGGTCCAAGCGAAGCAGGATCAGGCAGTAGCGTTTTGAGAAACTCCATGGGTACAATTTTTTGCCCTTGGTGCTCAATTGGCTCAATGCCAAGCATTCCTACATTCTCCAACACTTCCATGTGTTTGAGGTAGCTCTCTCCAAAGGTCATAAAAAATCGTATACGTTTAAGCCCTTTGATGTGTTTGACAAGCGATTCCATCTCTTCGTGGTAGAGGAGGTAGCTGTCCTTCTCTCCAATCTCGGGATAGTCCCACACCTGTTTGATCTCCATGGGTGCCGTCTCTATCCACTCACCTTGTTCCCAATAGCGACCATTGGCACTTACTTCTCGCAAATTAATTTCGGGGTTAAAGTTGGTAGCAAAGGCATAACCGTGATCTCCTCCATTGCAATCTAAGATATCAATGCTCTCAATCTCATCAAAGTAGTGCTTTTGGGCATAGGCACAAAAGACGTTTGTTGCCCCTGGATCAAATCCACTCCCAAGCAGTGCCATAATCCCTGCATCTTTGAAGGCTTGATCTCTCTCCCATTGAAGCTTATATTCAAACTTCGCCTCATCAGGATGTTCGTAATTAGCCGTATCAAGGTAATCGACTTTGGTAGCGATACAAGCATCCATGATGGTAAGGTCTTGATAAGGCAGTGCCACATTGATCACCATATCGGGTTTGACTTCATTAATAAGAGCAACTAGCTTCTCAACACTGTCGGCATCGACACTACGGGTATCAATATCGACACCACAACACGCTTTGACATCTTTGGCAATCGCCTCACATTTACTCAGCGTTCGACTCGCTAAGGTAATCTCTCCAAAGGTATCAGCATTCATTGCACACTTATGTACAGTGACATTACTAACACCACCTGCTCCAATAATCAAGACTCTTTTTGACATATAGAAAACTCCAGTTATAAAGTTCAACATTTTATCATATTTATAAGTATATTTATGATACATTAGTAAAAATTTTTTATAAGGTGTGTGAGATGAATATTAATGCAGTAAAAATGCGAAAAGTGTGTCGTCCGTTTAGAATTGTTTTAGGTTTGGCTTTGATTATTGGGGCGGTAGTGACAGGGTATAAGATTCTCTATATCGGGATCCTCCCATTAGCAGCAGGGCTTGCAAACTTCTGTCCTATGTGTAAATTTACACAACAGTGTGATATTATGGGTAAAGACCTCAAAGATGAAGAGAGTAAGTCTCAAGCATAATTTTAATAATTTTTTATAGATAGAGAAGCTATAATCCATTAACATCCATTTTCTAAGGAGTTTTTAATGGAACAGCTTCTCTTTCTCCTCTTTGCTCTTTTTATCTTTTATAAACTTAATGCTATTTATTGGCGGAAATCTTATCGTAAATTTATACAAAATTACAAATTTAAATCCATTCTCAAACAACGTCTCTTAAAAACCTATCCCCATTTAAAGGATGATGAAGTCAATTTAGTTTTTCAAGCGTTACGTGAGTATTTTGAACTCTCCCTTAATGCCAAAAATAATCTGCTTGCTATGCCCTCACAAGTGGTTGATATTGCATGGCATGAGTTTATCCTCAACACCCGTGAATATACCCATTTTTGTAACAAGGCTTTTGGTAAATATCTGCACCACACACCTACCGAAGTGATGAGAGAACCCAGAATGGCACAAGAGAGTATCAAGCGAATTTGGAAAATGGCGTGTAAAAAAGAGCTTATCTCTCATCTCAAACCCAATAAACTTCCACTGCTTTTTGCCATTGATGGGATGCTAAATATTGAAGATGGGTTTAAATATACACTTAACTGTGATCCCAACAAAGGGGAGTATTGTGCCTCCCATGTAGGCTGTAGTGGAGGGGGATGTAGTGGTAGTGACTCAGGTTGCTCTTCTGGCTGTGGAGGAGGTTGTGGAGGAGGGTAGGTTACTTTAAATAGCCTTAAAGGATTTAAAGTGATTCATACTCTCAATAAAGTTGTGATAAAATTAGATTCAATGAAGATAAAAGGAAGTTTACTATGCCTGATGCAATGACTCTTCTCAAGTCTCTTAACCCAAGTAAAGAAGAGGCAGAGATCCTTTTCGATCAAGCTCCCGTAGCACTTGCCTATGTTGACAAAGATGGTAATGCAGTAAAAATCAATCAAAAATTTATTGAGCTTTTTGGATACTCACTTCAAGAGATTTCGACACTTGAAGAGTGGTTTAGACTGGTCTACCCTGATCCTAGTTATCGGCAGTGGGCAACTCAAACTTGGAATCAAGATTTACAAGAAGCGATGGCATTGGATGGGAATGTTAAAGGCAGAGAGTATAATGTGCAAGCCAAAGATGGCAAGGTTCACAGTGTCATTATCTCGGGTTCCATTGTCAATGAAGGCTTTATTGCACGGCTGATGGATATGACTGATTTTAAAAAGATTCAAGCTGAGCTTAGAGAGAGCCAAGTACGCTGGGACTTGGTCTTAGAGGCGAGCGGTGATGGGATTTGGGACTGGATGATTCAAGAAGATACGGTATATCTTTCTGCAAGATGGAAGAGTATGTTGGGCTATGATGCCAATCATCTTAAAAGTAAAACCCAGCTTTTTTTTGATCTTTTGCATCCTGATGACCAAGAGCATATCAAAGAGAGATTGCAACAACATTGGCACGATCCTCAGAAAAATCCTTTTGTCTGTGAGATGCGATTACGCTGTAAAGATGGAAGCTATAAATGGATTATGACACGAGGCAAAGCGATACTTGATGATAAGGGTAACCCCTACCGAATGGTGGGTTCACATACCGATATCTCCAAAGAGATCAAGTATCGTCACAAAATCCAAGAGAGTCAAAATGAGCTTCAACGTATCTTTGATAATGCTTTGGTAGGATTAATGTACATTACAGGGGACCGCAGACTCATCAAAGCCAACCACCACCTTGCTGATATGTTGGGGTACAATTCAACAAAGGAGATGGTAGGACTTAGTATGCGTCAGTTCCATCTCTCCGATGAACGATTTATAGAGTATGGTAAGATTAATTTTGAACCCTTGCGTATGGGAAAAGTGCAAAACATACAATACCAACTTCGTAAAAAAGATGGCTCGGCACTTTGGTGTGAACTCTCAGGGAAAACCATCGATAATGCTATCCCTGCCGATATGGATCAAGGGGTACTTTGGGTGATCAAAGATATCTCATTGCAAAAAAAACAACAAGAGGAGTTTGAGACCATATTCAATATCTCTAGGGATGGATTGGCAATTTTGGATAGAGAGAGTAACTTTATCAAATTTAACCGTGCTTATCAAGAGATGCTTGGCTTTAGTAAAACAGAGCTTTTGAAAGAATCCTGTTTAAGTTTGACTGTAGAGCAAGATATTCCCAAAGCCAATAGAGCACTTCATGAGGTGCTTGAAAAAGGGTATAAAGAGAACTTTGAAAAATCGTGTATCACTAAAGATGGCTCAGTTATCAATATTGTGATGAGTGCCTCAATGATGCCTGACAATCAATATCTACTCATTAGCACCAAAGATATGACAAAAGAGATCAAAAAAGAGCAAGAGGAGCGTGCCAAACTTCAAAAGCTTATCGATACACAAGACTCCATTGTGATACTCTCTACAGGCAAAGAACTCAAATTTTGTAATAAAAAGTTTTTAACTTTTTTTGGATACAAAAACTTAGAAGATTTTTTAGGAGATTATGAGTGTATTTGTGATTTTTTTACTGTGGAAGATGGCTTTTTTCATCTGCAGAAAGTCCAAGTAGATGAAGAGCATTGGATTGAGAGTTTACTCAACTTAAGTGGTCGTTCACGTATTGTATTGATGCATGATGTGGAAGGTAAATCACATATCTTCTCTATTTTTATCAACACCTATGATGAGGAGCTTTATGTAGTTAGCTTTAGTGACATTAGCGATACCATGACACAGCAGTTTGAACTCAAACGCGAAGCAACCATTGATGCCCTCACAGGACTCTACAATCGTATCTATTTCAAAAAAAACATCAAACATATTCTCTCAAAACATACCATTGAGGAGTTTGATACGGGAGTGATTTTTTTTGATATTGATCACTTTAAAAAGGTTAACGACACTTATGGACATGATGTTGGAGATAAGGTACTTAGAAAGATAAGCAACTTAGTCAAACACTACATTCGCAATGATGATCGGCTGATTCGTTGGGGTGGAGAGGAGTTTATTATTTTGGTAGAGTCTGAATCAATTGAGCGGGTCTATAAACAAGCCCAACACCTTCGTTCCGTCATTGAGCATCATGCTTTTAATATAGTAGGGCATTTAACATGCAGTTTTGGCTGTGCCTTACATGGTAAAAATGAAGATATTATGCAGACGATTAGACGTGCTGACCAAGCTCTCTATAAGGCTAAGGAGAGTGGTCGTAATCAAGTGGAGGTTAGTTAACAATCACCCGTGCATTAAGTGCTTGAATGGGACGGTTGTTTGTTCCATGGACTGCTTTGGAGAATTTCTCAATTTGTGCTTTGGAGACTTTGAGGTGTTTGCCCAGTACTATCCATTTGACTCCCTCAGAACAGGGTGGGGTAGTAAGTGAGCCATTAAATCGGTAATATTGTTTATTGGTTGGAATTAAATCCATAAGATTTTTGGCGATGTTCTTAAGTTCATGTTTTTGACTCGCCTCCATTGGCATCTTCTCCCAAAGTTTGGCAAGCGTTTGGTTATCATTACCGTACTCAAAAAGTACTGCCACTACTGCTAGTTCATTATCCTTTGCAGCATGTACGAAGTGCACTTCAAGTGGGAAACTTTTGCCCTCAATATGGTTTTCACTTGGTGTGTGGAAGTGGTACTGTTTAAGTTCATATGTTTTGTTGTCCAGTTCAATTGAGCTTCCCTTTGCGATATTCACCTGAACGGTATGTCCATTGTTAATAATTTCATTTGGAGTGCTACTGTAGTTAAATTTGATAGGGGTGAGATTAGCATCATGTGAGTGGGTGACATTAATAGGGGATTGGTTTTTACCCAATCCGCATGTTTTGTAGTTGTCACTCAAGTTTCCCCAGTTACTTGGTCCCTCATGTCCTGTATAGCCCCAGTGAGCTTTATGTTCTGTAGCGTGAGAACTCAGAGCAAGTATGAGTGTTGAAGCAAGTGCAAAAGTGAGTTTTTTCATTTTTATTCCTTAGGATTCAATATTTAGATGAAATAGTACACAACTCTAGCTTATAAGTAATAATTATCATAATAAAAAACTTAATCAAATGTGTGATTTAAAAGTCTTACAAAAGAGATGTTTTAATCTTTGAGGGCTTTTTGGATAAAAGCAGTGTAGCTCTTTGTACCAATAATAGTGTTATGCCCACCCTCTACTTCTTGATAGTGTTCTAAGCGTTGGATAGATTTTTTTAGCTTATTACTGTGGGGTTTGGGGATAACTTTATCGTATTTTCCTACAAGCATGTAGACTTTGGTTGTGATCGTTTGCATATATTTTTGCGTATCAAAGTTGTGTTGGAGTAAGATATCCAAGGGGAAGAGTTGTAATATAGGGTAGTGTGTTTTAGCCACATTAGCAAGCGAGTCAAAGGGGGTAATGAGGATGAGTTTATCAATCTCTCTTGAAGAGGTGAGATACGTAGCGACAGAAGTTCCCAAGCTTCTTCCTAGAGCAATGCGAATATTATACTCTTGGCTAAAGTGATCATAGAGTGCCAAAGCATCGTTTAAGATAGCTTTTTGGGATGGTTTGCCCTCACTTTTGCCATATCCACGGTAATTAAAGGTAAGCCAATTATACTCTTGAAACTGAGCAAAAATCTCTGACATCGCCAATACATTTTCACCATTACCTCCAAAGTAGAGAATGGTAGGAGCATTGGGATGTAGGATTTTATGCATACCATGAAGGGTGGTTTTATCATCTGTATCAAAGCTTATCGCTGTAAAGTCTTTGTGATGTTGCATCTGCTTAGGTACGTAACGCTTAGGAAAAATCAGCCACTCTTGAAAGAGATAAAAGAGCAGACCTATGAGGATATAGAGCAGTAACATAAGTTTAATAAAACTTGTCATACTAACTCCTCTCTTAGCTTCAATAAGAGTGATTGTAAGGCTCTGTATTCCATAGTGTGTGCAAAAGTCTCTATTTGAATGATCTCTTTAGTATCTATCCACTCTCTTAGTACCATGATAAGCGTATCAATTTCAATAGAGGGAATAGGTTTCATATGGCTTAGTTTATCAATAATTGCATCCATGACATGGAGTGTTGAGTGATGCAGAGGGAGTTTTGATTTGGTTTTTTTAATACGGGGTAGAATTTTCTCTTTGATTTCATTACATATTTGATTTAATGTTAACTCTATTTGGGCGATATTTGTTGCTGTGGCTTTATTTTGTTCGACCTCTATTGATTGTTGATAGAGTCTATTGAACTTTAGTGTGCCACTTGCACCTTTGAGTTTGTGAAGGAAGTTTGCCATCTCTTTGCTATTAAGTTCAAAAGTACTTAGTGTCGTTGTCTCTTTATGATAACTTTTGTAAAATGTTTGATAAAGTTGATAGAGCTTCTGTTTCTCCTCAATAAAAAGCTCTTTTTGTAAGATGGTAATACTCTGCCCATCAATTTCAATATCATTAGAGTGAGAATCGTCCATTATTCCTAGGGTTGTCTGACTCTTTTGGAGTTCAAAATAGTTTTGGATGACTTTTTCAAACTCTTGTGGAATGATGGGTTTTGCCAAATGGTACTGCATGCCTGCTTGATGTGTATGCTCCTTGTCTTTTTGCATGACTGCGGCACTTAGAGCGATAATAGGTATGGTTTGGTTGAAAGTACGTATGATTCGCGTGGCTTCATATCCATCCATGATAGGCATTTGCAGATCCATAAAAATAATATCAAATGCTTTTTCTCTTACATGTTTAACAGCCTCTTCTCCATTTTGTGCTATGCTTACTTTAAAACCATATTCTTGAAGCAATAGTGATGCGACGAGTTGATTGGTTTCATTATCTTCAACTAAGAGGGCTTGTTTATTACTTTGAAGATGGAGGGAGGGAGTACTCTCTTGATTTTCAGATGTATGATTGCCCTCTACGATTGTATGGTAAAGTGATGATGGGGTGAAGGGTTTTTCAAGCGTAGCATAATAGAGAACGTCTCTCTCTTTTAGAGTCAATAAAAAACTGCTTTTATAATAGGTACTTAGCATAATAATACTTTGTGTCTGGGGAGTGCTATTGTGGATATATTCTAAAAGCGTGATACTATCTATGCTTGAGAGTTGGGCATTAATGAGTATAAAGTCAAACTCTTTTTGAGCGATTAGGGCTAGGATATTACTCTTATCTAATGCCAGTGTTGTTTTGGCTCCCCATGATGATAGGGTAGTGTAGAGGTATTCTCTATCATGTAAAGAATCATCAAGAACTAAAATACATTTACCTTTTAGTTGATCGTATAGTGGGATGGGGTGGCTCTTATAAGGCAATGAGAGAGTAAACCCAAAAGTAGCTCCCTCATTTAGTTTGCTATCGATCCAAATTTTGCCTCCCATCATATCAAGGAGTTGTTTGGAGATACTCAACCCCAGTCCTGTACCACTGTATTTTTTGGTCATAGAGCTATCGGCTTGACCAAATGGTTTAAAGAGCTTTTGTTGATTGTTTTGACTGATTCCTATACCTGTATCTTGAACCAAAAACTCTAAATCAACGTATTGATCTGATATATTTGAAGCATGAATAGAAAGTTCAATCGAGCCTTGAGCGGTAAACTTAACAGCATTACCGACAAGATTGTTGAGGATTTGTAGAAGGCGTAGTGAGTCCCCAATCAGCTGTTGTGGGATATTGGCATCAATATAAAAACTAAATGCTAATCCCTTTTCATAGATTTTAAATCCAAAGAGATTGGATACCCCTTGGATAAGTTCATCAAGCGTAAAATGATTGGGGATAATGTCAAGTTTGCCTGCCTCAATTTTAGAGTAGTCTAAAATATCGTTGATAATATATAACAAGGAGTGTGAAGAGTGTTGTACTTTACTAAGGTAGTCTCGTTGGGTTTGTGGAAGTTGCTCTTTGAGAACAATATCGGTTAATCCAATAATACCATTGAGAGGAGTACGAATCTCATGGCTCATATTGGCTAAAAATTCTGATTTTGCTCTATCGGCTCTCTCTGCTAGGTCTTTAAGTTCAAGTAGACGTTCCCGTAATTTTACTTCATCGGTTATATCATGAAAGCTCACATAGAGCAGCTTATTACCCTCTAGTGCAATAGGTTTCATACTTACTGATATATTTTTAATCTCTCCGTGTTTGGTACGGTGTTTGGTTGTAAATTTATTCCAGCCTTCTTTGCGTATTGTTTCTTGTCGATCTATAATCTCTTGATCCATCTCCTGAACTTCTAGCTCTTGGAGTGTGATCTTCTGAAACTCTTTATAACTATACCCATACATCTCATGGGCTTTGGTATTAAACTCAACAAAATGTTGTGTCTCAAAATTTAAAAGTCCAATCCCATCAAGAGACTCCTCAAAAAGCATATGAAATTTACTCTCTGCCTCTTTGATCGCTTCTTGATCTTTTTTACTTTTATCAATATTGGTATGGGTTCCAATCATTCGTAAGGGTTTGTTGTTGCTATCTCTTGTGGTAATTAAACCTTTTGCAAGTATCCATTGATACGAGCCATCTTTACATTTGAGTCGATGTTCATTTTGATAAAACTCTTTTTCTCCATCAATGTGTTTTTGAAGATCTCTGTAGATTTGAGCCATATCTTCAGGGTGGACACGGCTCTCCCACTCTTCAAATTTATTCTCAATCTCATCTTCTTTGTATCCAATCAGTGCTTTCCATTGTGCGGAGAAGTAGATGGCATTATTGAGCATATCCCAGTCCCATAAGCCATCTCCACTTCCCTCAACAGCAAGTTTCCAACGGTACTCACTCTCTTGTACCTCTTTTTGCATGAGAATTTGTTCTGTAATATCAAGTCCTATGGTAAAGAGATAGTCCATACTTCCATCACTTTTTTGTACAAGGGTATTAGACCACTCAAACATTCGCTCTTCACCCTCTTTGGATATCCAACTGTTTTGAAACTGTTTGATAACTTTGCCTTGTTGGGCATTAGTAATCACACTGACAACTTTATCTTGTACGTTTGTGGGTAAAAATCTTTTCCAAAAATAGGGTTTGGAAGTGATCTCTTTTTGGGTATAGCCAACAAACTCTTGTGCGTAGCGGTTGATACGACTCATTGTACCATCAGCTTGTATTACAGCAATGATGGCATCTGCAGTATCAATAATGGTGGAGATAAGCTTTTGCTCTTGTGCAATGCTTTGTTGCAAACTTTTTTGTTCGCTAATATCACGTGCAGCAGCGTAGAGGTAAGTTTTTCCATCTAAGGTAATGCCTTTGGCACTAATTTGTACATCAAAGATATTTCCATCTCTATATTTATACTGTGCCTCGAAGGTATTGGGGTTTTGAATCAAATCATGAATCATAAGCTCTAACTTAAACGCAGATAGTGTTGCACACCAATCACTGACATGAAGTTTTTTGGATGTTGTGTTGTCGAGACCGATCATTTTGGCAAACGAGTCACTGTATAAAATCAAATTTCCCTGTGTATCTAAAATATGAATTCCATCACTGGCATTTTTCAGCAGGGAGTAGAAATGTTCTTTTTCTCTTTGCAGCTGTTGCATAACTTTTTGTAGTGTAAACTCATCCTCTTTTTGTTTGCTAATATCGGTGATGCTCCCCTCTATTAAGTACTCTCCATCACTTGTCATAATTTTTTGACCATACTCTTCAACCCAAACAATCTCTCCCGATATGTTAATAAGACGGTAACTAAGATGATATTTGTGAGAAGATTGCAGTGCATTATCTATTGTACGACGCACCAATTCTCTATCTTGTGGATAAATGATACTTTTATAGGTACGTACAGTGCTTCCAATAAAGTCTGATGCCTTATACCCTATAACCTTTTCAATGGCATGACTGATAAATTGCATTGTCCATTCACTGTCTAGTTTACAGCTAAAGAGAATATTGGGAGTGTTTTCAATCACCGATTGGTATTTATTTTGTAGTATCTCTATATCGGTTTGATAGGCTTTAATATCGTCAATATCAACATGTGTACCCACGATAGAATAGGGTTTGCCATCTAAATTGTACTGAATTACTTTTGCACGGGAGAGAATCCACTTGTAGTGACCATCTTTGCACTGCATACGAAACTCAACTCTAAAATTTGTCGATGCATTGAGTGACAGTTGCTGTGCTGCATCTTTAGCATGCTGATCATCAGGGTGGAGAAGGTCAATCCATGTTGAAAATAGGTTTGGAAGCTCATCTTCCTCATATCCAAGCATTTTTTTCCATGCAGGACTAAAATAGACTGCATTGGTCTGAATATTCCACTCCCAATAGCCGTCATCACTGGCTAAGAGTAGATTTCGTAATCGTTGATTTGAGTTTTTATCAACACTGGAGTTGTTTAGAGATTGATTTTCAAACATATATTCTCCAAATACAATAAATTATACTTATAAATATATAATATCAAATTATGGGTATATGGAGGATTAA
>Ga0193954_1001447_pt1 | contig 12052 bp, 11 predicted proteins | sample BB_5_MG_FD_140340 | JGI IMG/M metagenome (GOLD analysis project Ga0193954, IMG submission 140340) | Microbial mat bacterial communities from the Broadkill River, Lewes, Delaware, United States - BB_5_MG | ecosystem: Environmental > Aquatic > Freshwater > River > Microbial mats | place: USA...
CGTCGCGTCTCTGTCGTGGTCCGCGAGATGCGCCGCCAGATGCAGTTTGCTGGGCTGATTGGACTCGAGGCCATTGACCCGAGCTGGCTGCTCGCGGGGGTTCGAGGTGAGCAGCCGGTGGTCATTGGCATCATCCTCGCTCAACTCTCGTCGGGCGCCCGCAGTCGAATCCTGGCCCATTTGCCGCCCAAAGTTCGGGCCAGGGTGCCTACCAAGGAAGACCTCAAGCACACCAAGCTGGAGCTGATGCGCATCGTGCGCCACGCCTTTGAGTCCAAGTATGTACCGATGGCGGCCCCGCCCGGTGCGCCCACGGAGTTCTACTTCAAGGACATCGCGTTATTGGATGTGCGGGAGCTGGTGCAGCTGATTCGGGCGCTGGGCATCGAGCAGCTGGCCGCCGCCTTCATGGCTGTGGGGCGCCGCAAGCTGGCCGAGCTTTGCCACCGCCTAGGTACCCAGGCCGCAGATGAGCTCATCGCGGCGTACAAGGAGACCGAGCAGCGAGACGCGATGGACATCAATGATGCCAACGACTTCCTGTCTCGCATGGTCTTGGGGCTGCGCTCCGGTAATGGCGCCGTGAACAAGGAGAGCTTTCAAAAGGAGCTGTTCCAAAAGGCGGGGCTATTCCGGCTCGCAGCGGCGATTCGCTCAGAGCGGCCCTCGTTCGTGCAGCAGCTCGCCCAGCGCATCCCTCGCAGCCACGGCAAGCTGCTGTCCCAGTACGTCTACCGCATCAACGAGAACGAAGAGGTGGACTGGACGAAGCTGCGCAGGCTGCAGGACCTGGTGCTCTTCCGGGTCGAAAAGCTCGCGGCTCGCGGCAAGGTCAACCCCCGCTACCTCAAGTTTCAGTTCTGCTACTGGGGCGAAGAAGACGAAGAGGGCGCGGAGGCAGCGGAGGAGCCGGGCGAGATGGCCGCTGAGGAGGCCTACGAAGAGGGGTACGAGTGAGCCCCGGTCCGAATGGGCCGAGCTGGCAACGCAGGTTGCGACGCCGCTACAAGGCGATAAAGCGGTTCACGGTCTACGTCCTGGCTCGCGGCTTCGCGGCCCTAGTATTGCTGTTGCCCACATCCTGGGTGTTGGCCGTCGGCGCGGCGGTCGGCCGTCTGGCCGGCCTTCTCATGGGCCGCCTACGAGTACGGGCGCAGACTCAGTTGCGCGAGCATCTGGACCTGAGTGAGGGAGACGCAAGAAGGGTTGCGGGCGATGTCTTTGCAAATGTAGGGCGAGTCGGAGCCGAGATTGTGCTCATGCCCCGCCTTCTCAAGGCGCTGCCCACCTATGTGCAGCTGCGCGCTGAGGACGAGGCCCGCCTGGAGCAGGCGCTCGCGGAGGGCAAGGGCGCCCTCGTCGTGACGGCCCATCTGGGCAATTGGGAGCTCCTGGCCCAGCGCTTGGTGGCCACCGGGCATGAGGCCGTCACGTTGGCCCGAAAGAGCCCCAATCCCTACATCGGACGTTGGTTAGTGGCGCGCCGTCAGGCCGGAGGTCTGATGACCCTCAATCGGGGCGGGTCCCAGACCATCCGAGGCATGCTTGCCGCGCTGCGCCGGGGGGCTCTGCTCGGAGTGCTCATCGACCAAGATACCAAGGTCGACACAGTGCATGTGCCCTTCTTCGGAGCGCCAGCTGCAACACCGGTTGCAGCTGCAAAGCTGGTGCTGCGTCGCCAGATACCGGTGCTCGCGGTCTTCATACAGAGGGTGCCGGGAGGACACCGGCTGCGTGTGCAGCGGGTGGCGCTGCCCCTTGAGGGGGATAGGCAGGAACAAGTCGTGGCCCTCACCGCCGATCTGACGGCCTACATTGAGGCTGCGGTGCGTGACAGCCCCGCAGAGTGGGTGTGGTTTCACGAGCGGTGGAAAACTGCGCCGTCAGACGCCTAGACTACTGGCCGGCGACGCCCAGGATTTCCGCAGGCACCGCCGTGAAGGTGAGCCCAATAGAGTAGCCGTCTGCCATGCGGGGATCCAGGGCACAGGACTCCGGTCGCGTTGTATCTAGGGCAGGGATGGGGTGGCTGCACTGGCCACAGGCATCGGCTTCGCCATCACAGCATCGATCGATGCGTCCGTCCCCGTCTGTATCGCTGACGCACTCCAGACCGTCGAAATCCAGGTCGATGTCCGGTTGTACGCCGAGCAGGGTGTACACGAGGTCTAGCATCGTACTGTCGGTCAGGGCCACGGGGCAGCGTGGGCTCACAACCCTGCAATATGGGTTGTCAGTCTGGGCGAGACTGGAGACAGGCACGGCGCCGCCGATCAGGCCTTCGTTAAACTCGTCGAGCGCGCTTGGCACTCGCCCGCTGAGCAAAGCGCGCTCGATGCGGAAATCCGAAAACGGCGGGGTGCCGACGTTGCCTACGATGCTGATCGGCGTTGGGGCGAGGCTACGCAAGCGCCCGCGCTCAATTCGTGAGGGGGCGCGGGACCGAGCTTGAGGCGGCAGACCGGTCAGGCTCTGAGGCACGATGTTAAACTCGCAGCACTCTGTCTGTCCCGGCGGTACGTCGAAGTTATTCGCCGGAAACATAGGGTCGTCAGCGTCGACGCCCGCATACATCTTGAGCGTCATGCTCTCATCGTCACCCGTGTAAGGGGTCGGTAGCCCGGCCAATTCCAGCAGCAGCAGGGCCTCACCGCCGAGCAAGGACTGACGCAGCTGGTCGTTCGCTAGGGCACCCAATCCCCAAAGCGCATTGTCGATACAGCCTACCGCTTCAGTGCAGGCCCCGTCGATGTCGAAGCCCCTGTCCTGGCCAGCAATCGCAAGCTGGTTCACGACGAAGGTCTGCCCGGTGGCCGGGGCGTCAGCCCATCCATCAACCCCGTCGTAGCACATGGGTGCAAGATTCAGAGAACACTCGCCGGCCAGGTCACATCGCCCGACTTGGGGTCTACAGATTTCGCTGAGCGGGTCACAGAATGTGCAGGAAGAATTGCATAATCGGTTGCTGCAGTCCCCGTTGCGGAACCCGAGCTCAAGCACCGCAAAGAGCCGTCGGGTGATGCCGATACCCACCGATAGAAGTCGCCGGTTATTGATGTCCCAGTGGGTGGCCACCAATTGCACATCATCATCATCCACAGTCACCAGGACCTTGGTCTCCGGTGAATCGAGTCCAGTGACGTCGTAGAATATCTCGGTCAGCCTCATCGAGTCGCTGGTCGACTGCACCTCGTAGACCTTGGAGATGATTCCGGGGATCTCCAGGTCACTGCGGGTGATGATGCTCAGCTTTGTCGCGGCCGCCTCAGCGCCGGCCCCGATGCCAAAGAGGCCGTCTGCGCTGAGCAGTACGCCCCCCTCGGTGGGCACGGTATCGGTGGTGGCCTCGGGGACCTGGATGTCGGTGGTGCAAGCGCTAATGAATAGCGTGGCAAGCAGCGGGCTCGAATATCGAAGCAGGTTAGGTTGCATGGTCTTGGTCTCCCTCATGGTTCGACCATGGGTTGGCCGCTCGGCGAAACACCTTCACGTTTTCTTGCCTCGGTGAGCACTTTCTTCGCCGAGACGATGAGATCCGACGCTCGATTGGAGACGACAACCTGGGTTGCCAGGGCCGCCGCGCGCTTGGGCTGGGTGTGCACCAGGGCCTGAGCTACCTGAACCCGACGCTCCTCAAGCAGGCGAGACCAGCCGCCGGGAGGCACTTGCTCCAGAGCACGTGCGGCGCCATCGAGGTCACCGCCCTTCATCCGTATCAGGGCCATCAGCGCACCGCGTTCCGGCGCCAGAGGGCCCTGGCGATGCGCGGCGTGGGCGGTTTGCAGCTCGTGCTCAGCCTGTTGCCGCCGACCCATCTCGTGCAGCAGGTGGGCACGATGAAAGTGGGCCTCTTCCTCAAATGCTGCCCCCTCGGGGTGGGCAAGAACCCTTGCATACACCTTTGAGGCCTCAGCGTTGCGGCCCGCCCGCCTTCGGGCATCCGCGAGCACAAAGAGCGCTTGCAGTTCAATGGGCGCATCGGGGCGGGCTTCAACGACACGCTCCGCCAGGTCGCCGGCGCGGTTGGCATCCCGCGGCAGCCAGTGCCGCGCGGACTGCAGGTCCTCTTGGGGGCTGGGTACGACGCGGGGGGCGCTCTTGGCCAAGCTCGATGCTTGGCGTGCCACCTTGGTCGGCGAATCCGTGAGCTCAGGTTGTGGGGCCGGGGCGGATTTGGGTCTGAGCCGAACCCGTCGACCAGAGCGCAGGGCCACGGCAGGAGTTCGTGGATCCGTGATCACGGAGACTTCGCCGTCGTGCACCGTCAGCAGGCTCTGCTCGGCTGTAGCCGTGACCCGAAAGCGCCCGCCCACGCATTGAATGCGCCCGTGCATCGTCTGAACCTCTACAAACTGAGGTGTCGCCACTGTCGGCATGGTGACCTCCACCTCGCCGCGCCACACCCGCAGCACTGTCGTGCCCTCCACGTCTGCAAGTTGGATTTCAGAGCCAGGGAGGGGGCGCACCGTGGCAGCGCCCACCTGGTGGGCTGCGCCCGCACTGAGCCAGGGGCTAGGGCTGGGCGCCAAAGCCTGGGGGGCTACGCCGGCAGGGGTGAGTTTTAGCAGGATAATCGCCGCGCAGGCGGCACAGGCCATCGCGGCGTGCGCCCAAGTCACGCGTGCGCGCGGGCCTTCGAAGACTTGCTGCCGGGCGCGAACCTTGGCGCCGGGCGGCACTTGGATTTCGTGGTCGCTCAGAAGGGCTTCGGCGCGGGCCAGTCTGGATTCAGGTGTATTCATGATGATCTCCGTTCTTCGCGGTCTAAGGCCGCGGTGAGCTCTTTTCGGGCGTGGTGCAGGCGGGTCCAGACGGTGGCCACAGGGATGTCGAGCATGGCCGCGATATCCTCGCCGGCGTGGCCCTGCACCACGTGCAGGACATAGACCACCCGCTTGGCGGGTTTGATGCGCATCAGGTTACGCCAGATCCGCGTGAGCTCGTGTTTGGCCTGAGTCTGCGCCTCGGCCGACGGAAAGCTGTCTTGCAGCTCTAGCTCCAGCGCCGCGATGAGCCGGCGGTGCCGACGCCAGGAGCGCAGATTCGACAGCACGACGCGCGTGGCGATGCCATACAGCCAGGTGGTTGGGCGGCCCTCACCTCGGTACCGGGCCCAGCTCTTATGCGCGGCGATAAAGACCTGCTGGGTGAGGTCCTCGATGTCCGCGTCGCAGGCGCCGGGCCCGAGCAGGTGGGCCACCATGCGGTACACGTCCTCGAAGTGGGCCGAGAACATCTCGGACACGGATGGCCGAGCCCGCGCAGGCATGGCCGAGCTCATGGTGTGGGCCGCTTGGGACATGAGTGGCAGGGGCACCCGCAGGGCCCTCGCCATGGGTGTGCGTTGGCTCGCCGCACCTTCAAAGTTTTTCTAAAATACCTGGGCCCGCAGCCCCAGGGCGAGGCCAGGGCGGATCCAGCCCGTATGAATGGGGGTTTGGGGCTGATCTGTGAAGGTGCTGGGCAGGCGCAGGCTGTGGTCCGCGAGCGCGACCCGAACCGACAGCCCCAAGTAGATGGTCCACTGGTCGCTCAGCGAATGCTGAACCGTGAGCCCGGGCTGCACGTAGGGCTGCCACAGGCGGATGGAGCTAGGCAGAGGCGAGTCCGCGTAGGGCGGCTCCGCGGCCTGGCTGCGGCCCCAGATCAGGCTGAGGCCGGCCCGAAGGTCCGCGCTGATCCAGGCGAAGCCCAACTGCGCCACGTCTCTGTGGCCGCCCATGTCTAGGCTCAGGGCGCGAAGGCGGGCCTCGATGTCCTCCGTCTTGAGGTCCGGGCCGCTGTGCACCCCCAAGTTGAAGCTTAAGGCCCAGGCCCCCAGGTGCAGGCCGCTGCGAACGGTGCCGCCGAGGCGCGGGGCCCAGGGCCGAGTCCAGGCCTGAGTGCTCAGCTCAGCTGCGAAGCTCCAGGGCACCGAGGCCGCGGTGGAGCTTCGAACAAGGTCGGCGCTGGCTGGGCCTTTTTCGGGGGCATTGGGCAGCTCTGCAATAGGAGTTGCGGAGATCCCTGGATCGATGCTCGCTGCGGTGGAGCTTGTGCGGCTGGGCGTTTTGGCCAGCGGCGCGGTGGTGGTCGTGGTGCGCGTGCGGATCGCTCCGCGCTCGTAGCTGCGCACCGCCTGGGCGACCAGTGTAATGAAGACCCGGGTCGCGGCAGGGCCGGGCTGCTCCACCCTTCGATCCACCAAGGGGCGCGCTTGGGCGTCGCGCACCGTGAGCAGCTGGCCACGGTCTGTCACCTCGACCAAGACCTCAGCGCGGGTGGCTGAGCCCACAAACTCAGCGTCGTCGCGGAGCTCTAAGCGCAGCCCGGCCTCTAGCCCCGGGGCTTGGGACAGCTTGGAAAGATGCACGCGGGTCGGCGCAGTCGCGGCCTGCGCGGCGGCACTGATGCAGATGATCTGGAGCAGGGCCACGTGCACCGTGCCCCTTCATGACACGACCTCTGAGTGAAGCCAACTTGACCGGCTCACGTCCAACTGTCAGCAATGGCTGCGGTGCTCACCTTCTTCATCATGGCCTCCGTCGTCGCCAGCCCTCCCGCCTCGATGGCTGAGCTGCAAAAGGATCCGCAACCCGTGGTGATGTCTGCAAAAGGTGGCATTCAAGTCGACCTCAAGCGTCGCGTGGGCGTGGCAACCGATGACGTGATCATCTCCCGCGATGACGTTACGGTCTGCTGTGATCGGGCCGAGGCAGTCTACGATAAGGACAAGATTCGCAAGGTGACCTGCACAGGCCGGGTAGTGATCGTGCGCCCCGATGGCACCAAGGCCTCCGCCCACGAGGCCCTCTTTGAGGCTGTGGCCAACCGCGTGACCCTGCGGGGCGGGGCCAAAGTATGGAGTAAAGACGCGCACCTGGTCGGCAAGCGCATCGTCTACGATATCGCCAAGGATACCTTGGAGGTGGTCGGTGGCCCCAGCCGCTTCACCTTTGACCCCAAGGGCAAAAAGCCGCCCAAGACTCTACGGTCCTGTGCGCGCCCCACGGGGCCGAAGGCACCCTGATGAACGCTGCGCCCGCGGTCGCCCCAGACGGCCTTGAGGCCCGCGATCTGGTGAAGTCCTATCGGGCTCGTCGGGTGGTGGATCGCGTCTGCTTCGTCGTCAATCCCGGTGAGGTCGTCGGCCTGCTGGGCCCCAATGGCGCGGGAAAGAGCACATCCTTCAACATGGTGGTGGGCCTCGTGCGTCCCGACCAGGGCGCAGTCAGTCTTGCGGGCCAAGCGCTCGAAAAGCACCCCATGCACATCCGGGCCCGCCTCGGGCTGGGCTACTTGCCGCAGGAAGCGTCGGTCTTTCGTCGGCTCACAGTGCGGGACAACGTGCTGGCCGTCTTGGAGTTGGATCGTGCGCTGTCGCGCAGTGACCGGTACGAGCGCGCGGACGCCCTCATCAAGGAGCTGGAACTGGAGAGGGTGCGAGAGTCTTTGGGCGAGCACCTATCGGGCGGCGAGCGTCGTCGTTTGGAGATTGCACGTTGTCTTGCGATGCAGCCGCGCATCGTGCTGCTCGATGAGCCCTTCGCGGGCATCGACCCCATCGCGGTCGCGGAGCTGCAGGACCTGATCGGGCGCCTTAAGGACCGAGGGCTGGGCGTGCTCATCACGGACCACAACGTGCGAGAGACCCTCGGCATCTGCACGCGGGCCTACATCTTGGTTCAAGGCCGGGTGGTGGAGCACGGCGACCGGGAGCAGATCGCCAGCAGCGCCAAGGCGAAGAGCGCCTACCTCGGCGAGACCTTTCGGCTCTGAGACGGACTTCGAACCTGCTGTCAAGCACGGTTCGGGCCAAGATTTCTTTTTTGCATGGATCGGGCCAAGTCGTTTGAAGGCTCGGCCAGACCCGTGGTACTCATACAGACTGATCATGGAGCTCCAGCTCAGGCAATCACTCAACCTGAAGCTTCAGCAGCAGCTGGTGATGACACCCCAGCTGCAGCAGGCGATTCGGCTTCTGCAGCTCTCCCGCATGGAGCTCGTCGACGCCATCAATGCTGAACTCGAGCAGAATCCTGCCCTCGAAGAGGAGCTGCGCCCCGAGAAGTCCTCCGTAGAGGCGGAAGCGAAGATCCAGGGGGAAGACCCTGCACAGCGCAAGGAGGCCCCAGAGTCTGACCGCCAGAATGAGGTCAGCGGGGACTCGGACAACGCCAACGACATCGATTGGCAGCAGTGGCTGGAGCAGTACAACTCCACCGCACCCAGCGGGGGGGGCATCCGAAGGGACGCGGCGGAGGACCTGCCGAACCTTGAGCAGACGTTGTCCGCAGACGAGACGCTGCAGCAGCACCTCGAGTGGCAGCTCAACATGCTGGATGTGGTTGAAGCGGATCGGGAGATCGCGCTGGAGATCATCGGGGCCCTGAATGAGCAGGGTTTCTTGGTGGGCGCGCGCCCCACCGAGGATGTGGCGATTCGGCTGGGGGTGAGCGTCGACCACGTCGAGCGTGTGCTGTCCCTGGTGCAAGGCTTCGAGCCTGTGGGCATCGCGGCCCGCGACCTCACCGAGTGCCTGCTGATTCAGCTTCGGGTGATGGGCAATAAGAACAAGCTCGCCGAGAAGATGGTCCGGGTCTACATGACCGAGCTGGAGAAGCGGAACTTCCAGGCCATCGCAAAGGCCGAAGAGGTGGAGCTCAAGGTGGTCGGCGAGGCCCTGGCCATCATCCAAAACCTCGACCCGCGGCCCGCGCGAAACTACGGCGGGCAGCAGGGCATCTACATCACCCCCGACATCTACGTGCACAAGGTCGGTGATGAGTACGTCATCGTTCAGAACGAAGACGGGCTGCCCATGCTCCGGGTGTCCAACTATTATAAAGCTGCCTTGCAGAACGGGATGAATGGAGAGGCCAAGAGCTACGTGCAAGATAAGTTGCGATCAGCACAATGGCTGATTCGATCTATCCACCAGAGGCAGCGCACGATCTATAAGGTGATGGAGTCCATCTTGAAGTTCCAAAAGGACTTCTTTGATAAGGGCATCGACCACCTTAAGCCGCTCATCTTGAGGGACGTGGCGGAGGACATCGGCATGCACGAGTCCACCATCTCCCGGGTGACCAGCAACAAGTACGTCCACACCCCCCGGGGGATCTTCGAGCTGAAGTACTTCTTCAACAGCTCGATCGGCCGCACCGACGGCGAGGATGTCGCCAGCGCCGCGGTGAAGAACCGTATCAAGCACATCATCGACAGCGAGCCTCCCAAGCGTCCCTTCTCGGATCAGGCCATCGTCGGCCTGCTGAAGAAAGAAGACATCAATATCGCTCGCCGAACGGTCGCTAAGTACCGAGAAGCGATGGGGATTCTTTCCTCTTCCAAACGACGTAAGATTCTTTAATCACTCCGCCGGCCGGCACTTTGTTGTGCTGTCTACGGCCGGGGGCCTAGCTCAAAAATAGGGCTAGGGATAGGTTGACTTGGCCTTCGCGTGGCAGCGCGGGGGCGACGAGGTGAGCTGCATGAAATGTTCCGTCACTTTTCGCCACATGAGAAAGAGCGAGGCGCTCCGAGGCTACGTCGAGGAGAAGGTCGACAAGGTGACCCGCCTGATCGACCGGGGCGGTGAGGCCCAAGCGACGCTCTCTGTGGAGAAGCATCTGCATGTTGCGCATATCGAGCTGGTCATTGACGGCACACTGCGCATTCGCGGCATGGACAAGTCCGAGGACATGTACGCGAGCATCGACGCGGCGGTGGAACGCATCATCCGCCAAGTGAAACGGTATCGCTCGAAGATCAACGACCACCGACCCAGCTCTCACAGCGGCCGAGAGCTACCGCACCGCATCCTGCAAGGGCCATCCCTTGAGGACAATGAGGTCAAGGTGCCTCAGGTCGTCAGCAAGGAGACCATCGTCGCCCGGACCATGAGCGTGGACGATGCGGTCATGCAGCTGGACTTGGCGTCGGATGACTTCCTGGTTTTCACCAATGCCATCAGCCAGCGCATCAACCTGGTCTACCGCATGGAAGACGGCCAGTACGGCTTGATTGAGCCGCACGCCGCTGCCTGAGGCATCGCGGGCCGCCAATCTCCGCAATCCTGCCTTGGAACGCGGGCCGGCCGGGAGTAGGGTCCCGCCGATGAGGATCGTCGACATGCTGTCGGAGGATCTCGTCATCTCCGACCTTCTTGGGAAGACCCGCGACGAGGTCCTTGGCGAGATGGTGGGCTGCATCGTGGCCCAGCATCCTGAGGTGGACCCGAGCCAAGCCTTGGCCGTGCTCTTGGACCGTGAACGCATTGGCTCCACGGGCATTGGGCAAGGGCTCGCCATACCTCATGCGCGCGTGCCTAGCCTGAGCCAACCCGTCGCCTGCCTCGGCCGCAGCCCTAAGGGCGTCGACTTTCGGGCCCTGGACGGCGACCCCACCCACTTGTTCCTCGCTCTGCTGGCTCCGGCCGGTTCGGCTGGCTTTCACCTCAAGGCCCTCGCGCGGGCGTCCCGCATGCTCAAGGACGCAGAGTTTCGGCAGCAGTTGCTTGAGGCCCACGATGCCGGCGCCATGTGGCAGGCGCTGGTCGCCAAAGACGAGAGTCTGTCGGCCCAGGTCTGAGCATGTCAGCCATCACTATCGACGAGTTCTTTGAGCACATCCATGACGCCGTGGAGCTGCGGCTGTGTGCTGGGGAGCAGGGGCTGGAGCGGCTGATCACCTCCAGCCGCATTCAAAAGCCGGGCCTCGCGCTCGCTGGCTTCACGGACTTCGTCAATCCCACCCGCGTGCAGATCTTGGGTGAGACCGAGCTCAACTATCTTGAGACCCTCCCAGATGAGGCCCGAGGTCCCGCCTTGCAGGCCTTCGTAAATTGCAATCTGTGTTGCATCATCGTGACCAAGGACCAGGTGATGCCTTCGGAGCTCATCGAGCAGTGCCAAGACAATGGCACGCCCCTGTTTTTGTCACCGCGACGCTCCTCGGAGGTGATCCGCAAGACCATCGCTTATCTTGATGACCTGCTGTCGCCACGATGCAGCATGCACGGTGTGCTGGTGGACGTAGATGGCATTGGTGTGCTGATCACGGGCGTCTCCGGCATCGGAAAGAGTGAGTGTGCGCTGGACTTGGTCTCCAGGGGGCACCGCTTGGTGGCCGATGACGTGGTCGAGATTCGCCGCCGTGGTGAGGACCTGGTCGGTCAGGCCTCTGAACTCATCAAGAACCTTATCGAGGTCCGGGGCCTGGGCATCCTCAACGTCGCCGAACTCTACGGGGTCGCGGCGACTCGAGACCATAAACGCATCGAGCTGCACATCGAGCTGGAGTTCTGGTCCGAGGACCGGTCTTACGACCGCACGGGCCTGGAGGCGCGTTCGCGTGATCTACTGGGCGTGGACGTGCGCTCCTTGCTTATCCCGGTGCAGCCCGGGCGCAACGTGGCTGGCATCGTTGAGGTGGCAGCCCGCAACCTGATGTTGACCCTGCGCGGTCACCACGCAGCCTCGGACCTGAACGACCGCATTCAGGTCGCCATCAACAAGTCCGAGGCTCCGGGGCGCCACCTTAGAACGGCAGCCCAGCTTGCCGAAGTGACGGACCACATCGAGGACGAGGTCGAGTGAACCCATGCGCATTGTAGTCGTTACTGGGATGAGTGGTTCAGGCAAGACAGCCGCCTTGCGCGCGCTGGAGGACCTGGGCTTTTACTGCATCGATAACCTTCCCATCACCCTCTTGGATAAGCTGGTGGAGCTGTTCAGCTCCACCACGGGGGAGGTGGAGCGCCTGGCCTTGGTCGTCGACGCCCGCATGACCCAGGGAAGCGCCAACCCTGGGCACCCGCTGTCGATGATTCCAGAGGCTTTGGAGATGACCCGCCAGGCGGGGCATGAGGTTGATCTGGTCTTCCTCAATACGAGCGAAGAGATATTGGAGCGGCGCTTTTCCGAGACTCGCCGGCGTCATCCCTTATCTAGCGATGGCTCGGTCCGGGCCGGTATTCACGCGGAGTCCGTCCTGCTCGAACCCTTGGAGCGCGCCGCGACCAGCAAGATCGATACAACCCAGATGTCGGTGCACGAGCTGAAGGCGGCCATCC
>Ga0193954_1001448_pt1 | contig 12051 bp, 9 predicted proteins | sample BB_5_MG_FD_140340 | JGI IMG/M metagenome (GOLD analysis project Ga0193954, IMG submission 140340) | Microbial mat bacterial communities from the Broadkill River, Lewes, Delaware, United States - BB_5_MG | ecosystem: Environmental > Aquatic > Freshwater > River > Microbial mats | place: USA...
TCCTCGTCATAGTGGGGGATTTTAACCTCACCATCTTTTGCCAATACGATAGCTTTTGATAAAACTTTTGCATCTTCTATATCATTTTTTACCTCTGCACCTAATGCTTTAGCATAATTGCTAAACTGTTTAGGATTTATGATAAAGCATAGTATCTGTTTCTCAAAACAGAACTTTCTCAAAGTTTCAGAATAGCTACCTGTTGGCTCATAGATAAAGACAATCTTATCGATCTCTTTTTTGTAAAGTTTTTTGAGTTTAGAGTATAGTGATTTAAACCCTTTTATTGAGTTATCATAGACCAAATCTTGCTTATTTGTAGCGATATGTACATTTATACTTGTTTTTGAAATATCAATTCCGATATAATAATACACCGTGAACCTCCCATAATAATATGTGAGAGTTCGTTAGCTTATGAGATTTTCTCATAAGTGACTTTTAGTAATAATACTACACATAACTTTACCTCGTGATCAATACAATCTAGCTTTAACTTTTCATTGCAATAAAAAGCATCAAAAACCGATTCACTCGCCACTCAAATTTAAAGTGTAATTATCTCCCTGACCCACAAGCTAGTTAAACTGCTTTAGGTGATTTACCGATACATTACTTCTAACGAACCTCATAGTTATTATAGGGTAATTTCAATGACTTTTTTTAACATACGAGGTGATGCTAATGCTACTATACCATAAAATGAGAAAGCAAAATGCAACACCTAAAACCAATTTTTTCTCGTTGCGTAACTGAGTTACGCAATGTATATATTATTTGGATATATCTATAATTACGCTACAAAACTCAGTTTTGTAGCGAGAGAAGTTGCCGTTGTTATCAATTCTCTTAGTTTTCTCCTACCAATGAATAGGTAAATAAAGGGGTTCTATATTAAATTTCTCTTTTTTAATATTCATAGATTTGTTAGATAATAAAAATAGGTAGTCAACTAAATCTTTATATACTTGAGCTTTATCAGATTTTTCACTCCTAAGAAACCTAGATGACATCTCTCCATCTATAAAAACAAGATAACCCCAACCACCAAAAAGAAAGCTATAATCACAATTAAATACTCCAGATTTTTTAACTTGTAATACTAAATCTTTTAGTTGCATAATATCTTTATCTGTTAAATTGTATTCATAATCTATTCCAAATATTTCATGCCTTATAGTAAAATGATTATTTTCAATATTTATATAATATCTTGTACTTAAATCATCTTGTTCAGACGGTTCTTTATCCATTAAGGTAGTAGAATCATAAAGCTTCAATACAATTTTTATATTGTTTTCCATTGCATACGAATTATTCATAAAATTTAGAATAATCATTACGATAATAAAATTAAATAAACGCATATTAATATACTCCTCTTTCTCGTTGCGTAACTGAGAGACTGTTAAAGAACTTATTATATTTATTGACACCCTACAGTTTTTTCACAGTCTCTAAATTTTAGGGGTCAGGTGATGCTAATGCTACTATACCATAAAATGAGAAAGCAAAATGCAACACCTAAAACCAATTTTTTCTCATTGCGTAACTGAGTTACGCAATGTATATATTATTTGGATATATCTATAATTACGCTACAAAACTCAGTTTTGTAGCGAGAGAACTTACTCTTTATACTTAAAATCCAATCTTTCCATGAAGAATTAAAAATATTTTTTTCATGAGCAATTAATTGAGTTATGGTAAATTTAAAATACAAAAAACCCCAACCTTCTTTTCTTTTTTTTTCAACATATCTGAGTAACATTTGTTCTCCTAATGGATCCATACCTGCTGTATCAAATGCAACAAATTTAGATTTAGAACAAGCTATATGTAAAGCTATAAGTGTCCGAAAATTTCCTGGAAGAAATATTATTTTTTTATTAAAATATTGTTGAAAAATAATTTTATATTCCTCTTCAGATTCTTTTATTAACCTCTCAATGTTTGGTATATCTGAAATTTTTGTTTTTATTAATTTTTTACTATATGATTTAGATATTGCTATTTTTGTCAATACCATTAGCCCTGGTATCTTTGACTCAAGAGATAAGGCTGATAATAAATCATTTTTTTTATTTTTATTTTTTACACAATTTAATTCAAAATATTTTATTTCACCTTTATCAATTTCAAAAGATGGTATTAAAATATTATTAACATTTAATTCTAATTCTAATTTAGCAAACATATTTTTACTTTATATCTGGGAGTTTTAATTTTTCTCGTTGCGTAACTGCGAGACTGTGGAACATGTAAAAGGCTCTTTCTTAGTTTGAATTTTTTGAGATTTATTATCTTTAACCATGCGACTCCACAACATCAAATCAACTCCTTTGGACTCTTGATGTAAAAACTCTAAATCTATATCACTACTGTATGTTAAGTTGTTATTAGAAAACTTAGGAGTTTGATAGATGAGTATCCAATCTATTTTATCTTTGAGTATATTTAACATCCCCTCACCACCTTCAACTATTATAAAAGATGGAATTTCTAAAAACTCTAAGCTATCTACTATATTTACTTCTCTATGCGATACTTTAAAAAGTGGTATCTCTCTATCGAAATTGTCCTCTTTGGAGTATATTTTTATATTTGGAGGGTTAGCTTCTACAAATCTACAATCAAGTGTGGGTCTATCTGTTCGTACTGTATTTCCACCTATGAGTAGAGTATCACATACACTTCTCATCTGATGTACGCTTATTAGTGAGGCTTTTGAGCTTAGGTATCCACTGTTTTTATCTGTGCTTATTTTTGCATTAGAGGTTTGGGCTAGTTTAAAGAGTACAAATGCTTTTTTTTGCCAAATCAAAAAAGGTTCTATAAGCTCTAAACATTTATCTCTGAGTACGCCTACGGTGACATTGGATAGCTTATCTTTGCCTCCTCCGTGTCCCTCTATGGGGTCAAGGAGACCTATAACTACTCTATCAAGACTCAGAGATGATAAGAGTGAGGCACAAGATGGAGTTTTGCCACGGTGAGAACAAGGCTCTAGGGTAACAAATATGCAACACCCAGCAAAAAAATCTTTGGGTAGAGAGAGTAAGAGTGAGTGAGATTTGTGTGAGTCTTGTATATCAAAACCTATTTGGGTAGATGATAAAATCTCATAGGCTCGAACTAGTGCCAACACCTCTGCGTGAGAGTTTCCTGCTTTTTGGTGTGCTTCTATTGAGAGGATTTTATTATTGTGTGTGACAACTGCACCTACAGCAGGATTGGGGTAAGTTAGACCTTGATATTGCCACGCTTTATCTATGGCTAACTGCATATATATATTGTCATTATTCACTAAGTGCTATCCTTGTAGAGTAGATATTATAAAAAACTCTTCATTCTCTCTAGTAGTTTTTCACCTATTCCTTTGGGTCTTGCTAAATCTTGGATATACTCATTATATGTCATATTTTTCTCTTCTAAGAATATATTTAGATACTCTATAGACTGTTTTTCACCCTTTTTCTTCTCTATATCTAGTAGTGTAGCGTATAGTTTCTCTACCTCTTTTATCACTTTTCTAGGAGTTGGCTCTCTAAATGCTATGTAGTTTCGTATCGCTCCATCTCTATTTCTCTGTATATCAAAGTCTGTCGTTACCCAGTAGTATTTGCCATCTTTGGTGAGGTTTTTTACTACTGCCATTATATTTTGACCTCTTTTGATACTCTGCCACATTATATAGAATATAGCTTTTGGCATATCATGGTGTCTGATGATATTGTGAGGCTGACCTACTAGCTCCTCTTTGCTATAGCCTGAGATTTCTATAAATGTATCATTGCCATAAGTTATTCTTCCTCCGACATCAGTTTTGCTTACTAATATATCTTCAGAAGATAGTTTTTTCTCTTTATCATGTGAGCTAAGTAGTGACATTTTAGTTATCTCCTCTCTCATTTTTTAGTTCTAATGAAAAATCTATCATAATTTTCATAAATTTTTCCTTTTTCTCAATGGCTTTACTCCAGTGGTTCTCTCTAAAGAGGTTTTGTATCTTACTAGCGATATTTGCCTCATCATTTAGCCCTAGATTGACCAATACCCCTTTTAGGGCATGGAAGTTATTAGCTAAGGCGTTGCTATCTTTTTTGACTGTATTTACACCTATCTCTTCAATATATAAATCTATACTCTCTATAGCTTTACCCAAAAGTCCCTTTACTATCTCATCATCAAAGACTTTGATTAGGTGATTGTATGAGGTTGTTCTCATATCTTCTATATTTTGTTGCTCTTTCTCTACTGAGGCGTTCTCTAAAATCTCTTTATTTTTTTTGATACGGCTTAGTTTGTGGTCTATATTTTTGATACCACCATTCATATAGTTCAAGAAGCACTGCTTTAGCTCATCTTTATCAAGAGGTTTCTCTATAAAGGCATCCATTCCTGACTCTTTGGCTGCTTTTATATCTCTCTCATATACATCAGCACTCATACAGATGATGAGTATATCTTTGTTGAACGCTCTTATCTGTTTGGTAGCATCATACCCATTCATCACAGGCATTCGTATATCCATAAAGATTATATCATACTCTTTTTCTCTAGCTTTTTCTACAGCCTCTTGACCGTTTTGGGCAGTATCACAGGATATAGAAAAAGAGATAGACAACATCTCTTTTATATATTTTCTATTCATCTCTACATCTTCTACTACAAGCACTCTTAGATTAGAAAAGTTTATTACACTACTATTTTTATTGCTAGTCTTCACGAAAAACTCCTCTATTTGAAATATCAAATCTCTAGCTGTTATGGGTGTATTTATTATACTATCAAAAGATGATGTATTCATAACTCTATTGTTGTTAAGTAGGGCTATACAGAAGATAGAGGGATTTATTACTCTAAGAGTCGATATCATATTGGTAACATCATACTCTATCTCATTCATATCAAATAGTATAACATTGTAGCTTCTTGCATTTATAAAAATATCATTTAGAGTATCAGATACATCTCTGTTTGGACTCTCATACTCAAATATAGTATTAAAGGTCTTTATTAAATCATCTATATGCTCTTGGAGTGTATCATCATTGGAGATGAGCAAGAGCTTTTTGCCATATAACTTTTTGGATAGCTCTTTTTGGTTTCCTTTTCTAGCTACAAATGTGACTGAAAATTGACTCCCCTCTCTCTCGTGTGAGACTATACTAATATCCCCATCCATTAGTTTGATAATCTCTTTGGATATAAAAAGACCCAATCCAAACCCTTGTGTACTATCTGCTGTTATGAAAGGGTTAAATAGCGCCTTTTGCATCTCAGTAGACATACCGATACCTGAATCTTCTATATTTACTCTGATTTTGACACTACTACCCATATCCTCTACGCCTTTGACATAGAAGTGTATCTCACCCTTTTTGGTAAACTTCACAGCGTTTGAGAGGATATTTAGTATCACCTGCTTAATTCTACGAGAGTCTGCGACTATGGAGTATTCCAAAAATGGTATATCTGTCTTTAGTATAGTATCTTTGTGTAGGTTTGTCTTGATAATATCAGCACACTCAGTTAGTATCGTATGTAGGCATACCTCTTTATTGTCTAGGCTAATATCGTTTTTTTCAAACTTCACAATATCCAAGAAATCTCCAACAAGAGATAGAAGATACTTTGAGCTATGAAGCATACGACCTAGATACTCCTGCTGTTTTTTGTCCAAAGAGGTATCTTGTAGTAGCTCTCCATAGCCCAATATAGATGTAAGTGGGGTACGAAGCTCATGGCTAATAGATGCCATAAAGAGATTCTGTTTTTCTTGGCTTTGCATAATTATATTAAACTATTTTTTTTTCATATTAGAGGATATTGTAGCTGTAAAGCTCTCTATATCAAATGGCTTTAGCATAAAATCATCTGCACCCATATCTCTTAAATCACTCTCCTCCATACCATCAACTGTGATGATGATTACTGGCAAGTCATTAAACTTACTACTTCTTCTAATTCGTTTGAGTATCTCTCTTCCTTGCATTTGAGGGAGGTGTAAATCCAAAAGAACCATATCAATTCTTCTGAGGTCATTTTCTAATATATCAAGTGCCTTCTCCCCATCATCTGTTGATATAACATTTATATCTGATACTTTTGTCAATAATGCACGAATTAGTTGTATATTAAAGATATCATCTTCAATCACTAATATATTTATATTCCCAAGGTGTCTTAAGCTCATCTCTTTTCCTTTTTTCGTTAAATTTTTAGATTATATATTGGTATTATATCAATATATTATAATTTATAAATAAAGTTTTCATAGTTATAATAAAAAACTTGATATACTAAACCAAAATAAATAATTAAAGTAACTTATGAAATTTCTAAATAACATATTTGCCAAGTCCAAAAGCACAGAGTTTTCAGTCACTTCAAGTAGTGGCTTTCATCTGCGACCAATCGCACAATTTGTAGCACTAGCAAAGACATTTTCTTGTAGAGTCACTGCTACATTCAACAACAAAACAGTAGATGCCAAAGAGGTAAATAGTCTTCTCTCTCTATCTTTGGAGAAAGGTGATACATTTACACTCAATGCCAAAGGTGACAAAGCAGAAGATGCTCTTCATAAACTTCACTCTCTTTTGAGTGAGCTTATGCAACAAGACAAAGAGATAAAACAGATAGAGAAGCTAACTCATAACTATATTGGTGATATGGTAGAGGGTGATATAGTATCCCAAGGTGTCTCTATAGCCAAGATTTATCCATATACAACTCGTGAGATAAAAAAGAAAAACAGTCTATGTTTTGATGATGGTGTAAGATATGCACTAGATGAGCTAGATTTATTATCAAAGAGCAAAAACCAAAACGCAGGAATATATCTAGCACAAAAAGCTCTACTCTCAGCAGTATCTCAAAATAGCAATAGCCTAGCATCACTAGAACACTATATAAAAGAAGAGTCCAATAAACTAATAGGCTCAATCCAAGAAGCCAAGATAGATGACTATAGAGATATATACCTAAGAGTCAAAAAGCATCTAGGGTATGAGATACAGCTTATCTTCCCAGATAGAGAGTTTATATTGGTAGCTGATGATTTGATGCCTAGTGAGATTGATATACTCATCAAGACCAAAGTAGCAGGAGTGATACTAAAAGATACATCTATATACTCTCATAGTGCTATACTACTTCGTGCTACAGGGATACCCTCTATTATCGCTGATATATCATATATCAAAGAGAATAGAGAGGTTATACTAGATAGTTACGCAGGAGTAGTGGTAACAGACCCCACGGATATAGATTTGGGCAAAGCAAATAGTATCATCATAGAAAATAGAGCCAAAAAAGAGATAAGTGCCAACAGACGATTTGATAGAGTATCTACCAAAAATGGCAAAGATATAAAAGTATTTGCCAATGTAGAGGATATAATCTCTGCAAGAGTAGCCAAAGAGGAGGGGGCTTTGGGTATTGGACTTCTTCGTTCGGAGTTTCTATTTAAAAACAAAAAGCCATCTATAATCGACCAGAGAGATGCATATAGAGAGATTTTTCATCTATTTGATGATATTACCATAAGGACTCTTGATGTAGGAGGAGATAAATCATTACCATATCTATACATCCCTGCTGAGAGTAATCCATTTTTGGGTATTAGAGGTGTGCGTCTATTTAGAACTCACCCAGAGATACTAGCAGAGCAGTTATACTCTATATTTCTAGCCTCAGATGGTAAACCTATCAAGATTATGTTCCCTATGGTAAGCAGAGTAGAGGAGTTTATAGAAGCCAAAAACTTTGCACTTGAAGTTGCTAATGGTAACGGTATAGATATTTCACATATCCTATTTGGTATCATGATAGAAGTACCATCTGTTATATTTTTGCTTAGTGAGTTTGACAAAGTAGTAGATTTCTACTCTATAGGTACAAATGATTTATCTCAATACCTATTTGCCACCGAACGAACTCACCCTATACTCAAAATAGATGCCTCCTCACCTGCTATATTTTACGCTATAGCTATGATAAAAAATAGCGTAACCAAACCTCTAAGTATATGTGGAGAGTTAGCGAGTGATTTGAGTGCTATACCTAAGCTTATGGATATAGGGATAGAGACTCTAAGCGTCTCACCCAAAAATATAGCACAGACCAAAGAGGAGATAAGAGATGTTTAGCCTACTCCAAAAGATAGGTAAAGCTCTAATGACACCAATAGCCGTGCTTCCTGTAGGTGCGTTGCTTTTGAGAATAGGATTTGGAGATATTCCTTTTATAGATGCACAAGTAGCACTTATTATGAAGAGTGCAGGAGATGCTATATTTACAAATCTTGACTTAATCTTTGGTATCGGTATAGCTTATGGACTAAGTAGAGATAATCACGGCTCATCAGCTCTAGCAGGGGCTATTGGGGTGCTTATAGCAAAGGCCGTATATATCACCATAGACAAAGATATAAATATGGGTATCTTTGTAGGGATTATTATGGGGGTAGTAGCAGGAACTCTCTATAATCGCTTCTATAATATAAAACTTCCCGAATTTCTAGGCTTTTTTGGAGGCAAGAGATTTGTACCTATCATCACCTCTATATCAGCTATAGTAGTAGGAGTGTTAGCAGGATACTTTTGGCACTTTGCCCAAAGTGGCATAGATAGCTTTTCCAATATGATTATCGGATTAAATGAAGTAGGAACTTTTATATATGGAGTATTAAATAGACTTTTAATTCCTCTAGGACTTCACCATATCCTAAACTCCGTATTTTGGTTTCAGCTAGGAGAGTATAGCTACCTCAAAGATGGTGTTGAGGTAGTAGCCAATGGAGATTTACATAGATTTTTTGCAGGAGATAAGAGTGCTGGGGTATATATGTCAGGCTTCTTTGTAGTGATGATGTTTGGACTACCCTCAATGGCACTAGCGATATACCTAAATACTCCACAATCACAGAGACAAAAAGCAGGAGCGATACTCTTTGGAGTAGCTTTCACCTCATTTCTCACAGGTATCACAGAGCCGTTGGAGTTTCTATTTTTGTTTGTAGCACCTCTTCTTTTTCTACTCCACGCAATACTCACAGGATTAGCCCTAAGTGTTGCACAGATGTTAGATATTCACGCAGGATTTGGCTTTTCAGCAGGGTTTATAGACTATATCATCAACTATAAACTAGCCACAAACCCTATATATATACTACCTCTAGGAGGAGTTTTTGCTTTTATATACTTTATAACCTCCTACTACACTATCAAGATATTTAGACTAAAAATCTTTACAGAAGATAGTGAAGTAGTGAGTAAAAATATAGATGAAAATGCACAACTATTTATAAAAGCCCTTGGTGGTGCAGAAAATATAATAGAGACAGATGCATGTATCACAAGACTTAGAATGAAACTAAAAGACACCACAAATCTAAAAGATGAAGATTTTATAGCATTAGGAGCAAAAGGTGTTATCCGTCCTGATAAAGAGTCTATACAGATAGTATTGGGGACACAATCTGAGAGTGTGGCTGAGGGGATTAGGAGTGGGTTAAAGTTCTAATGACTACACCTAAACCACAATAGACGACTAATATCTCTATCCTCGATAGATAAATCAATAATTTCTAAAAAATGCTCAAAATTATTGTAAATATAATAACTCACTAAAGAGTATTCTTGATTTATAGATTTATCATCTTTTAATTCATCAACAATATAGAGCTTAAAACTCTTTAATAGTAGCTTGAAATTATCAGTTACTTCTTCTAGTTCTATCATAAGGGCAAGATTTTTTTTGAGTAAATTTAAATATTTTGTAAAAATTTTCTCTCTTGCTTCTCGTAAATTTTTTCTATTCAAGTCACATATTGTTGAGGTATATATCACTTTTTCATTATCTGAACTCATAAACCCTTTATGGTCAAACACTATATCATCTTCAAATACATCAATTTCAGGATGCAATAGTTTAGGCTTTTCTATACGATTATAACTTTGAAGACTTTTATGTAACTCTTCTAGTGTTTCATTATTATAATCTACTCTCGTATCAAAAATATCAAAACAGTTTGATTTTGGTATGTTACACTTTTTACAACAAGGCAATAGATTATCCCAACTGAAAGCTAACCAATAATATGCTTTTGTACTATCGCATTTTTTTAAGTCCAAAGACTTTTTAGGACGATAATGTTCTATCTCTCCATAAGAGTTTTTGATAAATGATTCACAATAAGCACATTTATAGTCGTATAATTCTTTTAGAGTATTTTTTACCAATTTAGCATCATCATTATAAGGTGTATTTTTTGATAGATAAGCACTTTTTGTTATATTATTTTTAAATTCTAATTCTATCTTTTCTGAATTTAAATGACTAGGAATAGTTATACTTCTATATTCTCGTTCCCTCATCTACAACTCTTTTAACTGTGCTAATATATCTAGTTTTATCTTCTTACTATCATCACTTCTTAACATCTTATCTATATTTTGATTAAGTTGGTGTTCCCTATAATCATCATCACTCAAACTATTTTTACTATCATCATAAGAACGAGATTTGGCACTTTGCATATTAAACATAGGAGATGTAATCAAAATATTAGCAGAATAATCAGATATATCATCTATTTGACCACTTAACTGTGTTAGACCATCTTCATCTTTATAAACCTGATAAAACACAGCATCATCTCTTGCACCTAATATAGTGGTAATACTATGTGTTGTCATAACAAACTGTATTTTTGGAAACATCTCTCTAAGCCTATGCACAAACTGATATTTCCATTTTGGGTGAAGATATAAATCAATTTCATCTATGAGTACAACTGCTTTAAACTCTTCTAGTTTACTAATATGAGGTTGATTTTTTATGAGTCTAAATAGTAAATCACTTAACCAAATAATCGTACTTTTATATCCCTCTGATAACATCTTAAACTCAATATCTATACTCTCATTAGATGTCTCAAAAAATTTAGTTTTATTACCTATTTGTGTAATTTTTATTTTATTTTCCAAAATATATTCAACTCCTATTATAAACTCTTTGACAATATCATTATCTAAAATAAATAAATCTTGTGGTCTATTAAATGAAGTCGTATCATTGATATTAGGAGTATCAAACAAACTTGCATACCCACTACTATCCACATCATCAGCATTGGTTTTATTTCTATTGATACCATAAGCAAAGAGGTTATCGTTAATAAACTTATCTTCCATATCAAAGAAAAATGATTTTTTTAGGGTTCTTAAATATTTATCTGCAAGTATAGGATAATTATTAGCATCTTTATACGCCAATGCCAATGCTTGTAGTAAAATTGTTTTACCATCACCATTTTCACCCACAAAATAAATCTCTTTTTTATCTTTTAAGTTTTCTAGTTCTATATGTTTAATTGAAAAGTAGTTATCTATTTTAATGCTGTTTATGTAGTTGTTTTTTATGGATAGTGTACTGTTGTAATATTCTCTCTTGGGTTCAATATACTCTAAATCATTATATCTTTTAAGTGTATCTTTTATTATAGGATTAAGTTCATACCACTCTATGCCATTAAAATAAGTAAAAATAAGTCCCTGTTTACTTGCCTTAGCTATGTTAAGAAAATTTTCACTATTATCTTGATAAGTTTTTGTTTCTTCTATCTCTGTTAAAAATATTTTCATAGCATTGACTTTAGAAGAGTATCCTAACTGTAAAGTTTTAATAGCATCTTCTATCTCTATTGGAGTAATTTGATTACCCTCAACGCTTAAAGATTTTTCAGCAGAGATATGAATTAATTGTATGAGTTGTCGTAAATTTGCACCACTAAAATCTACAGCCATAGTGATAGCACTTTTTGAGATAAGATTTTTATCTGCTAATCTTTTGTCAATCACCTTTTTTAGAAGCTTTTTATCATGAATATACTCATCTCCCTCAAATGTTTTCAACTTTAATCCAAACTCTCGTACATCAGCTTGTGGAAATGTTTCATTACGATAGAGATAGATAGGCATAGTAATGATTTTGACAATATTTAACTCATTCAACAGAGAAATATCTTCTAAAAATAGTTCA
>Ga0193954_1001449_pt1 | contig 12042 bp, 14 predicted proteins | sample BB_5_MG_FD_140340 | JGI IMG/M metagenome (GOLD analysis project Ga0193954, IMG submission 140340) | Microbial mat bacterial communities from the Broadkill River, Lewes, Delaware, United States - BB_5_MG | ecosystem: Environmental > Aquatic > Freshwater > River > Microbial mats | place: USA...
ACCTCACCAATACTCACACAATCAGCCCCTGCACCCAAAGATGCAAGTTTTTTGACCACGGATAAATTGGAGTTGGATTTAATGGCATAGGATATAATTGATTTTTGTCCCTCAAATGCCTCTTTGAGTGAAAGGTATCGCTCTTGTAAATAGTTGAAATTGTATACATAAAGGGGGGTTCCATATTTTGTTGCTAAAGCTTTAAAGTCAATGCTCATTACTCTTTCCTAATACAATTGATCTAATTTTAATCAATCGAACTTATTTTTTTGGAGTAATTTTATCTAAATATTACTATGATGCGACTAAAGATTTGCTAGGCTTATCTTACTTTAAGTGTTTAAATGCTTGTTGGTGTAGGTCTTGATAGTGTACAATATTATTATACTCCTCTTTTTTAGCAAGGTGCAGTGCTTCATCAACATAGAGGTTGAGTATATCATAGGTTGATTGTGTATCATCTGCAAGATTAAGTTGTCGTGTAGCAAGTCCAATACGAAGTTTCATATCTCTAATCCCTTCAAGAGGCTCTTGGGCAATATGGTACTCAATTCTTTGCGCAACCATAATAGCATGTTCTTTGGTTGTATTAGGCATAAGAAGCATAAATTCATGTTGATCAAAACGCCCCTTAATGTCAATATGACGTGTAATGCTCCAGAGTGCTTTTGTAAATGCCTGATATATCTTATCCATGGTCTCTTGATCATAGACATGGTTTAAAAAATCCATTGAGATGAGCATAATACTCAAAAAAGAGCCATCTCGTTTGGCAACTTCAATAAGATACTTATAGTTCTCTTCAATCCCTCGACGATTATAAAGTTGAGTCACCTCATCATGTGTTGTCTCTTTTTCAAGTTGTTTTGTCAGCTCCTCAATCTCATCTTTGTATACTTTATTGTCATCTTGAGTTTTAATGGTATGGGTTAGATTGTTGTGCATGGCAAGAATACGCAGCGGTTTTCCACTGCGTCCACGAATCGCCATTGCACGGGTTCGCATCCAAACAGTAGAGCCACTTTTATTCTGATAGCGAACCACTTGATTGTAAGGAGTGAGTGGGTCTTTGAGATGTTTGCTAAGTTTCTCCATCATAACCTTAAAATCTTCATCAAACACTACATGTCGCCACTCAGAGGTTAGGTGTGCCATATCTTCAGCACGATGCCCCAATATATGCCAAAAACGTGGAGAGATCCACATATTTTGTTTTTTGCTCAAATCCCAATACCATACGCCATCTAAAGAACCATCTTCGATAAAACTAAACAGAGTTTTCTTGCATAAGGCATGAAGCTCTTTTTCTAGGTAGTGAGGATTTGGATTTGTGGTTAACATTATGCCCAATTAATTAAGATCATCGAAGTGTAAAATTCGATTTCTTCCCGACTTTTTGGCATGGTAGAGTGCTTCATCGGCACAAAGTGTCAACTTATCATATCCCTCTTGTGCCTCATCACTAATATTAACACTAATGGTTGCCAACCCTCCACTAATACTCATTGTGGTATCTAAAAGTGTATGGGTATCAAGGTAAGCACGAATCCGTTCTGTAACCATGATGGCATCACTCTTATTAGTATTGGGCATCAAAACAATAAACTCCTCACCATTAAAACGCCCCAAAATATCTACTTTACGTGTATTGTCTTGTATAATATTGCAAAGTATTTGAAGGATTTCATCACCTTTAGCCCGACCATGCAAACGATTAATATCATCAAAATGATCAATATCAAGCAGTGCAACACTGAGATAAGAACCATCTCTCTTGGCTACTTCGATAAGGTATCGGCACTGTTCTTGAAGTCCTCGACGGTTATAGGTATTGGTAAGGTAATCATGCATAGCTTGTTGGTGCAACTTCTCTTTGAGTTGTTGGATCTCCTCTTGAGCTTTTTGCAATGCCTCTTTACAATGAGATTCTTCCATCTTGTCCTATCCTTATCTTTTACATTTATCTACATATTCTACAAAAAACTTTGTAAGTCCCCAATAAAATTTAGCTCAAAAAGCTCTTTTATAGGTTTTTTGTTAAAAAATAGCTTCACAAAAGGGATTCTCAATCGCATTTGTGCTTAGAGTTAAATAGCTTTTTGCTATTATCTGCTTTATCTATTTTGGGGAGTTGAATCTATATTATGAAACGATTAGTGGTATTATTTAGTGGAACAGGAACAAATTTAGCCTATATTTTAGAACATCTGCATGGCAAAGGTGAATATGAAGTGGTGTTGGCTCTTAGCAACAATCCCAATGCCAAAGGGATTGAGATAGCCAAAAGCTATGGTGTAGAAGTCAAAATCATTAACCACAAAGAGTTTGAGACTAGAGAAACTTTTGATACCAAAATGGTTGAAGTAGTATCAAGCTACACCCCTGATCTTACTGTATTGGCAGGATTTATGCGTGTGGTAAGCCCAATATTCACCAATGCCATCAAAGCAATCAACCTCCACCCCTCACTTCTTCCCAAATACAAAGGTCTGCATGCCATTGAACGAAGTTTTGAGAGTGGGGATAGCCAAGCAGGAGTTTCCGTACATTGGGTAAACAGTGAACTTGATGGAGGAGAGATTATCCTACAAAAGAGCTTTGAGCGAAGTAATGATATGAGTTTTGAAGATTTTGAAAGCACAATCAAAATCATTGAAAAAGAGGCACTCTCGCAAGCCATTATTGAGGTGTTGCGTTAGTTTTTTGCTATCTTCTGTGAGACATCCACTTCACAACAGTGATGATCCTCTGTTACTTCACCATGCTCTTCTACATACCCAATCCCCCAGTCAAACATCTCTCTTAGCAAGGTTCTTAGTCTCTGCCCTGATGGGGTCAGCGAATAGACAACTTTGGGTGGTACTTGAGCAAAAACCTCTCTATTGACAATCTGTTTGGCTTCGAGTTCTTTGAGCTTGACGGTCAGAGTCTTTTGGGATATGCCACCAGCAAGTATCTCATCAAGCTCTTTAAAGCGTTTGTCTCCACTAAGTAGATGCCATATTATAAAGAGCTTCCATTTATCATTAAATATATCCAGTGTGACGGCGATGGAACACTCATACTCTTTATCATTTACTTTATACATCTCAATCCTTATAGTGTAATTTTACCCAAATAGTTTTAACTTCCCTTACTTACCTAAACTACTGTAAGAGAATTTTAAGTTGGCTAGTGTTATCATTTCAATACTTACCTAAATTACAGTAATGGAGAAAAGATGGAAAATAGATTTATGGATGCGATGATGTTTCGACACGCGTGTAAAGAGTTTGATGCGACACAAAAGATCAGCGAAGGTGATTTTAACACCATTTTGGAGTTTGGACGACTTAGCCCAAGTTCGTTTGGGTTTGAGCCGTGGAAGTTTGTAATTGTGCAAAATGAGGCATTGCGAGAAAAGCTCAAAGCCTTTGCATGGGGAGCACAGGGGCAGTTACCAACAGCGAGTCACTTTATGATTATCCTTTCACGCAAAAAGCCAAGCATGATACATGGCTCAGAGTATATTAACTCGATGATGGATTATAAACAACTCCCACAAGATATTAAGGCTATGTATGGGCAGTTTTATGAGAAGTTTCAAAAAGAGGATTTTAGTCTTTTGGAGAGTGACCGAACGCTTAACGATTGGGCATCCAAGCAGACCTATATCGCCTTAGCCAATATGATGAGTGGAGCCGCAAGCATGGGGATTGACTCTTGTCCGATTGAGGGCTTTGATATGGCACTAACCCAAAAATTCTTAGCAGATGAGTTAGGTATCGATACCGATGAGTTTGGAGCATCCGTGATGGTCGCCTTTGGATACCGCAAAGATGAAGCAAAGCGAGAAAAAAGCCGATTGCCAATTGAAGATGTGACGCAGTGGTTTGATTAAAAACAGAGGAGGATAAGATGAAAAAGTTACTAACAACACTGATAAGCTGTATGGTGTTAAGCTCATCGCTTATAGCCAATGAAGAGCGACAAATTATTAGCAAGTCTGAACTCAAGTGGGAACATCTCAACCCTAAGCGTGGAGCCAAAGGACCACAGGCAACTACTCTCTAGGGAGATAGAAAAGGTACAGTACCCACAGGCTTTTTGGTAAAGTTCCTTGATGATTTTTCTTCTCCTCCTCATATTCACAATATCTCTTACCGTGGTGTTGTGATAGAGGGAAATGTACACAATGATGACCCCAATGCCACAGCAATGTGGATGCCAAGTGGTTCCTATTGGACACAACCCAAAGGTGAAGTGCATATCACAGCAGCCAAAGGCAAAGAGAACTTGGCTTTTATAGAGATTGACCAAGGTCCTTATCTTGTCTTGCCAATGCAAAAAGCATTTGATAGTGGAGAACGACCTCTCAATATGGACCGTTCTAATATTATGTGGTTTAATGCCTCAAACGATACCAACAATCAAAGCAAAATCGCTTATCTTTGGGGTAGTATGGAAGAGGGAAAACTCAATGGAACCCTACTCAAACTCCCATCAAATTTTAAAGGAAGCATTATGCCAAGTGGCTCGCTCTTTCAGGGGGTTGTGATTAGTGGAGAGATTGACTATAAGCTCAATGCAGATGCAAATAAAGCCTTAGAAGCAGGTAGCTTGTTTAGCTCAAAGGTAGAGCATAATATCTCAACCACAAAAGAGACTTTGCTCTATATCCGAAGCGATGGAAAGTTTGAGACACTTTTAAGTAAGTAATAAAGCCAGCAAGGAGAACCAATGCAAAGCAATCACTTTGAAGCGATTAACCAAGCCAATATCAAAGCCACACTTTAAAGGATAAAGCATGCAAAAAACCATACTCATTACAGGGGCAACCGACGGAATAGGATTTCAAACCGCTACCAAACTAGCCAAAGAGGGAGATAGAGTCTTGATACATGGACGAAATGCCAAGAAGTTAGCAACGACCCAAAAGAGTCTTGAAGCACTTGTGGGAGAAAAAAATATACAGAGCTATCTAGCTGACCTCTCCAACCTAGAAGAGGTCAAAACCCTTGCCAAAACAATTATGCAAAACCAAAAACACATTGATGTGCTTATCAATAATGCAGGGATCTACAAAACGCCTAGTCCCATCACCAAAGATAAGTTAGATATTCGTTTTGTAGTCAATACCATCGCTCCTTATCTACTCACAAAAGAGCTACTACCACTATTAGATAAAACCTCACGCGTGGTGAATCTCTCTTCAGCTGCACAAGCCCCTGTAGGTCTCGATGCCCTCCAAGGCAAAGTAGTACTATCTGACAGTGAAGCGTATGCACAAAGCAAACTTGCCCTTACCATGTGGTCAAATTACTTGGCTCATAATAGCGATATTGGTGTCGTAGTAGCCATCAACCCTGCATCCTTTTTGGGAAGTAAAATGGTCAAAGAGGCGTACAGTATGAGTGGCAAACCCCTCTCTATTGGGGCAGATATTCTAACCCGTGCCTCCCTATCTGATGCGTTTGCAACGGCTAATGGAAAATATTTTGATAATGATATAAGAGCATTTGCTTCTCCACACCCTGATGCACTGGATATGCAAAAGTGTAAAAGAGTGGTTGATGTTATTGAAGAGATTTATAGCTAACCTAACTTTATATCCCTAGGCGAATAGCCAAAAAGTCTCTTAAACTCTCTGCTAAATTGAGCAGAGTTACTATATCCTGACTCAAAAGCTGCACTGCTTGCATTCTCTCCTGATAAAAGCAAAGCGTGTGCGTTATGCAGTCTAAGTTGTTTGATAAACTGTATAGGGGATAAGGAGGTGGCTTTTTTGAAGTTTTTGTGTAGAGTTGCCACGCTCATACTTGCAAACTTTGCTATCTCATCTATACTTAGATTATTTTTGAAGTTTTGTTCAAGATATTTGATAGTCGGTACCATTTCATGCACTTTGCTATGGTGAGCAACACTGTTTCGTAATATATGCCCCTGAGGGGTTTTGAGTATCTCATAAAAAACTTCTCTTATAAATGATTGACTCAATACTTGTATATCCATAGGATTGTTTGCAATATCCAGTAACCTCTCTAAAGAGTTTTCAATCCTATCATTAATAGGTGAGATGGCTATTATCTCTTCTGTTCTCTTTGCACACTGCCACTCTTTAAGTTCATCAAAAAATTTTAGAAGCTCTCCTATGATATTGGCATCAAGCTTGATAATCACTCCTAGACAGGGGTTTTGAGAAGAACTGTCTAAAAGTTCAGACTCTACAGGAACCTGTACCGTGCCTATGAGATAAGAGTTTTCATCGTAGGTATACTTCTCATCACCTAGATAGAGGTTTTTGCTTCCTTGGGCAATGATACAGATAGAGGCAGGTAACACGGCATTGATTCTGGAAATTGGAGTAGAGATTTTAAATACTTCAAGACCTTCAATCTCTGTCGTGTTTAACCCTTCATCTACTGCCAGTTCTTCTATTTTATCCTTTAACATAATAACCTCCTATTTAGATAATTATATCCATTTTAATATTTTTGTGCAAAAACTAAAGAGATAAGATATACCGTAGTAACTTATCAAAAAAGTATATGTTTTCAGTGGGATGTGTTAAAGATTAGTATCTGAGTTTTGAGAAGGCATATTTTCCATTAGCTCCCAAACTATGCCTATATATTAAAGCTAAAATAACACGAACTTAGATAAAATCTTATATGCTTAAATTATTTTTTATTATACTCATCACCATTACCTATTCATATGCTACAAACTGGCTTATGATCCAAGGCACCCAAAAAGAGGGTGCAAAAGAGCATCATCTTTGGGGTTTTGGACAGTTGAGGTATATCAAAAACAGTGGAGAGTTTTATGAAAAGAACGGTATTAACAAGACCCCCTTTTCACTCAATAAACCCATCTTACAAAAGCAAAACTCTCTGATATTGGCACGTTTAAGAGCGGGGCTAAGAGGTAGGCTTGATAGCCAGAATAAAATCAACTATTTTATCTTAAGTGAATTTGGTGAGAATGGAATAAGCAACCCCATAGGATACAGGCAACATAGCTATCTTACCGACCTCTCGTTAACACTCAGATACCTTCCTCTCAATATCAGAGTGGGGCAATTTAAATACCCTGGAAGCGAAGAGGGGTTGATGGCACGCTTTATCTCTCCCTTTATACAGTTTACTACTGTGAGTGATCAGCTCCTTCTTGAACGATTTATAACGCCAAAGAGTCTGAGTAATACGACCTACCTTGGTACGCCTACTCACTCTGTGGGTGCATATCGAGACAGCGGTATTGAGCTCTTTGATAAGATAGATATCAACAACAACCAATCGATAACCTATGCCTATATGCTAGGAGTAGGCAATGGAATGATGATGCGTAATCTCAATGACTCTAATCCTACACACTATTTCTATATGGCGTATGAAAACGTTTTTGGGGGTGGCAAAGGGTATAACCTCGAAGCGTTAAAACTTTATGCTTGGTACCAAAGTGGTAAACGAAAACTCTATGATAACCTCTACGATAGAGTGCGGTATGGGCTTGGGTTTACCTATTTTGATGGTTTGCTAAGAGTAGAGGGAGAGTATATGGGTGGACGTGGCATGATATTTACAGGGGCAAAAGATATCGATTCCAAACCAAAGAGTAATGAATGGCTCTTTGAAATAGAAGCAGACAAAGAGTCAAAAGCTTATGGCTACTACCTCTCTACGACCTACAAGATACAACCCAAACTCGAACTCTTCGCTCGCTACGATAGGTACAATAGAATGACCAATATAGAGACAAAAAAGAGAGTTTTTAAAAACACGACCGTGGGTCTTAGCTATAGATTCAAGGGCTTAAATCGAATTGACTTTAACTACACTTTTGCAGATGCCAAAGCACCGCACAACAGTAATGCACAAGATGTTTTAAACCATGTAGGCAATATTGCTAGAGTTCAATTGACCTTGGTTTATAAGTGATGTTTAGATATCTCAATCTTAAAACGACCCTTGTGGCACTAAGCATCTCTTTATTGGTCATATTTATCAGTGATCGGCTCTTAAATATCCATACACAATCATTAATTAATGAGAAGTACTCAGATATTGCAAGCGAGATCAAAACAACCACAAAATCCTACATCGATGCAAAGAGCGAATCAATCTTGTTTATTGCACTCTCACTAGCCAATGATCAAAGGTATATACAAGCAATCAAACAATCCAAAGTCAAAAATTTTGAGCTTGATAATTTTTCAAAAAACCTCAGTACCAACACAAAGTATAAAAATATCTGGATTCAAGTGAGTGATCAAAAAGGTATCAGTATCTATCGAAGCTGGACAAAAAAACGGGGTGATGATCTTACCAAAATACGAAAAGATATGGCTCAGATGATCAAAGAGCCTAAGATACAATCTACCATCAGTACAGGTATCTTTGATATGACCTTTAAAGCGATGGTGCCAATGTTTGATGAAAACAACTATATGGGGACGATTGAGGTGATAGCCAAGTTCAACTCCATTGCACTTCAGCTTCAAAACACTGGGTTTGAGCCTGTCATTATGGTGGATAGATCGTATAAAAAACAGATCAAAAAGCCCTTTACCAAGATCTTTTTGGATGATTACTATATCGCAAACCTCAATGCATCAAATAAAAACATGCAATATATCAAAAAGTACGGCATCAAAAAACTACTCAAAAGCAAAAGTGAATACATTATTGATTCTAAAAACAATACATTTATAACGCTTTACCGACAACAAGATGTGCATGGCAAGGATATGGGGTACTTTGTTCTCTTTCATACTCTGGGTTCGATAGATTTGGGCTACATCTACTTTTTTCATAATGCGATCCTTGTTTTTATATTTTTACTCATTATTGCCCTCTTTTTAGTACTGCTATTAATCAATTCAAAATACCATAAAGAGAAAACAGAGCTTGAAAATAGGCTCTTATCCCAAGAGGTAGAGCAAAAGAGCAGTGAGCTTGAAGAGCAGCATCTCTTTTTGCAAAGTATTATCAATGGTCTTAATGAATCGATCATGGTGATAGATAGAGAGTACAATATTCTTTTGGCAAATGACTATGCAAAAAAATTTAGCAATCACAGTATGATACTAGATACAAAACATCCCAAGTGTTATGAAGTATCCCACCATCTTGATCATCCCTGCCAAGGTGACAAGCACCCCTGCCCTTTGATCCAAACATTTGAACACTCTAAAAGTGTGCAGATGATACACAAACATATCACACCCCAAGGAGAGGAGCACTACGTTGAGATCACCACAACACCGCTACTCAATAAAGAGGGCGAGATTTACGCCATTGTTGAGATGGGACACGATATAACCGAACACCTCAAAAATCAAAAACTCTTAGAGGAGCAAAAAAACGAACTTGACTATCAAGCACATTATGATAGCCTCACCCTTCTCCCCAATAGAGTACTCTTTCTTGATAGACTTAAAAAAGCGATCAAATCTGCCCAAAGATACAACAATCAAATTGCACTTCTCTTTATCGATTTGGATCACTTTAAAGAGATCAACGACTCATTGGGTCATGAGGTAGGGGATTATATCTTACAAGAGAGTGCCTCAAGACTGCAAAGCAAGATACGAAAAAGTGACACGGTATCAAGGCTTGGGGGTGATGAGTTTACCATCATCTTAGAGGAGATGCACAACATTAACGAAGTGATAGATTTGGTTCAAATCATATTGATTAAACTCCAACAACCCTACCTTTATGAAAACAATAAACTCTACAGTGGGGCGAGTATTGGTATCAGTATCTATCCTGAAAATGGAGACACGCCTCAAGAGTTACTAAGAAATGCAGATGCTGCGATGTACAAAGCCAAAGAGAACGGTAGAAATACCTACAGTTTTTATACCCACTCCATGACCCAAAAAGCCTACGAGAGGGTAGTGCTTGCCACAAAGCTTAGAGATGCGATCAAAAACAACGAGTTTGAACTCTATTATCAGCCTCAGATTGATATAAATTCACAATCAGTTAAGGGGTTTGAAGCATTGGTTAGATGGATAGACTCCGATGGATCGATTATATCGCCTCTAAAATTTATACCCATTGCCGAGCAGACAGGTTTGATCATCGATATAGGTAAAATTATCTTAGAGAGTGCCTTCTTGCAAACCCTAAAATGGAGACAAGAGGAGAAAAGTTTTAAAAAGATTGCAATCAATATCTCCACAAAACAGCTAAAAGATCCTGAGTTTTTACCCACGGTTACAAATCTTTTGCAAACAACTCAATGTGACCCTAGATGGATAGAGTTTGAGATAACGGAGAGTTTCTTTATCGATGATATCGATGAGGCGATTGGTATTTTAAATGCGATAATTGATCTTAACATCACAATTAGCCTCGATGATTTTGGTACGGGGTTCTCTTCTCTCTCCTATCTCAAACAACTACCTATAAGCAAACTAAAAATTGACAAGTCATTTATTGATGATATACTAACAGATGAAGATGATCGAGCAATCACACAATCGATAATAAATCTTGCAAAAAATATGCACCTAGAGGTTATCGCCGAGGGGGTTGAAACACAAGAACAAGAGCAATTTTTAAAAGCAAACGGTTGTGAGATGGCACAAGGCTACCTCTATAGCAAACCCATCCCTGTGGATGAGGTGGATAAATTATAGGAAACAAGCTCTTCTTGAGGGCTTTTTAGTTGCTATAGCAACCTTTTAAGCTTTGATTAAATGTTTTTATCCTAAACTTACAGTATGAAAATATTTGAAAATGACTTTACCTTATCAAACTCTATCGGTCATGTCGTAAACATCGTGGCAAACAAGATGAAGCAAGAGCTTGAAAATGCTTTTGAAGAGAAAGGCTATGATATTACGGCTTTGCAGTGGATGAGCTTGGGTATTATCTATGAAAATGATGCTATCACCCAAAAGCAACTTACCCAAAAGAGCAAGAAAGACAAGACCAATATCGCCCGTATTATTGATAAGCTCGAAAAAAAAGGGCTTATAGAGCGTATTCGAGATGATGAGGATAAAAGAGTTTTTAGATTATTTGCGACACAAAAAGGGAGAGAGACCCGACAAGCGTTGGCAGAGATTGCAACAGAAATTATTGCCAAATCAACCTTTGGCATACCCACTCAAGAGCATGATGTCTGTCTAAATGTATTGAAAAAAATCTACTCCAATTTAGAGTAATTTTTTTTATTTACAATAGTTGCTATAGCAACAATAAGGAATAAAGATGAAGAAAAACTTTATAAAAGTTCTAGGGCTAGTCTTAGTACTTCTAGTCAATGGGTGCAGTCTAAAAACAGGTTATGAGCTAGAAAAAAATGAAAGCATCTATATAGGAGAGTCAAAATGAAAAAATTTATACTATTGTTAGTGTTGATTATGAGTGCAAATGCGAGTGAAAAGTATATCGTTGATACAGCACATTCCAATGCTTACTATAAAGCCGTCTCAGATGTATTGTTCGTGGGTAGTGATGAAATCATAGGAATCAATAAAAGTCTAAGAGGTGAACTCACAATCCTCAATAAGCGTATGCAAGGTACGGTGTTTATAGATAGTGGAAAATTTGATAGCCAAAGTGGCAAAAGAGATGAACATGTCAAAGAGATTTTAAACCATAGCAAATATCCATATATCAAATTTACGCTACTAAAAGAGAGACAAAATAAAGGTAAAGTATATCTAAAGGGCAAACTCTTTATCAATGGGGTTTCAAAAGAGATTGAGTTTGCTGTAAAGAAGAGAGTCAGCCAAAACAGTATCAGCTATAGAGGGAAAATCTCTATTAAATACAAAGACTTTAATATCACAGCACCTACCCTAGCGGGGATTATCAAACAAGCCAAAGAGAGCATAGAGATAGGTGCTAAAATCAAATTTAAAAGGATAAAATAATGCTCAAAAACATACACAAAACTTTTGCATTTATTGCATTTTCAATGATAGCTCTCTTTTGGAGTTCGACAGTGATTGTTGAACTCTTTTTTGGTTATGAAAGCATTGCTTTAGTCAAATCACTCATTGTCTTGGGGTTATTTATCCTTGTGCCTTCTATTATTGCT
>Ga0193954_1001451_pt1 | contig 12025 bp, 12 predicted proteins | sample BB_5_MG_FD_140340 | JGI IMG/M metagenome (GOLD analysis project Ga0193954, IMG submission 140340) | Microbial mat bacterial communities from the Broadkill River, Lewes, Delaware, United States - BB_5_MG | ecosystem: Environmental > Aquatic > Freshwater > River > Microbial mats | place: USA...
GTAAAACGAGCCCAGCGCGGTCGACGAGTCCACACCAGCGCCACGGTCGCCACCGCCAAGGCTGCGGTCGCGGCCTGAATCAACATCGTCCAGGAGGCCCCAGACAGCCGCAGGTACAGCTCCGGCGCGTCCTGCTTGGCGAAGGCGAAGGCCAGCGCCGCCGCGAGCGCGGCCACGACCTCACAGACCAGCGCGCGAACGCGAAAGTCACCTTGCACAGGCCCGGTGGTATCAGCGGCGAGATAGACGGCCGCCAACAACGCGAAGAGGCAAAGCGAGAGCAGCCCGACAGCGAACGCGAAGGGTGTCAGCCAACCTGCCAAGAAGCCGCTGGTGACCTGGTCGCTCTCGACTCGGATGTGGCCCGTGGCTAAGGCGGCCAACGCCATGCCCAAGAACACCGGCGTGACGAGGCTCGACCACGCGAAGACCCGACGCCATAACCCCCCGCCTTGCCCGAGGCCGTAGGCTCGAAAGGTGAAGGCTGCGCCGCGCAGCACTATGCCGACAAGCGCCAGGGTCAATGGGATGTGCAGGGCCACGGAGATGACTGCGAAGGCCTTAGGGAAGACGGTAAACATGATCACGACCACGAAGATCAGCCACACATGGTTGGCCTCCCAGATGGGCGCGATCGCCTTCGCCACCGCCTCTCGTTGAGCCTTTTTTCGAGAACCCCAGGCCAACAGGTCCCAGATGCCTCCGCCAAAGTCCGCGCCGGCCGTCACCGCATAGGCGACCAGGCCCACGCCGAGCACCATGAAGTATAGTTCGGGGCCACTCATGGCGCGATCTCCGGATTCTTGGGCGCCGCGAAGACGTGCCCGCGCAGCAGCACCACCACAACTATCCCTAGGACCGCGTAGAGCAGCGTGAACATCGTAAACGGAACGATCAAACCTGGCATCGGCGTGACCGCATCTTCGACGCGCATGATGCCCTGGATGATCCAAGGCTGGCGCCCCACCTCAGTCACGATCCAGCCCGTCTGCACCGCGATGAGTCCGAGTGGACTGCATAGTATCGCGGCGATGAGGAATCGCCGCGACCACCACAGGGTACGGGTGCGCCAAAAACCGAAGCCCCCCCAGGCCACGAAGGCCAGCATGGCGCTGCCACAGGCCACCATGATCTGAAAAGAGATGTGCACCAAGGGCACATTGGGCCAGTCCTCTGGCGACACCTTATCCAGGCCCTGGACCTCCGCGTGGGGGTCGGCAAAGGCCAGAATACTCAGCGCATAAGGCACCTTGATGGCGTACTTGAGCGCTCTCGCCTCAACATCCGGCCAGCCGCCGATAGCCAAGGGTGCAGCGCTTTCCGTGACAAAGAGCCCTTCGGCGGCCGCGAGCTTCGCGGGCTGGTGTTCTGCAATGTGCTTTGCAGACAGGTCACCGCTGAAGATCTGAAGCGGCGTGCTGATCAAGGCAACGAAGAACGCAATCTGGACTGCATGCTGATGAAACCGACTCTCAGGCTCGCGTAGCAGCCGCCAGGCGTGCACCCCCAGCACCGCGAAGGCCACGCTACTATAGGCGGCCAACGCCATGTGTAGTGCTTGGGTAGGAAATGCCGCGGAGGCAAAGGGCCCATAGGGGTCGATGTTGGTCGCCTGACCCGCCGCATCGAGGGTGAAGCCGGTCGGGGTCTGCATCCAGGCGTTCACGGCCATCACGAAGATCCCGCTGCTGAGGCCCGAGATGGCCACCATCGCCGCGCTGAACAGATGCAAGCGAGGTGACAACCGATCCCAGCCATACAGGAACAGGCCCAAGAAGATGGCCTCCAAGAAGAACGCGAAGCCCTCTAGCGTGAAGGGCAGGCCCACGATCGGCCCAGCGAAGGCCATGAACTTCGGCCACAGCAGGCCGAGCTCAAACGACAGCACCGTGCCCGAGACCGCGCCGACCGCGAAGAGGATGGCGGTGCCCTTGGCCCATCGCTGTCCGAGAGCCCGGTAGACCGGATCTGCGGTCTGGCGATAGCGGATGCCAGCGATGAGCATCAGCAGCGGCATCGCCATGCCCGCGACCGCGAATAAGATGTGGAACATCAAGGAGACCGTCATCTGGCCGCGGGCAAATATCAGGTCATCCATAGATCCTCGTAAGCAACGCCAAGCGGGGCGCAGCGCATCCCGGCGAGGCCATGAAATCTCCGCATCCAGGGGACAAGCTGGGCTAGCATACCGGGGTGCTCCGGGATCCGGAACGCCTGCTCAAGGCCATCGCTCGAATCATTGATGAGTCGCAGGGCACATCCGACCCAGCCGCTCTGAATGAGGTGCTCGCGCTGGGTTTGAAGCAGGCGGCAGATGAAGGTGCGACGAGTCTGCTTCCCTACGAAGTGCTCCTGATCCGCCTCACTAAGTACGTGGCCACTCAGGTGCCGGCCGAGCTCTACCGGGACCGAGACCAGCGCCGGCAGATTCGAAGCAAGGTCGCAGATCTGCTGGTGGACCAAGGCCTCGACCCCACAGGGGCGCGGATCTTGCCTCGACGTTAAGGGCCTACGCGAGGTCCTATGAAAGCTAGCTTGCGGTCTTGGTGCTCAGCACGAGCTTGCCGATGACCTTGCGTTGTTCGAGGGCCTGCAGCGCCTGCGCGGCCTGCGCCAAAGCATAGGTCTTAGAAATGACCGGGCGAATCGTGCCGTCTTGGATCCAGGCCACCAGCTCATCGATGTGCTGCTGGTTCTTCTGCATGTCGCGGGCTGCGAATGAGCCCCAGAACACACCGAGCACCGCGCAGCCCTTGAGCAGCACGAGGTTGAAGGGCAGCTTGGGGATATCGCCTGCGGTGAAGCCCACCACCAAGTAGCGACCGCCCCAGGCCATCGCGCGCAGCGCGGGCTCCGCGTAGGGGCCGCCCACCGGATCATAGATGACGTCGACACCGGCCCCGCCGGTAAGCGCCTTGGTGCGGGCTTTCAGATCCTCGGTGCTGTAGTTGATCGTCTCGTCGGCGCCCGCCTCGCGGCAGGCGGCCAGCTTCTCGTCGGTGGACGCGGCCGCGATGACGTGCGCGCCCAGAGCCTTGCCGAGCTGCACGGCCGCCATGCCGACCCCGCCGGCTGCGCCGAGCACCAAGAGCGTCTCGCCTGGCTGGATCTGCGCCCGGTCTTGCAAGGCGTGTTTACTCGTCGCGTAGGTCACCAAGAAGGCGGCGGCGACATCGGAAGGCATGCCCTCGGGGATCTTCGTAGTGGCCACAGACTCGGCCACCACCTGCTCAGCAAAGCCGCCCCACGGCACGGTGGCGAAGACCCGGTCGCCGACTGCGAGGCCCTCAACCCGCTCTCCGACCGCGCTGATGTGCCCCGCGACCTCATTGCCGGGGGCAAATGGAAAGGGAGGCTTGAACTGATAGCGCCCCTCGACGATGAGCAGATCGGGGTAGTTGACGCCCGCGGTGTCCACGTCGATGCGCACCTGCCCCGGGCCAGGCTCCGGCGAGGGCACATCTTCGAAGACAAGGTCAGCGGCGGGCCCGAAGGCCTTGCAGAGGATCGATTTCACGCGCTGCAGGCTACAGGCACTGCGCCTCGACCGCTACAGGTCAACCAGCTCAAAACCACCGATGTAAGCCACCTTGCCCATGGCTACACCATTGTGGCGCAGGATGGCGTAGGCCATATTGAGATGAAAGTAGAAGTTCGGGAGCGCCATCTCGTTGAAGTACACCAGGCCCTTGGCGCCCTTTCCGGGCAGGAAGGGCAGCGCAACCACGCGCTCTTCGGCGCCTTCAAAGTCGGCCTCCGTGAAAGTGTCGAGGTACTGCACCACACTGTCGACCCGAGCCATGATCTGCTCCCAGGTCTGCTCGGTGTCCTCATGCACGGGAGGGGTCTTACCGGCCACACGCGCCGCAGCAAACTTAGCCGCATCACAGACCGCTTGGATCTGCTTGAGCAGCGGGTACTGATCAGGCGCCAGGCGTGCGCTCAAGAGCACTGAGGGCTCGAAGTCCTTAGTCTTGGCGAGCTCGGCGCCATCGGCCATCCACTCCTTGAGGTTACGGAGCATCTTCGACAGTTGGGGTACGGAGGCATACAATGACATGCGCGGCATGAAGGGCCACGCGCACGCTGAGGTCAACCGGGCGGCGTGAAGTCAAGCCGGCGAATCTCCCGCATGTCGCCGTCAAGACGGCCTTCAACCAGCTCGTAGCCCATCAAGGCGAAGATGCGACCGCGGTAGAAGATGGGCCTCGCGTTGCCGTACCAATCGACGCAGGAGTACGCGCAGGCGTCATCTCGCGCCGACTCGCCGTGCGCCCTCAAGGCCCCCACCGGCTCAAAGTGATGAGACTCGTCGACACTCAAGAACAGCACCTCGGCTGAACCTTGCCATAGGTGGGCCCAGGCCCCGCCCTGAAGGCGCACAGGCAGCCCCAAGGTGCCGCCGCCCGCGGCGTCTGCTTTGAAGAAGAAGCCATGGCTGCGGGTCTCGCCCTGCACCGCGCCCGCGCGATGGTAGGTATCTGCGATCAGAGGCGTCTGCGCGCCGAGCTCTATCGCTGAAAAGCCCAGGCTGTCCTGGCTGGCGCCGACAACCACCGCGGCGCTGCCCATCACCTCGATGCGCTCAACCCCGTGCGAAAGCTCAATGTCGTGAATCGGCGCGTCTGAGTCCGCAAACCGGGTTGCAAAGACACGGGGGTCGCTGCTGCCGTACCACGCGCTGCCGGCGCCCCAGAGCAGGTGCTGCCCGACGAAGCGGTTCTGCACACCGTACTCCTCGGGCGCCGTGAGCTCACGGTAGTACTGCGGCGAGACGGAGGCGCCATCGTTATCGAACGCGCTCAGGGGCACGCGCATGAGGGCCAGGCGCTGCACATTATTGACCTCCGCGCTCCACATCCAGTCCCCGGCCCCACTATCCGAGACCAAGACGTTCAGGTGGCCATCTTCAGACTCAAGGAAGGAGAACTGATCGATGGGCTGGCCAAAGGTTCGAAGCGCGCTGGGTGCGTCACCATTCAGCGGTAGACGGTAGACCACCGCGCGCCCTTCCGCGCGCTCCCGGCGCTCTGAGGGCAGCGGCTCGTTGCCTGAGTAATAATAGTCATAGCCGCCGTCGGAGACCCAGACGTAGACCGCGTCCCTGGATACATGGAAAGTGCGCCCAAAGGGGCCCACGACTCCGGAGGCGTCACAGTCGAAGCGCTGCCCCTCCAGGTCACAGGTGAGCACAGTATGCACCGCGGGGCTGATCGCGCCCTGAATGGGGCGGTAGATATTGGTGGGGTCCAGAATCTGCTCGGGCGCGCTGAGATCATCGCCGTGCTGCCAGGTCTGCACGGTAGGCAGGCGAGTGCTGCTGCCGTAGCCAAAGAGCCCATAGGGCATATACAGGACCAGCTTTCCGTCGACGAGGCGGCTCGCATAGTTACGGGACGAATAATAGTCATTGGAGCTCACAAAGTGCGTGCCCAGGTGACTGAGTTGCCCCGCCTCGTCGATTCTAAATTGCCCCACCTCGGTGGCCTGCACCTGGTAGCTGTAGCCGATCATCACGATCCGGTCCTCGTGCACCAAGATCTCGTCGTACCAGGTGCCTTGAGAGAAGCCGGGAGGGTAGGCGTTGATAGAGGAGACCGCGCGCAAGTCCTCTTGCCCCGCTTCACTTTGGCGAATCGTGAACAGGCGCCCCCGGCGCAGCACGACGAAGTACTCGCCGACGGCTTTGACGATGTCGCCCTCGTCGACTCCTAAGACCTGGTTATTGGTGATCGAGTCCTCTGCGGCCGGCGCTTGGGCGGCGCTCTCGATGTCGGCCTGGGCGCAGCCAAAGAGGAAGCTGCCGCTGCCGTAGACGTCGGATCGCACTCGCTCCACGTCGTCGTACCAGTCGTCGAAGGCCCCCTGAGACTCGAATCGCGCCAGCTCGTCGAACTGCACCCGCTCTAGGTCGGCCGTGGTCAAGGGCCGGCCTCCGGGACAACCGCTGGAGATCAATAGCAGGGTGAACGTGGTTCGCAGCCAAGCGGGTCGCATGTTTGTCGATAAGAGCAACTGTCGGGCCAACCCGTTTTGCCCAGCCCCACGGCCATGATCTGGGCCCGACCTGACAGCGCTGTCCGCGGCTGAACCTCACCGAGGCTGGCGAAATGCGCCGCACGATTCTATGCACGAGCCATGAAGCTCGACCCTTCCCAGCTGTCGGCCGGACAGCGCTACAAGCTGCTCGTAGGCTGCGTGACCCCGCGCCCCATCGCCCTTGTCTCCTCGATCAGCGCAGATGGTCGCCCCAACCTCGCGCCCTTTTCCTTCTTCAACGGCATCAGCGCCGACCCGATGGCAGTGATGTTCTCACCCTTCACCAAATCCGACGGTAGCGACAAGGATACGACCGCCAATGTCTTGCCCGTCGCGGAGGGCGGGCGCGGCGAGTTCGTGATCAACCTCGCTGTGCAGGGCAACGTGCGGCGCATGGCAGCTTGCGCTGAAGACCTGCCCTATGGCGACAGCGAGTTCGACTTTGCAGGTCTGACTGCAGTGACCAGCGAGGTCGTAGCCCCACCTCGGGTGGCCGAGTCTCCGGTGGCCTTCGAGTGCCGCACCCTACAGGTACTCCGGTTGGCTGAGGGCATGCCGCTGAGCGGTAACCTCGTGATTGGGCAGGTTGTAGCCGTGCACATCGAGGATGAGCTCATGGATGAGCGCTTCCGCGTGGACCAAGCGCGGCTGAACACGGTGGGGCGCATGGGCGGCCCCACCTACTGCCGCACCACCGAGCAGTTTGAGTTGGGCCGGGGCCTAGCGGCGCTGCAAGGGCCGCCGCCCTTCGACGGCAGCGACTGAGTGCAGGCCTGGGCGCGATCCGGATCACATGTAGCACGCACCTGGGAGCACCTTTACGCACTCGTAAGTGGCGAGTATCACGCGGTTTTTGGCGCACCCCTGAGTCTGCCTGACCGATAACAGTCGCCCATGAGCAGTGTTTTGAGGCTAGGACGGCCTCAGTTCATCACCCCCGGGACCTCGACGCAGGACGCGACGAGCGCTGAATCGGCGACCACCTCCGACGCGGGCGGGTCGCAGACCGCCGCAGAGCCGGACGCGGAACAGCCCGGGCCCGCACAGCCCCGACCGCAGGCCAGCGCACGGGAGCGCGGTTCGGACCAGCTTCAGCGCAGCGAGCATCTTCGTCGCCAACTGCAAGCCGCCTGGCAAGCGACCCCAGAGACGCTGGCACCTGAGACCGCGCCCTTGGATCTTTCGCAGCTCGGCCAGCTGCCTGAGCAAGCCCGTGAGGTCGGCCAAGGTGGCAAGGGAGAGCCGGCGGGGGACGTCGGCGCGGGCGGAAAGGGTGGCGTCTTTAGCGACGCCGGCCGCGACTACGCCCAGCAGGCCCTCAGCCGCACCAAACCCCCTGCCCTGCATCACCCCTACATGCAGCAAAAGGCTCAGGAGCGCGCCGATCTGGAGCGCCTGGGGCTCATGAAGCCCGGCACGGGACGGGTGCATATCGATGATGGGGACCCCATGCATGGCGGTTCTGTGACCCGCACCGCAGTTGGCGCAACCAGCCTTGCGCAGGGCGCCGAGACTAGCTTGAACGTGAGCGGCGTACCCGAGGAGTACCGGCTGTCCCGCCGCTCACCGCAGCAGCTTGCCCGCGGTCAGGCGCGTATCGATGGCGTCGGCGCAGAGTCGCAAGGAAAGTTGACCGGCGATCAATACGCCCAGAGCATCGCGAACCAGCTTGAGGGCACCCTGCTCGATCATGGGGATGCGGTCGGCTACGCGCGCAGTCAGCTGCCTGAGGATAGCCGGGATACCTTCATGAACATGTCCTGGGGTCAGACCCCCGAGCGGCTGATCAACGACAGGGCCGGCAAGATGCTGATGGCCCCCGAAGGCTCCGTCGCCTACGAGGAGGTTACGCAGCTGCTGGGGCACCCGCCCACCCGCGACACGGACGAAAACGGCCATACAAAGCTCAAGAAGGAGGAGTTTCAGGCGGTGCACGCCCACCTGGCGGGCAAGGTAGACACCGTCCTGCAAAGCCCCGAGCAGCAAGCCCGCATGCAGACCGCCCGCAGCGCGCTCGAGACGGAGCTGAAGCTCGGCCGCGAACAGGGCCTGTTGGTCTTCGCCTCCGCCGGTAACGAGCAAGCCTCCGCAGAGCGTCACGGGCGACCCGATCTGGCAGTGAACGTCGCCAGCGGCGCCGAAGGCCTCATCATGGTTGGCGCGACAGACCTCAATGGCCCCGGCACCGAGGATGATCGTGTGGCGGATTTTTCAAACCAGGGCCAGGTCACGCTCAGCGCGGCCGGCGTGGGCCTGCCCGTCGGGGTGGGCGCGCTCGATGAGGGCGCGGGCATTGGCGCGCTCGCGCCGACCGTAGATCAGGACGGCACCAGCATGGCGAGCCCCGTGGCCTTGGAGGCCGCCTACCTCGCAGACGCCGTGAACCCGGATCTGGGTGTCAATGAGATCGCCGCCCTGCTGACGGATCCACGGGCCGTGCACGACATCGCGGGCACCAAGCGCGATGGCGCAGGACAGGTTGACCATTTCGCGGTGGCGCTTCTGGCCGCGAACCCTCAGCTCAGCCGGGCTCAGATTGACGTCGCACGGGCCACGCTTCGTAACAACCCCAGCGATGCTCAGGTAGCCGCGCTCAAGACGCGCCTCGGCCTAGACTAGTATCTGCAGGTTATCCTGCGTTTTCAGGAGGCCCAGGCTCAGGCTTGACGACCATCTCGCCGCCGCGCACCGACTTGGGCCGAAGCACCCAGATGTGGTGCTCACGCGCGAACTCGGACATCGCCTCCCGCTCAACCACCGCGCCGCGCATGTCGGTGGCGTGCGCGATCTCGATGACGTCGCCGCCCTGCATCAACGGGTTGTTCACAACCACGCGGGCGTGCCCACGGTTGACGACCCGCTCTCCGTTGGCTTTGGGGCCGTGGTCGACCAGCACCAGGTCCCCTGGTTGGGCCTGCATCAAGACGTCGCGGATGCGTTGCAACTTGGCTTTACGGGACGCGCCGTCCAGCGGAGCCTCGGCGATGGTCTCAAAGCGCACCGGGTTGCCGAAGGTGACGGCCGCGCTGTCGCCCCACTTCCACATCTGGTTGGCGTTGGCGTACTCGCCGGTGCTGCCATTGCCGTAGCGAGGGGGCTCAAATCCGCCCAAAACCACGGTCTGCAGCGCGAAGAGGTTGCACTTGGACTGACCGGCCATTCCGCCCAGGGAGACCTCGGTGGGCAGCGGGTGGTTTGGGTCGAGGTTCCACCACGCGCCGGACTCCTTATAGTTGGCGGAGTACTGATCGATGAGCAGGTAGGCGCCCTCAACGATACCCTCCGGGGTGCCCTGCAGCTCCGGGCTGAGGGCCTTCACGTGCGGCGAGCGCTGCACAATGCCCGGCACCAAGCGCTCGACCGGGACCGGCTCCTCGATCTTCATCGGGCCACCGTTGGTGGCGCAGCCGCCGAGCAGCAGACCGGCACCTGCGATCACCCCAAAGACTGCGGCCCGCATGCCCGCGGACTGCGTCGCCAGGTGTGCGGGCGCAGCTTGGCGCTTGGGGTTGGGCCCGGGAGCTTCGACCTGCACCTTCAGGTCCGGCGGAGCCAGCGTCGCGAGCCGGACGAGCTGCACGTCGGCGGCTGGGCCAGGCAGAGCCTCGGGGGTGCGGGCGATGTGCAGATTGGAAAGACGCATGTGGGACCATCTCCTACATATCCGATCCGTCGAGGCTGGCAATTGCAAAATTGAGGTCGTGCCCAAGCTGCTACAGTGGCGCTGGTGCGCGTCAGCAACATAGCAACTCTCCCCCTCATCATCGCCCTTAGCGGGTGTGGCTCCACGGAGCCCGACCCGGGCCAGGACGCCGGCACCTCAGCCGACGGCGGCCAGGCCCAGGAATGCTCTGCGGCGGCAGATCCGAAGATGAGCTTCTTCGTGACCGAGCAAGGCGCACTATCAGGCAATCTCGGCGGCTTGGCGGGGGCTGACGCGCGCTGCGCCCAGGCCGCGGAGGCGGTGGGGGTGAGCGGGAAGACCTGGGTGGCCTACCTGAGCGCCGAGAATGACGCGACCTTCGGGCGGGTCGACGCCGTGGACCGTATTGGGGATGGGCCCTGGTTTAACGCGCAGGGCGTCGAGATCGGCAATAAGACCCAGATCCACAGCCAGGCCATCGCGGCCGCGAACATTGTCAGCGAGTGCCAGCGCCCGGTGATCTACGAGGTCTCAAACCCCACCGGGGACCGTGGAGCCCACGACATCTTCACGGGCAGCACGGCCGAAGGCACGCTGGAGCGGCTCGTGGACCCGAACACCGGACTTCGCTCAGGCCCGGCGGCCACCTGCGGGGACTGGACCTCCGCCTCGCCCAACGACGCTGCGATGGTCGGTCATAGCGACCACGAGACGGTCGACGATACCTGGAACTTCGCGCACTACACGGTGGGCTGCCACGAGGCCGGTTTGCGCACGACCGCGGCCAACGGGCGCATCTACTGCTTCGCGACCAATTAGCAACCCATCTTGCTAATACTTCAGGCCAGCGCGACGGTAGGCGTCGGCGAGCAGCCACATCGGCCCGATCATCAGGAACTGCAGGTCCTCGAAGAAGGAGGGCTTTTTGCCTTCGATCTTGTGACCAATGAATTGACCCACCCAGGCACCAGTGAAGATCACTACCGAAGTGAGCCACAAGGGCACGGGCAGTTGAGATAGTAGGGCCACGCCAAGGAGGGCGGTCCCACCCACCGCGCCCATGCCCACCGCGAGCGGTCGAGATAGTGTGGCATAGTAGACGACGGATAGTACGATAGCCACGGTACCCCAATGAAAGAAGCCGCCGCCGACAAAGGGCATCGGAACGGTGGCCAGGATGCCTATAAGGCTAAGGAGAATCAGCGGGATGCAAATCCAGTGGATACTCTTGTTGACCGGGTTCTGGTGGCTCTCACCGTAGGCGTTGAGCCATTGATCTACTGATTTCATCGTCGTCATCCTCTCACTAAGTAGCCCAGGACCATGTGCGTGAGGTCCTCGGCGATGGCGTCGTCATTGGGAGCCGGGTCGGGCCAGACATCGGCGAAGACTATTCGCTCGCGAAGGTATCCGTTGATCATGAAGAAGGCCTCCACGACCGCTGTTTTAGGGTTGGGGTGAGTCATGGACGCGGCGTGCACCAACCAGGCCTGGGTCACGTTCTTCATCAGCGCCTGGTTGAAGGCCTGAGCGCCCTCGGCTAACGCCGCGCTGCGCCGCGCCTGCAGGATAACGGCCCGGACGATGCCGCGACGCGTGCGGTGCAGGTCCACAAAGGCTCGCATCTGATTGCGCAATATATCTTTCAGTTCCGCGTCTTGGGCGTCGGGTTCCAGCAGCTCGGCGATCCGCTGCTGCATCTGGCTGTAGACCCGGCCACGAAGGTGCTCGAGCAGTGCGTCCTTGTTCTTGATGCGCCCATAGAAGGTGCCCACCGAGCAGCCTGCCGCCTCGCAAATCTGGGCCACCGTGATCTCTTCGAAGGTGAAATCGTCCAGCAGGGCCTCAAACGCGGTCTCGATACGGTGCATGGTCTGCACGGATCTGCGCTGCTGAGCGGGTACAACGGCGGTTTGAGCTGCGGCCATGAACCGGTTTCCGAATCCGAATGTGGATTCGGATATAACGATGCCGGAGCTGAGCGCGACCGTCAAGGGCCTCATGAGGATTGAGGGGCCAGAGCCGTCATTCACGCCTTGAGGGTGCTTGGGTCGTGGTTATTTGGGGGCCGGCATGCCCGGGCGTTTCGAGCCGTCGCTCAGTCCAGTCGAACGCTGAAGTGCTTGCAGAGGTGCTTCGTATTTGCCGAGCACTCGACGGATACGATCGGAAACTGACCGTGGGCGTCCCGCCGGCCCCGGCTCGCCCGGCCCACCTCCAGTGCGGCACCGCAGACCGCACACACCGGCGCGTTCATAGGGTCTGAGATCGCCTCAAAGGTCTCGGACTTGCGGAAGTCCTCGGATGTCAACGGAAGTTGCGTCTTCGTCATCACTCAGTCCA
>Ga0193954_1001452_pt1 | contig 12023 bp, 7 predicted proteins | sample BB_5_MG_FD_140340 | JGI IMG/M metagenome (GOLD analysis project Ga0193954, IMG submission 140340) | Microbial mat bacterial communities from the Broadkill River, Lewes, Delaware, United States - BB_5_MG | ecosystem: Environmental > Aquatic > Freshwater > River > Microbial mats | place: USA...
AGGCTGAGGCGGTCGGATCTGCAAACCCCGCCTCGGCGACAGGGGCGTGGGTGGCCGTGCCCGAGTGCGATGGCAGCATGGTGGGGTCCTCGGAGGAGTGGCTCTTGGGATCGCGCCCATCTTTCCCGTCGGACCGGCTCACGGCGGCTAGGCTATCAGAAGTTGGCCCGGGGCGAGCGGGGCCCGGGTGTCATGCGTGCTGCACGCCTTTGCGGGGAGTCCTGGGGGCAAGGTGTCATGCCAAGTGCGCAGCCGGGGCGGGGGCCCACGGACGGGCTGTGCCCGTGACGGCGCCAAGCGCGTTGTGCTGTGCGCGCGCTCTCACCGTAGGCCGCCGCGGGCTGTGAAGCTGGGTTGACAGAGTCGGGGCCCAGGCGGCCTGGCGGCGGTTGGCATCCGCCTTGCTTTGATGGGGGGCGTGCTCGTGACGTTGCGGGCAACCTAACCCACTCCAAGGAGAGACCATCGTGAAGACCACCATTATTCGTTCATCCGTACTCTTTAGCTTCGTTCTAGCCGCCTGCGGCGGACCCGGCGGCGAGGGCGCGCCCGTCGCGGACAAGTCCCAGGCCGCCCAAGCCGCCTACCGTACCCAGCAGACTGGGGACGGGCTCAAGGACCGCCAAAGCCAGGGATTGGTCGTCGCTCAGGTGGGCGGCATCCCGGGCATCAATGGAGATGGCGTCAATGCCACCACGGATTACACCGTGGACGGCGAACAGGGGCAGGCGAAGGTCTCACTGCAGGCCGCAGTCAGCGGCGGCGACGTCGAGACCAAATACACGGTCGAGTACGACGGCTACTCGGGTAATGGCATCGACTTCATCGACGGCCAGGTGCAGTACGTGACGGCGGTGCAGACCAGCGGCGCCGCCGCCTCGGTGCAGCACACGGTGGTGGGGCAGGTCGTGATCTGGGGCACTCAGGCGGCGACCCTGGACTTGGATACCTCGCTCACCGTGCAGGCGGGCGCTGGGGGCGCTTCGGTCATCTTCAACGGCGAGATCGTCGCGGACGGGCAGACCTTTAGCTACAGCGATGAGTCCTTCGACCTCGACGCGGGGGTCTTCTGAGACGCGGTTTGACAGGGTCGCAGCCAGGGCCTACGTCATGCGTGTGAGCCATCTGCGGCCCGATAGCGACGATACGCGCACGTTAACCATCCTTGATGGCCACACCGGGGAGCACGTCGAGCAGGGGCTCTGTGTGCAGGTTCTCTCGGGGCCGGCGACCGGCCGCACCTATGAAGTCCAGGGTGGGCGCCTCGTCTTCGGCAGCGGCGCCGAGGTGGACGTGCTGCTCGACGACCCGACTGTCTCGCGCCGCCACGCCGAGGTGATGGCGGTGCAGGGCGGGGTCAAGGTCATGGACCTCGGCAGCAAGAATGGCACGCATGTGGCCGGAGCGCGCGTGCAAGAGGCCTTGCTCACTTCAGACGGCGAAGTGGTGCTGGGCTCCACCCGCGTCAAGGTCAGCGTCACGCATATGCGCGGTGCTGTGGGGCAGGTTCTCACTCAATTTGGGCAATACCTGACTGAGAGCCCCGCGTTGGGCGCAGTGTTGGCCCAGTTGCAGCGTGCATCGAGCCAATCCCTCGCCACTGTGTTGCTGCAGGGTGAGACCGGCACCGGCAAGGAGCTGCTGGCTCAGGCCGTGCATCAGGCTTCGGCCCGCGCCGATGGCCCGTGGGTGGTGGTGGATTGCGGGGCTGTGACGGCCAGCCTGCTCGAGAGCCAGCTCTTTGGTCACGCCAAGGGGGCCTTTACGGGCGCCATCGAGGATCGCAAGGGGGCCTTCGAAGCGGCGGAGGGCGGCACAGTCTTCTTAGACGAGCTGGGTGAACTCCCACTGGACCTGCAACCCAAACTGCTCCGCGCCATCGAGGGGCGCACGGTGCGGCGTGTGGGTGAAAATACAGACCGACCGATCAACGTGCGCTTCGTGGCCGCCACCCACCGGGCCCTCGAGGAGATGGTCGAGGCTGGGCAGTTTCGGGCGGACCTGTATTACCGAGTGGCCGTCGTGCAAGTGAAGGTGCCGCCGCTTCGGCAGCGGCCAGAAGACGTGCCGCTCCTGGCGGATCATTACGTTCAGATGTTGTCGCAGGGGCGCTGCCGGCTGGCGCCCCAGGCCTACCCCGCGTTGGCGGCCTATGATTGGCCGGGCAACGCGCGCGAGCTGCGCAACGTGATCGAGCGGGCGCTGGCCCTGAGCGAAGGCTCCGAGGTGGGCGCCCAGGCCCTATTTGGCGTCGCGGAGCGGCCGGCCGCCTCATTCCACGAGGCCAAGGACCAGCTCATCCATGCCTTTGAGCGCCGCTACGTCGAGGGGCTGATCGAGTCCCACAAGGGCAACATTAGCCAGGCGGCCAAGGAGGCTGGCCTGAGCCGCAACGCCCTGTACGCCCTGATGAAGCGCGTGGGCGTCTCATCAAAATAAAAGTCTATCCTAGGGGATAGCTATTTCGGAGCCCAGGTGGCCTTGGCGGCATTTGAGCGGGCCTCAGCGTTGGCATCCGACTTGCTCTAGTCTTCTGCATGATGACGAACGCGACGCCGTACGACGTGATTTCGGCCGACAACGCCAAGCCCATCAAGGCTTGGACCCAGGGCGTGCCCATCGAGCCCCAGGCGAGGCAGCAGCTCATCAATACCGCCCAGCTGCCCTTCATCCATAAGTGGCTGGCCGTGATGCCGGATGTGCACTGGGGCATGGGCGCCACCATTGGCTCCGTGCTGCCCACCGAAAAGGCCATCATTCCGGCCGCGGTGGGCGTGGACATCGGTTGCGGCATGATGGCGGTGCAGACCTCACTCACGGCATCAGATTTGCCAGACAACTTGCGGGGGGTACGGTCCGCCATCGAGCGGGCCGTGCCCCATGGGCGCACGGATAACGGGCGCCGCAACGACCGGGGCGCTTGGCGCGACCTGCCGGAGCCGCACGCCAAGGCGTGGACGGGTCTGCAGGAGCGCTGGACCGCCATCTGCGACAAGAACCCCAAGGTGAAAAAGGGCAGCACCGAGAAGCACCTGGGGACCTTGGGCACGGGCAACCACTTCATCGAGGTCTGCCTCGATGAGACGCAGCAGGTCTGGATCATGCTGCACTCGGGCTCGCGCGGGGTCGGTAACCGCATCGGTCGCTACTTCATTGAGCAGGCCAAGCAGGACATGCGTACTTGGCAGATCAACTTGCCGGACAAAGATCTGGCCTACCTGCCGGAGGGTACGCCGAAGTTTGGCCAGTACGTGCAGGCGGTGGGTTGGGCCCAGGACTATGCCCGTACGAACCGCGAACTCATGATGCAGGCTGCCTTGACGGCTCTGCGCCATGAAAAGGGAATCCGTGAGTTCACGACTGAGGGCATGGCTGTGAACTGTCACCACAACTATGTGCAAAAGGAGCACCACTACGGCAAGGACGTGTGGGTGACGCGCAAGGGGGCGGTGCGGGCCGGGCAGGGCGACCTGGGGATCATCCCGGGCTCAATGGGGGCCAAGTCCTTCATCGTGCGCGGAAAAGGCAACCCGGAGAGCTTCTGCTCCTGCTCCCACGGCGCGGGCCGGACGATGTCCCGCACTGCGGCCAAGAAGCGCTTCACGCTAGAGGACCACGCCAAGGCGACCGAGGGTGTGGAGTGCCGAAAGGACGCCGCGGTTATCGACGAGACCCCGGCCGCGTACAAGGACATCGAGGCCGTAATGGCGGCCCAGGAGTCCTTGGTCGAGGTCGTGCACACCTTGCGTCAGGTCGTCTGTGTAAAGGGTTAAGTCATGAATCAGGAAGTTCAGGTCGTAGACGGCGCATTCGGGGAGGGCGGTGGGCAGATACTGCGCACCTCCCTGTCCCTGTCAGCCGTGACTCAGCGCGCGGTGGAGATCACCAACATTCGCGCCGGGCGCGGCAAGCCAGGTTTACTGCGCCAGCACCTGACGGCGGTTCAGGCCCTAGCGGAGATCTGCGGGGCCGAGGTTGAGGGCGCGGTGCTCAAGTCATCCCGAGTCCTCTTTCGTCCCGGGCCGATTCAGGCGGGGGTCTATGAGTTCGCCATCGGCAGCGCGGGCAGCGCCAACCTCGTGCTGCAGACCGTGCTGCCTGCGTTACTCATGGCCAGCGGTCCGAGCACGGTGACTGTAAAGGGCGGCACCCACAATCCCAGCTCGCCGCCCTTCGATTTTTTGCAGCGGGTCTTCTTCCCGCAGCTTGAGCGGATGGGCGCTCAGGTGCAGGCTGAGTTGCTGCGTCCTGGGTTCTTCCCTGCGGGCGGGGGCGCTGTGCGCGTGACGGTGCGCCCGCCCGCCAGTGGCACGCTTGGGGCCCTGGAGCTTCTACAGCGCGGTCAGGAGAAGAGCCGCCATCTCAAGGCGGTAGTCGCCAACCTCCCGATGAAGGTCGCGCAACGCGAGTTGCAGGCCTTCATGGCTCGCGCCCCGTGGCCGCACGAGGCCACCGAGGTGTGCCAGTGGCATCAGGCGCAGGGCCCGGGAAACGTCATCATGGCGGAGCTGCAGTTCGAGCACGTCGGCGCGCTGTTCACGGCATTCGGCCAGCGAGGCGTGCCCGCAGAGCGTGTCGCGCGTCATTGCGCGGGGCAGGTCCGGTCCTACTTCAGCCACGGCGTGCCCGTGGGCGAGTACCTGGCGGACCAGCTGCTATTGCCCATGGCCCTGGGCCAAGGCGGCTGCTTCTTAACCGGCGCCCTGTCCATGCATACGCGCACCAACCTGGAGGTCATTCGTCAGCTGCTCGGCGTGCAGTTCGAAGTTCGCGAACAGGCTGAGGGCGTTGTGGTGCGTCGAATGCCCGCTTGATCCCCAGGTCCTTCGGCTGCCACGTAGTTCGCATGCGCATCGCCCCGCTGACTATCGGCATCACTTTGCTCGCGGGTTGCTCGGGCTCAGAGCAGCCGGGAGCATCCCTTGCATTTGACCCGACGGCGGTCTTTGAGGTCTTCGACCGCGATGTGCAGGTGGGTGATCTGAGCTATCCAGCGGATACGATGACCCTGTTTCGCACCGAGGCCCAGCTCGCCCACCTTGACGTGCGCAGCCTGGCCGTCGATGGCTCCGAGGTCTACGCCGGCACCGTCAAAGGCTTGGCCCGACTCACGGATGGCCGAGAGAGCTTTGAGATGGTGCCGGGCGTGTCCTTCGCAGTGGCCGATCTCGAAGTCACGCAAGGTGGCTTGCTTATTGGCGGCGCCGGGCGCGCGCACCTGCTGCTCGATGACGGCAGCCTAGGGCCTCGCTGGGGCACCAGAAGCGCCACGGTCACGGCCGTCGCGGGCGACGCCTCGGGCCGGGTGATGCTGGGTTCCACTGAGGGGGCTGCGCTGTATGATGCGACGGGCGCGCACACCGCCTCCGTCGCCCAAGGTATGTCGGTGCGAGACATCGTGCTCCTCAATCAAATCGCCTACCTCGCCACGGATGAGGGGGTGCAACGCTGGGACCTGCGCAATGCTGTGGCCCTGCCGGCGTGGACCGCTCCCCTTCACCTGGCCGATGATGATGTGCGTGCGCTGGCGAGCGTATCGGGGCGGGTGGGTCTGTGGGCGGGTACCGCCGAGGCCCTATCTCTCCTCTCGGTCGGGGATGGTGCGGCCGAGATCCGGCGGCCCGGGCTCGACTCGGGCCTCGTCACCGATGACCTTCGAGCCATCGTTGACCGGGCCGGGGACCTGCTGATCGGCCATCAGATCGGCGCCACCGCCTTTATTCAGGACAAGGTCGAGCACTATCACTCTCACCGTTGGTTGCCCGCCCAACAGGTCAACGCCGTGGCGATCGACCAGCGCGGCGATAAGTGGGTGGCTACGCCGGAGGGGGTCTCCAGGCTGTCGACGGAGTTGCAGACCCTCGCGCAGCGGGCCGAGGTCAACGAGGGCTTTCTGCAGGCCCGACATTGGCGCATGGATGGTTTTATCGACGACAGAGTATCCATCGGCGACCCGTGGGCTGTGCAAGACATTCGCACCGGGGACCACGATAACGACGGGCTTTGGACGGAGATGCAGATCGGGGCCTGGTGTTATGCCTATGCGGTCACGAAGGAGGAGCGCTTTTACGAGTCTGCGCGCCGCGCCGTGGATGTCATGTTCCTTCAGATCGACATCCCGGGGAAGACCTTCGAAGCCGCGGGCCTGAAGCGCGGCTTTATTACCCGCTCCTTGGTGCGCGACGATGAGGGGGACGTCTTCACGAGCAAGGCTACGCAGGACAACTGGCACCTCGAAGAGTGGCAGGGCCGCCAGTACTATTGGAAGGATGATACCTCCAGCGATGAGTACTCAGGGCATTACTTCGGTCTGCCCATCTTTTACGACCTATGTGCAAAAACGGACGCGGAGCGACAAGAGGTCGCGGGCTACCTTGAGGCCGCGACGCGGTACGTGATGGAGGGTGGCTACGAACTCATCGATCTGGATGGTCAACCCACCCTGCACGGTCATTGGGATGATCTCTCGATTGGCCTTCAGGGCGTGGATCACTGCGTCGATCGCCACGGCATCGAGCGCGCCGCGGACTGCCTATCCTCCAAGCACGGCGGCGGATGGCTGAACGGTGCTGAGGTGCTCGGCATGCTGCTGGCGACCTGGCACGTCACCCAGGACCCTGCGTATTATGAAGAGTACGAGCGTCTGTTCACCGACGAACGCTACGGTGAACTGATCAATGTCTCAGACGACTTGTATACGGTGGCCGAGCCGCCCTTCGCCAATCACAGCGATCACGAGCTGGCGATGCTGGCCTACACGACCTTGCTGCGCTACGAGCCGAACACAGATCGGCGCGCGCAGTATGTGCGCTCCCTGCTCGACTTCTATGAGTACGAGCGCGAGGAGCATAACCCCTGGCAGGTCGCGATCATCGGGGCCTACCACCCCGGCGAGGTCGATACGGACGGTGCGCTGCGCACGCTGCAGGACATGCCCCTGGACTGGCGCACCTGGCGGGTCGACAATCAGCATCGGCGGGACGCGATGCGCTGGCCGGATGACCGCCATGGGGACCCGCAGTTCTCACGCGTCTTCCCCTACGATGAGATCCGCACCATGAAGTGGAACGGCAGCCCCTACGTCATCTCAGGCGGGGGCGATGGCCGAGGTGTATTGGCGCCCACGCCCTACCTCATCGCCTATTGGATGCTGAGGTACTACAAGCTGCTCGACGGCTAGGCTCGGTCGGCCGCGTCGACTGTTCCAACCTGGGGACAGTTGCTCCCCCGCCTCAAACGTACACACCCAAGCGCCGACCCACTTTCGCAGGTGCAGCTCGTCAGCGAGCTGCACCGTGAGGGGGCCTGAGCAGGATGGGTTTGCCGGCAGAGCTAGGAACAGAAATCAGGGACTACCGTCTGGATTCGGTGCTTGGCCAGGGAGGCATGGGCTGCGTGTACGCCGCGACCCACCAGGTCTTGGGGCGTCAGGTTGCCATCAAGGTGCTTGCGGCGGAGCTTGCTTCCTCCGACGAGTACGTATCCCGCTTCGAGCATGAGGCCCGCATCGTCAACGGCGTGCGCAGCCCCAATATCGTCGACATTCACGACTTCATCAAAGAGGGCGGCCTCGTCGCCTACGTGATGGAGTACGTCGAGGGCCCTTCCTTGGGCCGCTTCTTAAAGGATGGGCCGCTCACGGTCCGCCAGGCCGTCAACGTGACCTTTCAGCTCGTCTCGGCCCTCGAGGCCGTGCACTCCGTCGGCGTCATCCATCGCGACCTCAAGCCGGACAACGTGCTGGTGCTCGGCACGCGTCAGACGGACCTCGCTGGGGTGCCCAGCGTCAAGATCCTCGACTTTGGCATCGCCAAGAGCACCCAGGAGACCACCGATCACAAGACCGTCACGGGCTCTATGCTGGGTACGCCCACCTACATGGCGCCCGAACAGGTCGCGGCTGAGGCGGTCAGTCCCGCCACCGATGTCTACGCCCTCGCTGAGATCTTGTACGAGATGGTGAGTGGTCAACGTGTCTTTCACGGGGACCGCATGGCGATCTTGCAGCAGAAGCTGGTGGGCGGCCCCCCTCAGCTGTCATGGCCCGAAGTGCCGGGCTGGCAGACCCTCGACAACCTCGTTCGGCACGGGCTGCAGGCCCGCCCTGAGCATCGCCTGAGTATCTCTGACCTGGTGACCGGCCTCAACGATGTGCTGGGCCAGCAGCCGGACGCGCCCCAGCCGACCCCCGTCATGAGCGCGTATCCGGCCCCGGTCGCAACTACGCCTGCGCCGCCACCCCGCATGGTCTCGTCTGTGGAGGCCCACACGCCTGTGAATATGCAGTCGGTGATCGCGCTGCCGGCGCCCCGCTCACCCTTGTCGCGCTTGGCGCTGCCGGTGGGCGCCGTGATGCTGCTCGCGGGCGTGGCCGTTGTGGCCGCGACCTGGATGCAGAGGTCCCCGCTCAATCAGATCGACGCGCAGCCGGTGGCGCCGATGGCGGCGGCTCAGCATGAGGATGCCCCGGCGGCCGCCCCAGAGCCATCGCCAAACGGTGTGGCCGCGGTGCCAGCGCCCGCCGCGGTGCAGGCCGAGCCCAAGGCCGAGCCCGAGGCCGCGAAGGTGGAGCCCGGGGCCCCGGCGCCGAAGAAGAAGGCGGTGAAGCGCAAAAGGCGTCGCCGTGCCAGCAAGCGTGCGCGGCGTACGAAGGCTACGCCGCCCGCGACGAAGCCCGCGCCCGCAGCGCCTGAGACGGCGCCGAAGCCGGCCGCCCCCACGGTGGTCAAGAGGAGTACGATTCCATCATGGTAGGCCGCAGTCGGCGCCCCCTTGGGGTCACCATTATCGCATTGGCGCAAGTAGTCTTGCTTTCGGGCGTCGCCCAGGCCGATGACATGGAGGCCGCGAAGCAGGCCTACAGCACCGCGTCGCGGTTCTTTCAGGCCGAAGAGTATGAGGCTGCGCTACCGCTCTTTCAGCAGGCCTACAGACTGTCGAACCAGCGACCCGCGACCATCTTTGCGTTGGCCCAGTGTGAGCGCTCGCTGAAGCTCTACGACGCGGCGATGGCCCACTTCAAAGAGTATCTGGCCACCAACCCCCCTGATGCCGCGAATGTGAAGGAGACCATCACTTTGCTCGGTGATCTCATCGCGGTGCACAATCAGGCCGAGGCCAAGAAAAAGGCCGAAGCTGAGGCGCGGGCGGCCGAACAGGCCAAAAAAGACCAGGCGGCCCGAGACAAGCAGAGGGCCGCGGCCCAAGCCGAGGCCCAAAGGTTGGCCCAAGCAGCGGTGCAGAAGGAGCTGGCCGCTGCCGCCCAGCGGCGCGCTGAAGCCGAAGTGGCTGCGCCCAGCGTGCCGCCGCCTCCGCCTGCCGCCCAGCCCGTTGCGCCCGCGCCCGATCTCACCGCGTCGGCGCCCGCGTCAGACGAGGACGATGGCTCCGTGCTGAGTAGCCCCTGGTTTTGGACCATTACGTCCGTGATCGTGGTGGGCGGCGCGGTCGCCTCCGGTGTGCTGCTGACACGGAGCGATGAACCTCAACAAATCTACGGTGGCAGTACCGGCGTGGTGCTGGGACGGTGAGGCGGGTCATGATGAGGTATTCGAAGGTACTGGTGGGCTTGGCCGTACTCTCCCTGACGGCCTGCTCACAGGGCGCGGACCTCGCTGCCCTCAAAGTTGTGGTTGGTAGTAACTATTCGGGCCTGGAGCAGGTCAGGGTGCGCCTGTACGACGGTCACGGGGACCCGATCGAGGAGTCCTCCTTTCGGATCGCTGATCATGGGCTGCCGTTTTCATTCACCATCGTCGCGCCTGATGATCCAGATCTGCCCGCAGAGCGCCTCGTAAGCCTTGATGCGGAGCGTCCCGATCAAATCTCTGCCTTCGTGCGCACCGCGCGCTTTGATGCCCGTACTTTTCCCGGGCAGACGATGTACCTGTTCCTCGACAAGGACTGCGAGTCGGTGCAGTGCGCCACGGGGCAGACCTGCTCTGAACTCGGCTGCGTCGATGAGTATGTCTCTAAGAACTCCATGCGCAGCACCGAAGAGGGTGATGAGCTGGGCGGCCTGTGTGAGCCTGGCAATAGTTGGTGCACCGGAGATGGACTCAGCGTAGAGCGCTGCAACCTCTTCGGTGAGTCCACGGAAGTCGTGAACTGCGCGCCTGAGGGGGTCTGCACGGGTAGCCCATCGCGCTGTGAGCCTTCGACCCATAACCCCAACCCGACACAGCCTCAGCTCACCGTCCGCGTGAAGGGTGGAGGTGAGGGGGCCATCATTATCGATAGTCAGTCCCTGCGGTGTGAGGGGGAGTGCACCTATGCCTTCAACGACGCGGAGCAGGTTATCCTTCGGGTCGAGGCGGGCACAGACTCATACTTTGTCGGTTGGGGGCTCGCCTGCGGTGGGTCCAGTCGAGACTGCTGGGTCATGATGCAGGGGAATATGGAGATTGAGGCCCAATTTGAGCGCAATGGCACCGTGGTCACCCATGAGGTCTGGATCCAGCCCGAAGGCGCAGGCGGCGGCCGGGTCTATTCCGATGACGGCGCATTGGACTGCCCGGACGTCAGCTGCAGCTCCATGATGAACCATGGCACCAACCTGGTGGTCCACGCGGTGGCCGACGCCTCATCGGTCTTCGTGGGCTGGCAGGGAGCCTGCTACGGGATCCGCGAGCCCACGTGCTCATTCCCGGTGGAGTGGGACGCCGATATTCGTCCCGTCTTTCAGCCTATGCCCACGGGCCCAGCCCGCTTCGATCTCAACTCGGACGGCTTCGCGGACGTGATCTATGCCGCGCCCGGATATTCAGGCGGCAGTCAGGCCCGGCAGGGCCGGGTCTATGTTCGCTTTGGCCCCGTAGGGTATGGGCCTTGGTACGCCGCAGATGGTGACCGTCAGTGGGATGGCCCCGAAGAGGGGGCCCAGCTGGGACGTGTCCTGTCCGCAGCATCCGATATTACGGGTGATGGTCAGACTGACCTCGTGGTGGGGGCCCCTGGGGTGCTGGGCAAGACGGGCGCCGTTTACGCGATCGCGGGTGGACCGGGCCTCATTGGCTCCCAGAATCTGACCGCGCATCCCATGGTGGTCTACGGGGCGGAACCCGGCGCGCGCTTCGGCAGCGCGCTCACCACCCGCGCCGACGTAGATGGAGACGGCCAGATGGACTTGATCGTCGGGGCGCCGGGCGACCAGACGGTGCCCGGCCGGGTCTTTGTCTACCTCATGGATGACTTTTCGGGGACCAACGGCCCGGTGCCCTCGGTGGTGATCATGGGCGAGCAGATGGGTGATCAGTTTGGTGCCTCCGTTCAGAGCGCCGGAGACCTTGATGGAGATGGCCGTGATGAGTTCATCGTCGGCGCACCCCGCTATGACGCGGGAACGCTCAGGAACGCGGGCCGCGCCTACGTCTTTAAGTTTGATACCCAACTCGGACTTGCCACCGACGCCGACATGATTGTCCAGGGTCAGCAGCGCAACGATATGGTGGGATTCGCGGTGACGGGGCTGGGTGATTGGCAAGGGGATGCCACCAAAGAGTGGGCGGTCGCGACCCACGTCACCGACAAGGTCTACGTCTTCAGCGGATTTCAGACGATGAACCCTGTGCCGCTATCGCAGGCGGCGTGGATACTATCGGGGCCAGGCTTCTTTGGTTCAGCGCTGGGCGGCTTTGAAGATTATAATGGCGATGGCCGCCCCGACCTGGTCGTGGGAGCTCCTATCGCGGCTGAGGGCCAAGTGAGCCTATTTGCGGGTGGCGGCCCCACAAGCTCGCCGGCGATGCGTATCGAGGGCAGCTGTGTGCAGGATGACTTCTGTGGGCAGGAGGGCCTGGGCTACACCGTGGGACCCATCGGAGACCTTGACCTCGATGGGGTCGTGGAGTTGGGCATAGGCTCCCGGGCCGGCGGACATCACTTTGGTCCTCACGAGATCGGGCGCATTGTGATCTTCAAGGGCAATGACCCCTCACGTGGGCCCACCGCGCACAGCGGCTACGCGCACTGGGAGATCGGCGGGGAGCACGAGGCGGGAGGCCTGTGTGCCGCAGTTAGCGATG
>Ga0193954_1001453_pt1 | contig 12021 bp, 9 predicted proteins | sample BB_5_MG_FD_140340 | JGI IMG/M metagenome (GOLD analysis project Ga0193954, IMG submission 140340) | Microbial mat bacterial communities from the Broadkill River, Lewes, Delaware, United States - BB_5_MG | ecosystem: Environmental > Aquatic > Freshwater > River > Microbial mats | place: USA...
CAAAGAGTCCCTGCAGATCAAACCGGTCATTGCCCGCGCCAATGTAAACCTGGCCTGCGACTTTATTGGCGTGGCAAACGAGGCAGTTGAGGGAGTAGCTGCTGCCCTGCAGGTCGAGGCCTAGCGGATAGGGTGTATCCGCGGATTCAAAGAGCCCGTACCGCTCCCGAAACATCGCCCAGTAGGCCTCGCCTTGACGGGGCCGCCCATCCCAAACCACCCACAAGCTCTCCATCGCCTGCTTGGGCAAGAAGGCTTGCGCGAGACCGCCTTCGTGCAGCACCGCCCGGCCACGCTCGGCAGCCTGCGGATCGAAGGGGTTCTTCACGGGAAAGCTGACGGGATCGACCGCAGTGCTGCCCCCGCCATCGATGGAGACCGACGCGTCCGCGGCCCCCCCCGCATCCGAGGCTCCGGGCCGGCCGCCCGAGTCGGGCGAGCGCCGGTCCTCTGCGCCACAGCCCAGGGTCGACAGCAGGCAGATTCCAGCGATCAGGGCGCGCATACCTCATTCATAGACGATCTGGGAGGTTCGGGGTCACCCCCCAGAAGCTGTGGCCGCGCTCACCTCCGCCATCTTTTTAACCGCTCGGTCAAAGATCCGGTTTGACCGAACGGTTAATTCATCTAATGTGGTCAGCAACCTGAGCTGATGCGCCCCCGGCGCTGCTCAAGGCCCCAGGAGAGCCCGCGCATGCACGACTTGGTCATCAAAAACGGCACCCTCATCGACGGCACCGGCGCAGAGCGCCGATGCGCTGACGTCGCGATCGACGACGGCAAGATCACCGTGGTCGGCAACGTGACCGGCGCTGCCAAGCGCGAGATCGACGCGACGGACAAGATCGTCACGCCCGGCTTCGTCGACATCCACACGCACTACGACGGCCAGGTCACGTGGGACCCCACGATCTCACCGTCGAGCGGCCACGGCGTCACATCGATCGTCATGGGCAACTGCGGGGTGGGCTTCGCGCCTGCCAAGCCCAGCGAGCGAGAAGACCTCATCGCCCTGATGGAAGGCGTGGAGGACATCCCCGGCGCCGCGCTCACCGAGGGCATCGAGTGGGCCTGGGAATCCTTCGCCGAATATATGCAGGCGCTGGGACGCATGAACTGGTCCATGGACGTCGCGGCTCAGATTCCTCACGGCCCCCTGCGTATGTATGTGATGGGCCAGCGCGGTATTGCCCAAGAGACGGCCACGCCGGAAGACCTCGCCAAGATGTCTGCCGTGGTCAAGGAAGGCATGGAGGCCGGCGCACTGGGCTTTTCTACCTCACGAACCCTAATTCACAAGTCCTCCAGCGGAGACTTGGTACCGGGCACCTTCGCCGCTGAGGATGAGTTGATGGCCATTGGCCGCGCCATGAAGGCGGGCGGTGGTGGTCTCTTTCAGATGACCTCCAACCATTGTGATATGGCCGATGAGTTGGATTGGATGGCCCCCTTATCCATCGAGACTCAGCAGCCGGTACTATTTAATCTTCTGCAGATCGACGATGACCCCACCCTCTGGAAGCGCGTTCTCGAAAAGTCTGATGCAGCCCACGCCAAGGGTGCTCAGGTCTATCCTACGATCGCCGGCCGGCCGGCCGGCGTACTCATGGGCTGGCACCACAGCGCGCACCCCTTCTTGAGCAACCCCACCTTCGTGCAGATCATGCACGACCCTTGGGAGCAGCGCATTGCTACCCTTCGGGACCCATCGTTTCGGCAGAAGGTCCTCGATACACCCCACCTCAGCTTTGGGGAGTTTGCGGACTTCATCCTGCAGAGCACCCACAAGATGTACCGGCTCGGTAAAGAGCCGGACTATGAGCCCGATCCCAGCCAGAACGCTCAGGCCATCGCTGAGCGCACCGGTAAGAAGCCGCTCGAGGTCGTCTACGATTGGATGATGGAAGATGAGGGCACAGGCATCGTCTACTTCCCGATCTTCAACTATTCCAATGGGCACCTCGATCATATGCGCGAGATGCTGATGCACCCCAAGGCTCGCTTGGGTCTCGGTGATGGCGGCGCGCACTGCGGAGTAATCTGCGACGCCAGCATCCCCAGCTATATGCTCTCCTACTGGGGGCGGGACCGAAAGCGCGGCGAGACCATCCCCCTGGAGTGGCTAGTCCAGCGCCAAACCCAGCACACTGCGGAGGTCTACGGCCTGCTCGATCGTGGCGTGCTTGCCCCCGGGTACCGCGCCGATGTGAACGTCATCGACTTCGACCGCCTCGGCATCCACGCCCCGAAGATGGTTTGGGACCTGCCGGCCGGCGGCAAACGCCTGGTTCAGAGCGGCCAAGGCTATGAGGCCACCGTGGTCAACGGCGAGGTGGTGCTCGAAAAGGACGAGCTCACAGCGGCCCGTCCAGGGCGCTTAATTCGCGGCCGCCAGAGCGCGCCTGGCAGCTAGGGCCCAGGACAGGAGCCACGGTTGCGATCACGCCAACATCTGGCGCACGGTTGGGCAGGGCCCAGCCGCAGCGACCATGAAACGCTCCCAAGTCTTCATCAGCGGGCTGCTCTGCGCGGTGATCCTAGGCGTGGGCCTTTGGGCCTGGCAGCAGCACGGAGCCGAGCCGGCCCAGAGCTTCGATCAGCAGCTGCAAGCCGCCTGGCAGAACGTGCACCTGGGCCCCGAGGACCCCGCGGCCTGGGCGAGGCTGGCCGAGGTGCATACCAGCCTCGATCACACGGTCGAGGCCGAGCACGCCTATCGCACCGCCCTGCGCCTTGGCGATCCGTCCGGGCTGAGCGCAGCCGGGCTCGGTTTTTTGCTCTACGGCCAGGGCAGGGACGATGAAGCCCGCACCTTGCTGCTACAGGCCCGCACCAAGGGTGCCGACGTGCCGATGCTCGACTTCACTCTGGCGGCCCTTCAGCCCCGGCACCTCGAGGACGCAGGTCGTCCTGCATCGCTGCCGCCCACCCGAAACCCGCCTCCCGCGGGTGCCACCACGGACGCAGGCAGCCTGCAACTGGACGCCTCCGTACCCGAAACCCTGGCCATGCCAAAACCGACGCCTCAGCCCCCGGCGCCGGTCACTGAGGCACCTATCGTGCCTAAGCCCATCCCCCCAGAGCCGATTATCGGCGACTGTACGTTGCCCCTTCGGCGGCAAGGCCGCGTGCTGATCGCGGAGGTCTGGCTCAACGGTGTGAAAGCCAACTTGCTGGTCGACACTGGCGCGAGCATGACGGTCATTACGGAGCAACTGGCCGACGAGATCCGCGCCCGAGTTGATGCGTCACGCAGCATCCGCGCCATCACCGCCAATGGCCGGGTCGATATGCCGACCACGGTTGTGCACGTCGAACTGGGGCCCTATGTCGCCGAGCAGACCCGGGTCGCGGTGTGCGCGGACTGCGTGCAGGGGCTGGCGGCCGGGTTGCTAGGACTGGACCTTCAGGCCCCATTTCATGTCTCCGTCGACGTCAGCGCGGGGCTTCTGCGCTTCAACCACTGCGAAGAACCCTAGGCGCACTTACCTCTAGAGTGTCCGCCCCGTGACTTATTGCGCACCTTTCATCACCCCCTGCCGATAGGCCTTGCGTGCAGCCTTCAGACCTACAGGCGAACCCCAGCCTACTTGCTGAACGGGTGGCGTGTGGTGAGGTCAGCCTCGCGGACGTCATGGCCTTCGAGCCGGCGGTGTGGGCCGACCTTGTGACGGAGGCGGAGTCGCTGGTCGACGCAGGGCGGGCGGCTGAGGCGGAGCGGCTGCTCCGTCAGCTGGCCCTCGCCGATGATCAGAGCCCCACCCTCACCTTCCTACTCGGCTCCGCCCATGCCCATCACGGGGATTATGGGGCGGCGGTGTGCGCCTACGACGAGGCCCTCGATCGCAACGTTCGCACCGGGGGCCGAGCCCGCTTCGAGGTCGAGGTGCGCTGGGCTCGAGCCCATGCCCTGCTCGGCCAGGGTCGTGTCGAAGAGGCGCAGACGGACCTGCTGTTGGCCGCAGTCGGCCCCGACACCGACATCGCGAAACAAGCCCAAGCTCTATTGACTGCGGTAGAGCTGAAAGCCGTCGCGCGACCCGCGACCCGAGCCGCCCGCAGCGAGCTGCCCACAGACCGTCCCGCTCAGCGGTAAAAGACACGCTCTTGGTACGCGGCAGCCCCGTTGGGGTGCGCCCAGAGCTTCGTCTCATTGTAGCCGACACGATTGCCCGCGAAGTAGCTGGAGCTCACGCCGGTCCACCCGTCATGACATAGGCCATAGTTGCCGCGGTAGGCGTAGCTAGCGGCCCAGTTTGCCCGAGTGCAATACGATGAATGGTACCAAGAGTCCCCAGAGTACTTAAAGTATACGCCGCTGCTGTCACAGCGGGTGCCATCGAGAGTGCATACTCGAGACATCGCGAAGTCTGTCACCCCTGCAGAGTTGGGAAATAGGTCAGTGCCCGTCGTGCCGAGCTGCATAATGTAGGCATCGTCATAATCAGGCACACCATTGAGGTACTGGATGATGAGCACCTCATTTGCGTCGGCGATGACCGCTTGGCGGTGCGCGCGGTCCAGCGCGTAGCTATCGCTCGCGCCGATGTTATGGGGCGTGCCGCAGCCCGACGTAAAGAAGCCATAGACGTTGCCCGCGCAGGCCTCCGTATTCGTGGTATTGGCGCGCCGGTTGGAGACCAGGGTCCAGCCTCCGCCTGCGAGGTTCATATCGCAGTAGATCTCGAAGGCGGTCAGGCCGCCGTTGCCGTCGGGGTCCACCAAATAGATGCCGCTGGTCGTCTGGCCTTGGTTATACAAAGTCGCGCAGGGAGCCCCCACAGGCAGACATGATAGGTCTGCTTGGGGCGTCGCCGAAACAAAGGAGGGCGTCGCCGCCGGAGTATAGGCATTCGCGGAGTCCACGTTGCTCAGGTAAAAGTCCTGGTTATTGGCGCCGGCCGAAGCTGCAAAACCAACAATATCCGGGAACAGCCCGAAGACCGGCACCGCCTCCTGAGGATAGGGCGCAAGCACAGGGATGTGCAGCGCATAGGGCAGACCGGATCCATCCACAAAGTTGCGACCGCCACCTGAGGCATCCACGCCGGTGCCAAAGAGCGCGGTATTCATGCGCGAGGTCCCAGCGAAGCTGGGCAAGTGAATCTCGTGACCCGGCGTATTCGTCTCGAAGATGAATAGGTCATAGGGGGCCCCAGACATCGCCAAGGTCACGGGCGAGGCGAAGGTGATGTCGACCTGAATCGCGGCAGCGGTCTGCGTGGACAGGCCCTGGATACTGTTGATCTGATCCGCCTGACCAGCAAAGAGCGTGCGCAGGTCACTCATGAGGTCGACGGTGAAGTTCGACTCGGTGCCAAGGGCCTGCAAAGCCTGGGCGCTGCCGCCCGCGATCGTGCGCTGCACCGACTGCACAGCGCCCGTAGGCAAGGGCAGTTGCAAGGCCAGCCCGTGGGTCTTCGTGCCCCCCAAGGCCAAGACATTCAACGTGAGCCTCAAAGAGACGACCGCGCCCGCAGTATTCGTAAAGGCCGCGTAATTGTAGCTGACAACGACATCGCCAAAGTCCAGGTCACTGCTGCCGGGCCACTCGTCCTCGAACTGCAACATGCCATGCTGCCCCTGGGCCGGCGCGAAGACCTGCCCCGCCTTGGACGCATCGCAAGGGAAGGCGTCGGCGGGGTCGTTGGCTCCATCCCCATCCGAGTCCTGAGCGAGCGCGGATCCGGAGAGCGCGGCGGTGAGCAAGCTGGTCGCGAATGCAATCTTGGTACGCATGGCACAAGCGACGCCGGATCAACCGGCGTTGCGTTTCGTATTAGCTCCTTCCATGCTCATGTTTGCAACGACAGACCGTCTGCAGGCTTTCATTCAAGGGCTTGCCCTGAACCCCGGCGCGCATTGGTACAGGCGCGCCACCGAGCATGCCCTGCTAGGCTGCGCCGCAGTGCGCGGCCTCCCCCTGTTCATCGCGGCTTTAGCCCTCGTGAGCCTGAGTAGCTGTAAGCCTGCATTCGATGTGCGGCTCGCGTCCCCCGACCAGACACTGCCTAAGCCGGCGTTCGTGATTCAGTCCCGCGATAACCCTCAGGCCCGTCCCGAGTACCACACCGTGCGTGTCATCCAACGCTCGAGTGGAACACTCGTCTGGCACCTCCGCGCCAGCCCATTCAACAAAGAGGCCAGTCAATCCAGCTTGCAGTACGGCGTGATGCCCTCCGGCTTCGAGGCCGTGGTCCCCGCGGCACCGCTGAAGACCGACTGCGAATACTCGGTGGTGATCAGCGGCACCGCGCATGGTGAGCTGCGGTTCACCAGCGATTCAAAGGGGCGCGTACGCGCAGCCGACTGACCTACCATGTGGCTCTTCGATATCGTTCACGCGGCCAATCATCGGCCGGACACCAAGGTCTACCGGTGGACCCAGGGGCTGATGTGGTTCGTGATTGTTCTGGCGATCACGCTCTTCATCGTTGAGCTATGGATGCCGAGCATGCCCCATCCCTGGGGCAAGATCGTCGCCGGCGTAGACGCGGTGACCCTGTGGATCTTCGGGATTGATGTGCTCCTGAGGGTCGCAACCTTCCAGCCTGGGCGACTCAGCGTCTTCCGCGGTAGTTATGCCTGGCGCGTACGCACCCATATAGTAGGTCGTCTGCGGTACTTACTTACGCCGCTGGTATTCATCGATCTCATTACGGTCTTGGCCCTGGTGCCCGCACTGAGAGGTCTTCGTGCACTTCGCCTGCTGCGTCTTCTGCGGGGCGTGAAGTTCTTTCGCTACTCCAACCCCTTCTTGGGCGTGCTGCGCACGTTTGCAGAGAGTTGGTTATTGTACCTTGGCAGCCTTGGGTTCCTCTTTGGCACGGTGGTGCTGGGTGGGCTGTCATTGTACCTCATCGAGCACCCCAGCAACCCTCAAATACAAACGGTGAGCGACGGCATCTGGTGGGCCTTGGTGACGATTACCACCGTCGGCTTTGGCGATATTACGCCCGTGACCGCCGCCGGCCGCGTCGTCGCCAGTGTGGTGATGGTCGCCGGCATGTTCACGCTCGCGCTCTTCGCCGGCATCGTCAGCGCGACCCTGCTCAACGTCATGTTCCGCCTCAGGGAGGAGGCCTTTCGAATGTCTAGCCACGTCAACCATATCGTCATCTGCGGCTATGACCCCGGCTCCCGTATGCTCCTTGACGCGCTGCTGGAGGAGCTACCGGAGGCTACCCGCCCAGAGCTACTCCTATTTGCCCCCGCGGACCGCCCTGAAGAGGGTGTGCCAGAGGCCTTCAACTGGGTGCGCGGCACGCCTACTCGAGAAAGTGAACTTGCGAAGGTAAAGGTCGCTTCTGCTCAATCAGTGATTGTAGTCGCGGCACGAAACAAGAGCATCCAGGAAGCGGACGCTACGACCTTGCTCACGCTGTTCACCTTGCGCTCCTATATGAACAAGCAGGCCACCACCGCCCAAAGGAAGGCCCCCTTGCATGTCGCGGCTGAGATTCTCGACCAGGAGAACGTCGAGCACGCCTACGCCGCAGGCGCCAGCGAGGTCATCGAGACCACCCGCATGGGCTTTTCCATGGTCGCGCACTCCGTCTCCGCGCCCGGCTCTGGCCAGATCCTCGCGCAGGTGCTGTCTGCAGAGGCGGCCAGCATCTACGTGGGCAACTCTCCGCTCGAGCAAACCTGCAGTTTTGAGGAGGTTCAAGACGAGGTTCGGCGCTCCCATGGCGTCACCGTCGTGGGCCTCAAGGACAATCATAACGGGGACATCGAGCTGAACCCTCCCTGCGAACGACAGGTTCCGCCAAAAATGGGGCTCGTCTACCTCTCGCAGGAAAAGGTTCTGTGAGGCCACGGCTGGCCATCCTGGTCACGCAAGTGTCATCCTATCTCACGATGATGGGGAGCTCCGATGAACGCTAAGATCCGAGGCCAGCTGGTGCACCGAGGGGTCAATACCCAAGGTGCGCACAGCGAGATGTTCTTCAAGGGAGCCAAGGTGGACGAGGTCGCGCAGATGTTCAAAGAGGCGCCCTTCGACCGCTTCTTTGAGACCGCTTCGACCCAGGACCGAGCCGTGCACGCCGACGGACAGTCCGCCCGAGAGAACCCCATGGGCAAGGTCATGGGGCACGTCGATCTGATGCATACCGACATCCGTGAGACCGGGCGGGATGCAAACGGAGTTGACATCTCCAGCACGTTCCAAGGTTTTCTCAACGGCGGCGCTCGATTGCGTATCGAGCAAGAAGCAGACGGGGTTCGTGTGCGTGAGACCCACACCCACGTGCGGCCGGACCTCACAAAGCTGCCTGTCGCGGGCACCGTACAGAAGGCCTTCGAGGAGTCGGTGCCGGTGGCGGGGGCCGTGGCCAAGACGATGCGTAACGTCTCAGAAGGCGTCGTCGGCAAAGTCTTCGAGGGTGTTCACGCCCTGATGGCGGGCAAGAGCCCGGACCGAATCGCCGACAGTATCAACAAGAAACGTCGCACCGGCTTTTGGTAGCGGTACGGGCCAGCCAGTTCACTGCCCCTCAAACGCAGGAAAACGAGCCGCGCAGACCTCGTTGAGCCCCGTCGACTCATCGTAGGCAACATCGGCCACATACTCATGCCGCTCGAGCCCTGGCGTATCCGGAAACTCTGCGGCGCAGCGCGATGCAGCAAGATCAACACACTGGGCCTCACTGCCAAAGTACATGCTGAACCATTGACTGCGCGGCCCTTCGCACCTGTACAGACAACAAGCGGGTGATTCATCCGGCACCGCCCCCCCCGCATGCAAAGCACAGCACGCCCCCCATCAGCGCGATACATCTCATCCACTTCATCATTCAGTCCAGGTCCGCCGCGATGGACACCGCAAACTCCACGCCCCGACAGTATTGCTCGACATCGCGAACTGCGCCCGCTGCGTTGGGCTCGGTCTGAGTAAGCCTGAAACGATTATTGAGAATATTCTTCACCTTCAGTCCGAAGCTGAAACGCTGCCACCGCTGGCGAGCCACAAAGTTGAGCTCTGGCCGGGACTCCTCAAAGATATCCGGCAGCCCCTCGACGCCCACATCGTTGATGCGGCGTGCAAAGACATTGAATAGCAGGCTCATGGACGTGCCGAGCGCAGCGTTATCGTATCCGACCTGGGCATTGAAGACGTAGGGCGACTGGCCCTGCAGCGCCCTACGATCGGAGGTCAAAATACTCTCCGCCTCGCCGATCGTCACCTGGGATGAGACCAACGTGAGGTTGCCCGCCACGTAGATATCTTCGAAGGCTGGCCCTACGAACCCGAAGGTCTTGCGCGCCTCAAGCTCCAGCCCAAGATTCCTGGCGCTTTGAGTATTGATGGGCCTCGCCACTGCGTTTGCCCCGCCGCTCAGAGTATTCTCGATGGGCCGGTCAAAGAGCTTCGCGAACGCGGCGACGGATACGGACTCACCCTCAGCCGGGTACCACTCCCAACGCAGATCGCAATGCAGTATCTGAGCCCGCTCTAGCTCAGGATTGCCTCTAAACTCCCGGGAACGTGCCAGGTCGATGTAAGCGGCCGGGGATAGCTCCCGAAAGCTGGGGCGGTTCACAGTGCGAGCCAAGCCGGCGCGAAGCTGCATGCGCTCAATGAAGCCCCAAGTTGCGGTCACGGACGGCAGCAGATCAACCGCACTCAACGAGGCCGGATCAAACGCCGTGCGCTCAGAGCCTGGCAGCGGCTGGCTCTCGATGGTCTGCTTCGAATGCTCCACACGTAACCCCGCCTGCACCGTGAGCTCCTGTAGGACTGCGAAGTCGCCCATCAGGTAGGCCCCAAGGACGCTCTGGCCGCCCACATAGTTATCATCAGACCGGGTCGACTCCTCCAGCTCCTGTAGGCCGGGCTCCAACGTATCTGCGGAGAAGACTCGATCCGGCCCCAAATACTCTACGCGCTCGGTCTCAGCGGGGTCGCGAAGGCCGGGCCGCTTGTACGTAAAGCGCCGCACGTTCACCTGCCTGTCCTTGACCTGAAGGGCCAAGCCGCCCTTGAGCGTGCTGTCAAGCGAACCAAAGAGCTGCATCGGCATCATCACATCGGCCGCTACATCATGGTTGAGATCGAAGAGGTCGCTGTAGAAGCGCTCCGTGCCGTCCGGGTCGAGCCTCAATCGGCCATCGGGCTGCTGCTCGTAGCGCAGGGAGCGCCGATTAGGCTGATCGAGGGTGGCGAAGGCGAGCTGGTAACGCCAGTCGAGCTGCAACCCCCACGCCTCACTGAGTTGATGGCGCCCCCGCAGTTGATTGGTGACCACCATGCGTTCGGACCACGTGAGTCGGCTCTTAAGTACGTCGGCGCCGCGATCATCGTCGAACCCGGTGGTCTCGGCGGCACTATTGCTAGAGATCCGAAAGACGCCAAGGGTGAGCGCGAGCTCATGGCCCTCGCAGAGGTCCACGGACAGGGCCCCAAGAACGCTCAACGAGACCTCATTCGTACCCGTGATAATCCGCTGGCTCTTACGCTCCCGCAGATCCCCGGTTCCCGCGTCCACTTCATAGGTCCGAAAGGCGTTATCCGTGATAGACCACGTATTATTGAAGTTGGTCGATATGTAAGCGCCGGCCCCAACCCCGAATAGGTCAAACCTACCACCCGCCTCTGAACTCACCCGAAACCCTGGCGGTAGAGTCCGCTGTCGGGACCCAAAGTTTGGGTCAAGCATCTCGGCGAGGCGCTCCCGTTGACCTGAGGTAAATCCATCCTCTTGAAGCAGGGGCACATAGGGGTCAATGCGCGCCCTTGATGCCGCCTCTGCGAAGGGCTTGGGAAGCGCTCTGTGCCCCGCGCCAAAACCGAGCCAATCGGTGCCCCCGCCGTCGTAGACTAGGCCCTGGCGCATCGTGGAAACAGAGTTCGCTCCGACAGATAGGGACAACGACAGAGTCAGCTCCTCCGGAATATCCTTCGTGCGGATCTTCACGAGCCCGCCCCCAAACTCGCCGGGCACATCCGCAGAGTAGCTCTTTTGCACGACAAGCCCCGCAATGGCGTTTGTAGGGAACAGATCGAGAGGCACCACGCGCCGCTCCGGATCCGGCGACGGCAGGTTACTATCGTTGAGCAGTGTTGAGGAATACCGCTCGCCCAACCCACGAACATAGATATAGCGGCCGCCCACAATCGTGATCCCCGTAACTCTGGACAGCGCGCTCGCCGCGTCGGAGTCGCCCGACTTACTCATCTGGTCCGCCCCCAGCACATCCGCCACGCTGCCGGAGTTCTGACGCTCTTGCAGCACTGCGATGGCGCTGCCCTCAATTCTCGGGGCTGTAATCACCATCTCCGCTAACTGTGCGGACTTGGCCTCTAGACGAACCTGAACCTGCGGGTTGCTTTGCGTGCGCACCGCCATACCGCTGACCGTGCGCGTTGAGAACTGGGGGTGGATGATTGTGAGCTCCCGGTCGCCGGTGGGCAGAAGGATCTCAAAGCGTCCCTCTTCGTCCGACCTCGCCGTGCGACCCGTGCCGCGCACAAAGACCCGAGCCCCCAGCACTGGCGCACCGCCCTCCTCCGACGTGATGCGTCCCTGGACCAACCCTTCAGGCGTAGCCACCGTCGTGGTCTCAGTGACCATAGGGCCGGCCGGAGCTTCGACATCGAAACGCGGCGCACCGTCGACGGCCACTGTGACCAGAAACTCCGTCTCCTGGCCGCGCACTACGGGAATGGGCTGCGCGGTGGCGAATGATGGTCCTCCCGGAAGCTCAAATCTTAGGACATAGGATCCGGCCGGCATCGAGACCACAATCATGCCCTCGCGATCCGACGTGGCCAGGATGCTGTCGCCCTCGAGCACCCGCACTCCGGAGATCGGCAATCCCGAGCCTTCAAAGAAGAATGCCCGCACCTGACCGTAGCCCTGGGCGACCGGCAGGGCGGCCTGCGCCTGCGCCGTCACAGCCAGGAGCGCTAGGCAAGCGCCCATCCAGCGCCCTAGTCGCATTGCCAGGCCGCCCGTCGACAGTCTTCAATCTTACGCCTAATGACTACACCCTGGCGAAAGAGCTTTTCATCGCTCA
>Ga0193954_1001457_pt1 | contig 11997 bp, 7 predicted proteins | sample BB_5_MG_FD_140340 | JGI IMG/M metagenome (GOLD analysis project Ga0193954, IMG submission 140340) | Microbial mat bacterial communities from the Broadkill River, Lewes, Delaware, United States - BB_5_MG | ecosystem: Environmental > Aquatic > Freshwater > River > Microbial mats | place: USA...
GGGTCGCATCGACGCCCAGCGCAAGCCCGCTTGCAGACACGGTGTAGCGCAGGGAAATGGTCGCGCCGTCCGGGGCACGCAGGGTCACCCGGCCGCCCGTGGAGCGCACCGCGATGCTGGAGGGTGAGGAGCCCACCGAGCGTGTGCCGGAGACCACCTCAACCTCTTGGTTGGTGCGCACGGTCAACGTGCCAAGGCGCGTGGACTTGGTCGGCGAGGGGCGCACCACCCGCGACGCAGTGGCGGCAGAGCTCTTAGGCTCAGACGCCGGCTCAGACTGCGTCGGCTCAGAGCTCTTGGGCTCAGACTGCGTCGGCTCAGACTGCGTCGGCTCAGAGCTGCTGACCGCAGCCTTGCTCTTCGAGCTGCGGCGCTTTCGGCCGCGGCGCCGGCGACTGCGGCGCTTGCTCGTCTTGGTGCTCTTATTCGGCTTGACCTCGGCGGCAGGCTCGGGAGCGTCGGGCACCACGAGGGCGGCAGGCTCGGGAGCGTCGGGCACCGGAACGTCAACCGGCGGCGGCTCGGCCGTGCCCGTGGGCTCTTTGGCGGGCGCCACGGCGGCGAAATCGGTGGTGGGCAGCTTGTCATCCAGCGGCACCAGGGCCACGCCGCGCGCGGGCTCCTTGGGCCGGATCACGGCGCGCGTGACAAGACAGCCTGCGACCGTCGTGATGGTCAGGACCAGGGCGTAGATGGCGGCGCGCCCGAGGCGCTGCCAGGGGCCGACCCGCGGAGGGTTGGGGAAGCGCCCGCCGGAGTCCTCATCGGTGATGTGCTCCTGCGAGATGCTCCAGGGCGGTACCGCGCCCGACAGCGAACTGACGCCACCGCCCTCGTTCGAGAACAGCTCCTTGGTGGGCTCTAGGTGCGAGTGCGCGGGCGGCGGCACAGGCAGCTGAGACACGTCCGAGTCCCCGGGCATGGGCTCCGAGAAGGCGGCCTCGCGGCTGATGGCCTCCTCTTGACTGTGGGTGGGGATGCGGTCCGAGCGCGTGGGGATCTCACCCGGCTCGAAGTTGGGCATCGACTGCGGATCCACCTCGCTGGGCGGGATCAAGGTCATCACCTTGCCGCCCTCCGGCACCTCCGAGGGCACCTCCGGCGGCACCTGGGTGGACTCCTCCTCCTCGACTTCGCCGCGGGACTTGGCGGCCATGCTCTCAAAGTCCCCCGCGACGGTGGGCTCCTCGTCATGGAAGGGCACAGAGGCCGGGCCCTGGGCGGGCATCTGGGTGCTGGGCGCCTGGGGTACAAAGCGGGAGGCGGAGTCGGCCTCCGCGATGAGGCGATCCTCTTCGGCGATGTCGGCCTCGAAGAGGGCATGCAAGAAGGACGGCAGGTCCTGTTGGGGCGGCGCGACCTCGGAGTTGCGGAACAGGTCCCGCAGGTCGTCGCGCATCTCGATGGCGGTCTGGTAACGATCCTCAACCTTCTTGGCGAGGGCCTTGGCCAGGATGTGATCGATGGGACCAGCATCCGCACGCTTGGTGGACGGCGGGGCCACCTCTTGGCGCTGGATCGCCTCGAGGGAGAGCACCACGTTCTGCCGAACGAAGGGGTTCTCGAGGCAGCACATCTCGTACAGCACGATGCCCAACGAGAAGATGTCCGAGCGGCGATCGATGGGATCGGCCGCGGACTGCTCGGGCGACATGTAGACGAACTTGCCCTTGATGGTGCCGGTGGCGGTATTGACCGAGGCCATCTCGGACTTCGCGATCCCGAAGTCGATGAGCTTCAGATCCCCATCATAGGAGATCAGGACGTTATGCGGGTTGATGTCCCGGTGAACGATGTTCATCGGGCGGCCCCGGATGTCCCGAGCCTGGTGGGCATAGCCGAGGCCTTCGCACAGCTTGATCCCGAGCTCGATGACGTGCGGCAGGGGCACAGTGCGGCCCTCAGCCCTCAGCTCATCGATGACGTCGCGCAGCGCCTTGCCGCGCACGTACTCCATGGCGATGTAATAATCGCCCTCGATCTCACCCATCTCATGGATTTGAATGACGTTTTGGTGAGAGAGGCGCGCGACCAGCTTCGCCTCGGACAGGAACATGTCGAGGTAATCGGCCTTCTCCAGGTGATGCGAGAGAATGCGCTTAATGACGAGCAGCTTCTCAAAGCCGGACGGGCCTTGCTGCTTCGCCAGGTAGATCTCGCCCATACCGCCGGACGCGATCTTCCTCAGTAGGGTGTACTTCCCAAATGTGGTGGGACTCTTCTCCGCCACGACCAGCCTCATGCTAGCAGCGCCGCGCCGGGGCATCGACAAAACGTCCCCCCCCCGGGGCCACACATGCAGTGCGAGTGGGGTTGTGCCGCCACTCGCGCGTACATACCAACGGGCGATCTACCGACGCGGTCTGTTATCCGAGCTTCAGACGCACTGCGTCGTATTCTGACCTGGCGTTAACCCTTGGTTGCGGTGGGACGGGCGGTGGGCGCTTGGCCCTGTGGACCCGGCCGGCTATCCGGCAGCGCGATGCGTATCTTGCCACTGCTGCTACCGATCCTCTTGTTCGCGGTCTCCGCCTGCACCTCGAAGCTGAGCGAAGACGAGCTTGTGGCCGCCAAGGCAGATCAGACCCTGCGAAATCTCATCGCGGGCATGAACGCCAAGAACCTGCCCGTGCTGCAAAAGCTGGTGGTCCTGACCTCCACCACGGGGGGCAAGCCCCGAGCCCTGCGCAACCCCGAGCTCAAGCAGGTGGTCTTCAATCATCCGCCCTACAGCTACGCGGGCCCAGGCAAGCCGGGCACCATGCTCATCAAAGACGGTCAGGGCGGCCGACACGCGGTGCGCATGATTGTGCTGGATGACGCGCTGAAGGTGGTCGCGGCCCGGCGCAGCCTCGGCGGTGGGGCGGGTGTGCAGGTGATCTCGTTGATGGAGCCGGCGCCGCCGAAGTGAGCCCCCCGGGACCCGGGGCAAGCGGAGCGCGCAGCGAGCCGAAGGCGCGCAGCAGGAAGCGACGGAATCCGCGGGCCTCTTTCGTTTGTCCAAAGACAGGTTCGACGATGACCTTGCGGCGCGCGTAGAGGGCGCGGCATTCGGCGGCAAGCTCTCTTTCGTGGGGCGCGCGCGCCAAGAACCCCTCGATTTCGGCCTTCAACGTTGCGTGCTGCTCCTTCAAGGTGTGGATGGTCGTCACAGCAAATCACTCGGAGTACGCAAGATGGCCTTCACTAGGCGAAGCGGAAGGGGGCCGGCGGGCCGGAGGAGGCGCCTCGCACTCAGAATGGCGACAGGCGGGCCCAGGACAGGCCGCCCCGGACGGAGCGCCTCGCTGTTCTCTTGCTCACCAGCACACCGTTGTCGGCGACATCGATGCCGAGGGCATAACCTCGAAGGCCACCCCAGCGTCCCGCGCGCGAATGTAGAGCCCGGCCAGCCCACCCCCGTGGGTCTGGGCGTTGCGGATCAGGTTCGCAAGTGCTCTTGCAATCAGCGTCGAGTCACCCATGATATCGGGAAGTTCGTCTTCGGCCTGCAGCAGATCCGCCGGCAGTCCGGCACGAAGTAGAGCGCGCTCCCCAAGCGCGCGCGGCTGGATGAGCTGTAGCTGAAGGCTACGAAACTCCAGCTTTGAGTTCGCAAGCAGCTCTCCGACGAGCTTGTCCACCTCCTGGACCTCGGCGTCGATCTCCTCCAGCGCATGCGCCCGCTCCGGCTCCTGTAGACCCTGCGTGCCCGCGAGCTCAACGAGCACGCGCAGGTGCCCCAGCGGCGTGCGCAATTCGTGAGAGACCGCCGGGGCATAGGCAGCATAAGCACTCGTGAGCACCGTCACAACACCCCACAGACGGCGTTTACATATCCCCCGATATCGCACACTGCCTTACCTTGAGGCCGCCAGATCTTGCCGCGTGGGAGACCTTGCCTTGCGGTCAATCGGTATCGTGGAGTGTGCACACTCCCAACGTGGTAGGGCGGCTGTACCGCCAGATAGTTCGATAATATCTCCGTCTCGGCGAGTCAGAGAATAGCAGGACGGCACGGTTCGCAGATGATCAAGAAGCCATTGTAAGGATGATCTCACGCCTTTTTGCTCGTTCTGGTGTGGACGTGGCTACAGCACAGAAGACATGAAGAGACCTCTGCCTAGGATACTACCTGCTGGTTTCCTCAAGAGGCCCTTCTCAAGGACGAGGCTACTCAGCTCTGTTCGAGCAGCAATACGTTGGGTTGTTGAGTCGAGCAGACGTCAACGTCCGCCTCAACCGCGGTGTGGGGTTGACGACTAGCCATGGCGGAGACGCTCAACGAGCCCGGATAGCCGCGCTGAGACGTCGCGTAGACTGACCGTAGCTTTCCCCATATTTCTTGCGACCCCATCCGCTTCCGCTGCCGAGCTGCTCAGTCCCGCCGCGGCCTCGCTGGTTGTTGTTGTACTTTCCGCCACCGCGTTTGAGTGAATCGCGATCTCTGAGGTGACGGCTTGTTGCTCCTCCGCCGTAACCGCCAGAGTGGTCTGCTGCGTGACCATCGTCTCTATGATGCTAGAAAGCTTCCCAACAGCCTCCGTCGCGGTCTTTGCTATCTCCACGATGCCGTCGACCTGAGTGGAGATCTCCTCCGTCGCCTGCGCGGTTTCATTGGACAGTGCTTTGACCTCGTCGGCCACAACCTTGAAGCCACGACCGGCCGCCCCCGCCCCTGCTGCCTCAATCATGGCATTGAGCGCCAGGAGATTCGTTTGGTCCGCGATGTCCTTGATGAGGTCCACGACACCCGTGATGTGCTTTCCGACGGTACTTAGTTGCCCTACAGCTTCCGAGGCGACGGCAACCGCCACTCCGCCCGCCTGGGCTTCCTCGGCGGCGGCCGCCGAACTCTTGGCGATCTCAGCCACGCTCGCGGACAGTTCCTCCGTTGCTGCAGAAACTCCATGCATCGTCGAGGCGATCTCTTCCGACTGCGACTGCACAGCGTTGGCGCGTTCGGTGGTTGTCTGGGCGGTACTCTCAAGTTGGGCGCTCGATGCGGCCATTGATTCGGTCGAGCCCTTGAGCTCGGATACCACGTCGATGAGCTCCTTTATCGAAGTCTGCTGGGCCGTCACATCGGTTGCGTACTTCACGATCTTCAGAATACGTCCATCCTGATCAAAGACGGGATTGTAGCTGGCCCGCATGTATACCTTTGACCCATTCTTACTCACCCGCTCGAACGTGCCCGAGATGAAATCGCCTGCCCGGAGCTTCCTCCAGTGCTCCGCGTACTCGGCGCTCCGCGCGTACTCGGGGGTCACGAGCGCGCGATGATGCTGGCCATGGAGTTCTTTGATGGAGTACCCGACCATCTCAAGGAGCATCGGGTTGGCATCGAGGACGTGGCCGTCGAGGCTCATTTCGATAACGCCCTGTCCGCGATCGAGTGCAGCTCGCTCATGGGATGTGTCGAGCGCCAGCTTGATCACCCCGGTGACCTCACCATTTGCCCCCTTGATCGGGCAGTACGCGGCACGCAGCCAGAGCATCTTTCCGTCCTTGCGGACTCGCTTGTATTCCGCCGCCTTACCTTTACCTTCATGCAGGTCCTCCCAGAACTGCTCGTAGGCCGGCGATGCGGCTTCGTCGCGACTCACCAGCATGCGGTGGTGTTTGCCGACTAGCTCCTCTTTTCGGTAGCCCACAGCGGCAAGAAACCGCTCATTTGCGTCTCGGAAGTGGCCCAGGTGGTCAAACTCGACAACCGCGTAGACCGCATCGAGGGCCCTGACCTTTGCACGACTGACGTCGTCATCGATTTCAGAGTCTGCATCCGTGGTGTCGCGGTTCTTGGGGAAAATCAGGCCTAACATTACGTGCTTTGTGAGTCGGTAGTCGTCCGTAGAAGTTTATTCACCTGTTTGGGTGAACACCAAAGTGAGCCATCGGCAGGAGCAGGGCAGAGGGCATAGGCAGGATAAGCACTCGTGAGCACCGTCACAGCACCCCACACAGAGAGTTTACATATTCCCCGTTATCGGACATTAGCCTACCTTGAGACCGCTAGATCTTGCCGCGTGGGGTCAGATAAGCGCTCTGCTTGGCTCGATTCATCGAATTCTCCGCCGGCCGGTGGTGAGGCGATTGTACTACGGCGTCTGCTTGCGGGAAGCGAGGGCGCCGATCGGGGTCAGACAAGCGGTTGTCTCAGCCGGTGTCGGCGTAGCTGGGTGTGAAGAGGTCGCCGGCGCGGGAGGGCGCGGGCTCGACGGGCGCGGCGTCGATGCCGAGGTGGGTGAGGATACGGTCGATGACGTCCCGGTCCTCGATGGCGGCGAGGATGCGCATCTGCGCGCCGCAGTCTGGGCACTTCAGGGCGTCGACGTCAAAGATGCGCTTCAACAGAGCAGCCCAGGAAGAGTTCGGGAGGTAAGTTGGTCCCGCGCCCTCCGCCGACGGGGAGTGCGGCGGCGGCGCGGTGCGGACCACCTCGCGGCGGCGCTTCGCGGCCGGCGCCAAGATCCCGTGGTAGCGAACCAAGTTCATGCCGAGCGGCGGGATCTGCGAGGTTACGCGTCGAAGGAAAGTCAGCGGGTGCAAGAAGAGATGCGTTTCACCCGAGGGCCTCGGGTGGGTGAGGCGGAAAGCGACACGACCGTCTCTGCACAACTGCACTTGCTGCTCGGCAAACGGCGGTCGACTCACATAGCGCACTACGCGCTCGCGGCCATCCGCGTCGTGGCCGGAGATCGCGACGCCGGCGTGGACCGAGAAGCCTCGGTACTCCGCCACCGAAGTCGGCAGTGAACCCACTCGGGGCGATGACTCCACGACACTGCCGTCCGCGAGCAACCAGCCGGACTTCGGCCTCGGCCCCTGACCCAGCGGGGCGGAGCCGTCATCTTGGATCAGCCCCTCGGCGTCGATGACGCCCTCTCGGATGAAGTACGAGGCGACTCGCTCCGCGACCCGGCTCGAAACTTCGAGGATCTCGTCCGGCGTGGGCGGCGGCGCGGGCTCGAAGACCAGGTCGTCGCCCCGCTCAACGTAGGCCCCGTCGAACGCGAGCACGTGAGAGTGTACGTGTAAGTTCAGGGCGGCGCCGAAGCGCTGAAGGAACGAGACCGCGCCCGAGTGCCGCGCCTTGCCGTCGTGCCCATAGTGTCGCGCGATCTCCTCGACGAACATTCGGTTCACAGGGCCGTGGAGCTTCGGCGTCACCGAGTATACGCCGCGGATCGCGAAGGGCAGCGTCAGCACCCACTGCCGGATGGGTACGTCTGGAAGCACCGCGTCGATGAGGTGCGCGGTCTGGGCCGCGCTGCGCTTCGCGGTGCACGAGGGGCACACCGCCCTCGCCTTGCAGCAGAACGGCACGAGGCGCTCGTGCGTGCAGTCTGGACAGCGCGTCCGCAAAAAGCCCCGGCTCAGGTCGCCGTAGCCGAGGTAGGCGACGAACCGCCGCCGCACGTGCTTGGGCAGTTCAACGCCGCTGTCCAAGAGCACATCGAAGAAGGTGTTCGCGTGCTCGCGGACCACGCCAAAATACGCGGCGGCGCGTGGATCGCGCGGACGGTAGATGGGGCCCACGGGGGCCCCCAGGGGCAAAGTATGTTCCATCCCGGAGACACGGGGCGCAGGCTACCTTGTCCGGGGCTGCGTCCGAAATTCGCACAGACGTCCGAGTGAGATGCGGACGTGGACTCGCGGATCAGCCCCTGGCGACCTCTGGGAGCGTCAATCGCATTGCGTAAGGGCGGCTCAGTACCCCTGTCGACCGCGTCACCGGGTCCCTGAGCCGGGCGCGTTTCGTCGCAGGGCCTCAATGGCCGGCTATGCGGCCTGGGCGCGATGCAGCTTCACAGACGCATTGTCGGGGTACGAGCCCACGTCCGCGGCCACGATATCGAGCATAGGGGCGAGATTGCCTGCAACCGGAGGCTGATTGGTCACGGACTGCCCCACGATGATTTGTCGCTCGTCGTCCACGGCGGCTGCTCCTTCAAGGTGTGGATGGTCGTCACCGCAAATCACTCGGACTACGCAAGGTGGCCTTCAGTAGGCGAAGCGGAAGGGGGCCGGGGGGCCGGAGGAGGCGCCTCGCACTCAGAATGGCGACAGGCGAGCCCAGGACACGCCGCCCTCGACGGAGCGCCGCCCCGAACGCGAAGACGGAGCATCGGACAGGCAAGGCCTAACAATCTATGCGCTACAGGCTCCTAGCGGAGCGCGCCGCGATCCGAAGGTGAGCGAAGACGGCTGGGGACGGCTTTGCCGGACCCGGGACCCGAGGACCCTTCAGTAGGCCTGTTCCAGCGCCGCGCGGTCGTCGAGGTGGGATAAGAGCCAGCGGCCCACCGGCGCGAAGCCGGCGAGCAAAGTGCGCCACCTTAAGGTGACCCCCAGCACCAGGTTGATCATGGGCTGGGCGTGCGCGCCCAGGTGGCGCTTCATGCGGTAGCCGGTGGGCTCGAGCGACAACTTGGCTTGCGTTGTCTTCGCGTGGCTCAACGACTCTTCGACCGCGTGGTACAGCAGGCGAAAGTAGACGGCGTCCTTTCGGTGAAACTCCGGAGCGACGCCGATGCGGCCGGCCTGAAAGCCTTGCCCGTCCACGAAGTTGACCACGAAGCCCGCAACTCCACCTGCGCGGCTGCGCGCGATGGTCAGGCGTACGTCATCGCCCAGCTCCGTGAGCCTCGAAAAGTAGGCCTCGCTGTGCGGCTGCCAGCGCACCGCGGCCCGCTCAAACAGGGGCCGATAGGATTGGTACAGGTCGGGGCCCAGGGCCTTGGAGTCCGTGACGGGCTCTAGCTGGTGCCCGGCGTCATCAAAGTGACGGATGTTGCGACGGATGCCGCTGCGATCCCCCTGAGGAAGCCGCAAGATGTATTGCGCAAAGTCCGGCACATCCAGGTCCACGAGGGTATCCGGGAAGCTCGGCAGGCTCACAAAGCCCGCATCCCGCCAGCGCGGCACCATGGGGTGCTCAGGATCCACATTCGTGAGCACCACCATCTCCAGGCGCTCCTTTTGAGCGGCGGCGATGGCGTCCTGGGCCAAGCGCACCGGGGCCGAGATCTCATCGAGCAGGTGGGTCTGGTCGTAGCGCTCGAACGGCGTGCCCAAGAACAGGGAGCGCGGCACCACATAACTGGGGGTGATGTCCGTGAAGGCGCTGACAAGGTCCTTAGTGGCGCCCGGCAGCAGGGGCTCGCGCACGTCGAGCGCGGCGACAAAGCTAGGCACCCCAAGGCGGTCATCCCGAATCTGAAGTTCGGGGTGCGTCTCGGCTAAAAAGCGCCGATAGCTGGGCTCCAGGAGCAGCGCCACGGGCAGTCGGTGCCACGTGCGGCGCGTGTGGGCAACGCCGATTCGAGCGCGTCTTACCCGATCTGGGCCTTAAGACTGCGCAAGCGGGCCTGCAGGTCATCCAGGCTGATGTCGGCATAGCGCTTGGGCAGCAGCTTGCGGCTGGAGGACTCAAAGACCGCCAGCAGCTCCATATACTCGAGCATCGTCTCGTCCCGAGCAGGCAGGTAATCATCGAGGGCCTGCCCCATGCGCTCGGCGGTGACGGGTTCCCCCGCCGCGGCCGCCAGCTCATTGGAGGCCAGCACAACGGCCTCGATGTCCGCGTTGGAGTAACCCACCAGACGTGCCGAGGTGGCGTCCCGATCCTCGGGGAAGCTGAGGCTGTGCGCGACCTTGTGACGGCGAAGCTGAGCGCTGAGCACGGGCTCCACGTCCTCCGGGTCCTGCCCGTAGAAGAAAGGTATCTTTCGGTCCAAGCGTCCGGCCCGCTTGATATCGATGTCCAGCTTGTCGGGCCGGTTGGTCATGAGCACGAAGAGCACGCGGCCTCGGTTCGTGGTGTCGCTCATGAACTCTTTGATGCGCGCGATGACCCGACTGGAGGTGCCGCCGTCGCTATCGCTGCTGTTGCCGAAGGCCCGGTCGCCCTCATCGATGATGACGAGCACGTTGCCGATGGCTTTGACCACGCTGAGGATCTTCTCGAGGTTGCCCTCGGTGGATCCCACCCACTTGCTGCGGAAGTTCTTGAGCTTGATGGCGGTGAGCCCGCTGGATTTTGCGAAGGCCTCAGCGACAAAGGTCTTGCCGGTGCCCATGGGGCCGGTGAACAGCAGGCCCATGGGCACGCGGTTGGTCTGCCCCTCGCGGATGTTGTGCGCGATCTGCATCAGCTCGCGCTTGACCTGCTCCATGCCACCGACGGCCGAGAAGTCATGGTCGGGGCTCACAAACTCGACCATGCCGAAGCACTCCCGCTCCAGGATGTCGCGCTTTCGTGCGTCAAGCAGGGCCAGCACCTCGGTGTAGCGGTCGGGCTCCCCGAAGCGTACGTCGAGCTTTTCGACCGTCTTGAAGTACTCGAGGGCCTCCTTCTCGGTCATGCCGGAGGTCATGCGCGACAGCTTGCGGGCCACCTTGACGTCGTGGCGGCCCTCTTTTTCGAGCGCGTCGAGGATGAGGGTCTCGCGCTTTCCTTGATCCTCTTCGGAGTCCTCGCCGGGCAGCAGGATGCCGCGCACCTGCACCGCCTTGAGCCCCGCCGATAGCGTGGCGACCCGGTCGCACTCCCGCTCGGTGGCGTCTTTGTCGATGAGGCGCACCAGGGCGCGGCGCTCATCCTCGGTGGGCAGCGGCACCTCGATGGTGGCGATGCGCGGGTTGGAGACCAGCTTGGGTGAAAGCTGCGACAGCTGCTCAGTGATGAGCACAACCACGTTATCGGAGTTTTCGAAGTTCCGGTCCAAGCTCCAGCGATGCAAGGTGACCTGCGCCTTGCGGTCTGACTCGCTCAAAAAGCTCGTCTCTCCTGAGGGCGCCAGGGTCTCGGCGTAGTCGAGGATGAGCGCGACCCCATCGGTGGTGCGCAGCATCGCCTCAAGGCCCTGCAGCACCTTGCCGTTATCCTCTTGGCCAATCAGGGCGTCGAGGTTGGCGACCTTTTGCTCCTTCTTCCTGAACTTGACCCCGATGGAGGGGTTGAAGTGGCAGATGACCTCTTTGCGGGCCAGCAGCACATTGCTCAGGTAGTCCACGACGGGGATCAGCTCGCCCTCGTGCAGCACGAGGTCGAAGACGTTGCCGTGCAGCAAGAACACTGAGGATTCCCCCCTCAGGTAGGTGCTTCGGATCTGCTCGGCCCAGGTAGGCAGCTGACGCTCGCTCATCGCCTTCGGGCACTACACAAATCGCGCGCCGGGCGCCAGGCCAGGCCCCGCACACCCGGTCCCGATGCGATGCGCAAATTTCGCCATTGCGCCGCCCATCATCTTGAGCTAACACCCCTGCCCCGGCACGAAAGTGCCGTTCGAGGCTAGGTCGGTCCGAAGCTTCGGAGCAGTGGCCGAGTTGGTTGAAGGCAACGGTTTTGAAAACCGTCGTACGGTTAGCGCTGTACCGGGGGTTCGAATCCCTCCTGCTCCGTTAACCTCGTTCTTTTCAGTTTTGTGTTTGGAGGGGTGGCCGAGTGGCTGAAGGCGCTGGTTTGCTAAACCAGTATAGGGGCAACTCTATCACGGGTTCGAATCCCGTCTCCTCCGCATCGAAAGCTCCGGCGCTCCCCTTGGGGGCGTCGGAGTTTGTGTTTGTGGGGTCGCCCGATCCCGCCCTCCCCTCAGAAGAACGAAAGATAGCCTTCGTGCCAGAAGAAGGGCGTGTCCGTGCACTCGGGGGCCGGGGCGTAGCGATGCGACCGACCATTGCCGATCTGAAGGGTGCGGAACCTCTGCACCTCCCCAGCGCCGACGCGGGTCTCCACGCCAGGCGCCTTGAGCACCAATGACTCCGTGCGCGCCAGGCCGCAAATGAATGGTGAGGGTGTGCAGTCATCGGTCTCGTAGAACAGCTCGATGTCCTCGAACTCATCGAAGTCGACCTCCTCATCCCCGTAGGCCCACGCGAGGAAGCGCAGGCGGCCCGGGCCATCGTTGGGGGCGACGTCGCTGATCGCGAGGGCGGTATTAGTCCACTGCGGCGTGTCGGTCCCGTACTGCAGCCACACCACTCGCCCGGTCTGTAGATCCTCCGGCAGCA
>Ga0193954_1001466_pt1 | contig 11955 bp, 12 predicted proteins | sample BB_5_MG_FD_140340 | JGI IMG/M metagenome (GOLD analysis project Ga0193954, IMG submission 140340) | Microbial mat bacterial communities from the Broadkill River, Lewes, Delaware, United States - BB_5_MG | ecosystem: Environmental > Aquatic > Freshwater > River > Microbial mats | place: USA...
CAACTACCAATTAAAATAATCTCATCTGAGTGATCAAATTTCACTTCACTTTCATCAATATTAAAATCTAATTTAAACTTCATTATTGCATCAATGCTTTGGCATTATCTAATGCAGCCGCATTTATTTCATCACCACTCATAAGTCGCGCAGTTTCTTCTATACGTTCAGCTGAAGTTAACTCTTGAACAAAGGTTTTCGTCTTATCTCCATCTACACGCTTTACAACTTTAAGATGCTGACCACCTTTAGCTGCAACCTGTGGAAGGTGTGTAATTGCAATAACTTGCATCTCACTACCCATTTTTTTCAAGGTTGCCCCCATTTTTTGAGCAACATCACCAGAAACTCCTGTATCAATTTCATCAAAAAGCATCGTTCTTAACTTTACTTTTGAAGACATCAAACTCTGAAGTGCCAACATCACACGAGATAACTCTCCCCCACTAGCAGCTTTATGTACAGGTACAGGGTCAATTCCAATATTTGGACTAAAAAGTATTTCTAGCATTGAATTTCCAAATGCGTTGAAACCAGATTGTTGATTTAATTCAAATTTTAGAACCGTATTATCTAATTTCAATTCTTTAAGTTCAGCCGTTAATTTAGTCTCAATCTCAGGAATAGCTTTAGATCGAATTTTATGCAATTCATTTGCATGCTTCAACAAATTGTTTTCCGCAGTGGCTAATTCTTTAGTTATAGACTCGATTTCATTCTCTAACTGACCATGTTGAAATGAAGATTCTGAAAGTTCACAGTACAATTCAAGCAGTTCACTTTGATTGCTTTTGTTGTGTTTTTGTAAAATTCTATTGTATGAATCTAACATAGATGTTAACTCATCAATGCGTGACGGATCCACCTCAATGCTCTCAAGTTGCTCTTCAGCTTCAGATGCAATATCAGTTGTTTCAATAAGGACAGCATTAATTCGCTCTGAAAGCGATTGAATACCTTTATCAAAAGACGATTTTTTAGAAATTACACTTTTTAAGCTATTCAATTTATCGTTTATTCCTTCCTCATTTTGAAAAGCATCAATAATAGCGCCATAACCGCCACGAATTTCATCTGCATTTTCAATCTGACTTAGTTCGTCTTTTATTTTGTCAAAGTTAACTTCATTCAAGTTTAGCTCTTCAAGTTCATTCAATTGAAACGCATTATAATCCGCTTGAGAAATAACGTCAGCCAAATTTGACTTTAATTTAGTCAAGTATTTTTTACGTTCTTGAAAAGATGAAAGATTAATATGGAACCTTTCTCTTTCGTCCAGTGAACCAGCCAACACGTCTAAAACTTTAAGTTGAAAATCGACATCTTTAAGCTCCAAGGTATTGTATTGCGAATGGATGTGAATGAGTTGACCAGAGAATGCTTTTAGTACATTGAGTTGAACAGGTGTATCATTTATAAAAGCGCGTGAACGACCTTGCACGTGTATTTCTCTTCGAACGATAGTGTTATCAAAATAATCCAATTCATTCTCGTTGAAAAAAGGTTCTAAACCAAACCCTTTAATTGAAAGCTCGGCTTCCACAATTGATTTATCTGAAAGTTTGCCAATAACAGAAAAGTTAGCGCGCTCTCCCAGTATTAAATTCAATGCATTCAACAAGATTGATTTCCCAGAACCCGTTTCACCCGTAATAACAGTAAAACCGCTATTAAAATTAATTAAAGCGGTTTCAATAAGTGCAAAATTTTCTATTCTTAAGGAACTTATCATCAGTTCAGTATCTCTTGATATTTAGATGAATTTGCAGGATCTATTCGTTTCAACAGATTTACAATTTCATTTTTCTCTTTCATTTCAGCATCAGAATACATGCTTTTCAATTCGTTTGTTTTGGCTTGAATAAAGTTCAACACATTCAAAGAACTTGGTCTTGTTGCAGTTACTTTGACCAAACGACTCAATGCAGCCTCAATATTAGACCTTGCCGCTACTTTATCTTCATAAAGCATATCGATTCCTTTGCGGTGGTATTCGTAATTACAATCTCTCAAGGGAGAAAACAACTCATGAAGCGCATTATCAACTAACCAATAACGATTGTTTTTACCTCGATCCGAGCTTTTCCATCCTGTTGCAGTAGAAGATTGTGCATTTGTTACAATTTCTTGAGCAGTTGTAAAGTAATCCGTTCCACCTCTACTACTGAAAGAATCATAATCCATTCCAATAATGTAGTAAGCATAAAACGCCAAAACCGAAGAAAGTTCATCTCTATATTGATTAGGAGCGTATAGCAGAGCAGCTCCACGAGAATAAGTAAACCTTATGTCGTCATCCTGAAAATTAAAAACTGTTGTGTTGTAACTAGAATTGAATGCTGGGCGAGAACTTTGAATTTGCAGCGAACCAGAAAATGTTCCGGTTACAGGAACCTCATTGATTTGTAATTGAATATTACAATTTATTCGTTCTTCTACAGTAAACTTATCTTTCGTCCACTGAGTATTATTCATGAATTCATATATCGTATTCTCCAGCTCGGTAATCATTTCTTGATCAACTGTAGTTAATTCTAACCTCGCATCTGAAATGATACTAACCTGACAATTTAATTCTTGTGCATTTATACGAAACACAGAAACTAACAATAAGCCCAATAGGATAATAATTCTCATGAAATATATTTTTTCAAAAACAACAGCACATCTTTTGCGACTTCTGTCTTAGACTTTAACTCAAAAGTTTCAAAATTATTGCGGTTATCTAAAATACTAATTTTGTTTGTGTCTACACCAAATCCTGCGCCAGAATCTGCCAGTGTATTCATTACAATCATATTTAGATTCTTTTTTTCTAATTTCTTTGTTGCATTATGCTTCAAATCATTGGTTTCAAGTGCAAAACCAACCAAATATTGTTCATCCGACTTATTCTGACCAGCCCAATACAAAATATCAGGATTTTTAGTTAGTGTAATTGTTAACTCCGCATCTGACTTTTTAATTTTTTGATGGACCTGTTCTTTCGGTCTATAATCTGCAACAGCTGCGGCAAAAACTCCAAAGGTACAATTAGACCATACTTTTTGTACTTCCACAAGCATTTCATCCGCAGATTTCACTCGGACCAAGTTTAAATTTGGATGTTCCAATGTTAAGCTCGAAGGGCCAGACACCAACGTAACATGTGCTCCTTGTATCAAAAACTCATTGGCGATACGATACCCCATTTTACCACTTGAATGGTTTCCTATAAATCTTACCGGATCGATTGATTCATACGTAGGTCCGGCAGTAATCACAACGTGTTTCCCTTTAAATAAAGGATCTAATTTTGACTCAAAATAACTTTGAATTGAATCAAAAATCGTTTCTGGTTCAGCCATGCGTCCTTCCCCAGTTAAACCACTTGCCAATTCGCCCGATTCAACCGGAATAATTTCTACACCATCTTCAGTTAATTGCTTCAAATTACGTTGAGTTGAAGGATGTGCGTACATATCCAGGTCCATTGCTGGCGCGACCAAAGTATTTGTTTTCATCGATAAATATGATGCTAACAATAAATTATCGCAACTACCAACGGCCATTTTACTCAATGTATTCGTTGTTAATGGAGCAACAACGAACAAATCGGCCCATAATCCGTACTCGACATGATTATTCCATGAACCATCTTTTTTGTCCCAAAATTCAATACCCACTGGATTTCCAGAGAGCGTAGAGACTACGAGCGGACTTATAAAATCACAAGAGGCAGGGGTCATAATACATTTGACCTCTGCCTCAGCTTTTTTCAATAACCTTATCAGGAAAGCGATTTTGTACGCCGCAATTCCTCCGGTAATTCCAAGAAGGATGCGTTTACCTCGCATTTGATTTATTTTTCTACATCTTTCGTTTCAGGAGTTCTAGCATAGATTTTATCCGCTAATAACTCTTGCATTGCAATAGCAACAGGCTTAGGCAATCTTTCATAGAAACGAGAAATTTCAATTTGCTCTCTATTTTCAAAAATCTCTTCTAAGTTATCCGTAGTTGAAGCAAACTCTTGCAATTTCTGCGTAAGCTCTTCTTTCAACTCAACACTTAATTGATTTGATCTTTTCGACATCATTACGATAGACTCATAAATGTTACCAGTGTTTGCTTCCATATCAGCAGTATCACGTGTAATTGTCGTTTTTTCAGCAGTGCTATTTTTAAAATTCATAGTTGTTTATTTCTGATCTTTTAATTTCTCTAATTCCATTTCCTCGTAATAACTAGTGGCAGCACTAATATACTTCGAATCAGGGAAGCTAGCTACAAAAGTACGATATCTTTCAATAGTTTGGTCAATTCGTTCCATTTTTTTACTCTCAACACTATTTTTAGATAGTAAATACGAATTTCTAACAAGAAGATAAGAAACTTCTTCATTGAATTGAGACATTGGATAGTCACTTAAAAAAGTAACGGCAGCACTTGCAGCAGCGCGGTAATTCTCTGTTTTCGAATATAATTTAACCGAATTAAACTCTTTCTTTTCGAGTTTAAAGCGTAAACCATCGATGATTGAATTACATGAATCTACTAACGTAGAAGCAGGAAAACGATCTATAAATTGTTGCAGGTCGTTAATTGCTAAATCTGTTTCATTTTGATCTAAAGAAAACTCAGGCGAATTTTGAACAGAACACATTGCACTTAGGAACAAGGCTTCTTCCGCTTTAGGACTTGAGGCAAATCGTTGAGAGAACTGTCCCAAATAATAGCCCGCCATGTAGTAATCTGAACCTAAATAATATGCTTTTCCAATTCTAAAATATGCCAATTCTCCCTCTCCAGTTTTGGGCATTCGCTGATAAACTTGCTCATACAAGGTAATAGACCTTAACTCTTGACCGTCATCATAGAGCTGATTAGCCATTTCAAATTTCGCTGGATAATCGTCTGACTTGAGTACCTTATTGTACCCCGTGCAACTTACAATAGTTGTAGCGGCGATAATAAAGGCAAAAAATTTTAATTTTTTCATTGGGGTAAAAATAAGACAATTATGTGTTAATGACTGTTATTGGCTGATTTTTAATCCGATTTACTTCACTCGAATACGTTGACCAATTTGCAAAACAGTAGTTGGACGAATACCATTCAATTGGCACAATCTTGAAACCGACGTTCTATTTCTACGTGCAATTGCACCTAATGTATCCCCAGATCTCACCCTATGATAAACTTTATCCCCACTTGCTACAGTAGTACCTGATGCTGAACTGTACGATGAACCCGGTCTAAACAACCCTCTATGAACGAACAAATTTTCGTCTTTTATCGTCTTTTTTTCGAAATCAATAATATTTTCGGGATTCATCGGAATATCGAAGAACCTCACTTCAAAATGCAAGTGCGACCCATAAGAGTGACCTGTGTTCCCTCCTAGTCCAATTTGATCACCAGCATTTACAACTTGGTTTGGCACAACTAAAAGTTTGCTCAAGTGAGCATAAAAAGTCTCTAAACCGTTGTAATGACGAATAACAACCAAGTTACCAAATCCACTCGTATTAAATTTAGCATACCGCACTTTACCACCCCAAGCTGCACGCACGGTATCTCCAGTATTCAAATCAATGTCCGTACCATTATGGTTACGACCTTTTCTCCATCCATAACGAGAAGTAACGCGACCATCGAACGGCATTACAAAACCTGAATCTATGTCTTCTTGCACACAAATCCAAAGTGTATCCTTCAATTGATTAACATCATTATCTAGATTTGAAGTATAGCAAACCTCAGGGTCCCAGTTTTGAATGTAATTCAAATTTGAATCACTTTCCATTAAGTCGAATAAGTGTTCATTCAGAATACCGTCGAAGTCTCTATCTTCCAAATATTCCCATGTTCGATTTGCATAAATCAACATAGTTCCTTCTTCGGTTTCTAGGGTATCAATAATTTGAGAGTATGAAATATTCGTTAGAAAAACGAGTATAAAAATGGAGAGTAAACGCATAAAAAGAATTTGTCAGCTATATCCGACGGTTTAGTAAGGTTCAAAGTTAATCATTTAGTTATTATTTCTTAACAACATCCATGACCAAGATATTATAAAATAAGTTTTCATTCGCCATCACCACGTCTTGGTAACCTTTGGCTCCATAAGCTTCTGAGGATGGAACATAGACAAACATTCGGTCAGATTTTTTAGCATTAATTAACGCTTTTTTCAGTCCTGGAACAGTTCCACCATCTCTTAAACTCATTTTAAATGGATTATTTGACCTATACGTATTGATATAAAGCGGATTTGAAGGTGTAGAAACCATGCAATGAAAGTCGATTTCATAACCATCATCAAACTTTAATTTATTGGCTTTATTTTCTTCAAAAACCCACACTTTATTCCCATCAATTTCTCTTGTCGGCGTTTTATTCTCAAGGATACGAATACGAAGAATGTTATCAGCATTCGGTGGAATCAATCCTTTAATTCCTTTTTCGCCACGAGCCAATTTAGCGGGGATGAAAACCTCTGCAAAATCTCCAACTTTCAATTCCTTCAAGGCGAGCTCCCAACCCGGGGTTTGCATATTAAAGCCTAATATAAACGGTACGCTCTCTTTTTTCAACAGATGGTTTCCATCAACAATATTGTTATCCTCGATAGCAACTTTATAATCAATCATGACACAATCGCCATGTTTCAATTTTTCACCATCACCGTGTTCAAACCATTTAATGCGAACACCTCCTTCCAAAGTTACATTGTCAATCACTTCCTTTTGACTATCAATAACACTAACCGAAGTGTCTACTAATTCAGGAGCAACAACGACTTCAGCACTTGAATCCTCAACAACAGTAGTATCGCAAGAAGTAAAACCAAGGGCAATTATACCAAACAATAAAAGTGACTTTCTCATATTTGAATTCCTATTAAATAAATATCAATAACTAATGTATTCAATGGTGGTATCTTATCCATATCTCCCACTAACCCATGTGCTAGATGACTTGGAATGATCAATTTTGCGCGGTCACCAATGGTCATTTTCTTAATTCCCTCTTGAACCCCAGATTCAATTTGTGAATTATCGACAGTGAATTCTTCATACTCATGATCCGTAGCGCGGTAGCATTCTGTCCCATCTAGTAAACTAACTACATATTCAATTTCAGCTATATCACCAGGTTTTGGAGAATACATTGTATCCACTGTTCCATGTTCATAGATATAATACTGTAACCCACTTCCGGTTGTTGTGACTTTCCAATCTTTATGTTGTTCCAAGAAGAGTTTAATATCAATTTGCTCTTCGATTGCTAATTCTTTATTAAAATTTGTTGAACTCTCTTTACTCCATTCGATATCAGGAGTAACCTCAACAGGATCTTCCCCACAAGCGGTAAAAAGCAACAAACCAATAAACAAAAAACTCAAACGCATCATTTAAAAATATTTAGGAAGTAACGATTTAAATTTGGCAATCGTATTTTCGATGGTATCGTGGTTAATTCCACCTGCAGCATATTTATGACCTCCACCATCAAAGTTTTCACTTGCCAGGATATTCACTGCAAGTTCACCTTTCGATCGAAATGACATTTTAACATCGTCTCCTTTTTCAGTAAAAAATGCGGCTACCTCTACCCCTTCGATTGAAAGCGCCAAATTCACTAAACCTTCTGTATCCCCTTTGATATAATTGAAGGACTTTAAGATATCTTCTGTGACTGAAATAATTGCCACTTTATACTCTGGAATAATCTCCAGTCGTTCAGCAATGATATGTCCACGTAATTTCAATTTATCCAAACGATTATTGTCATACGTATCTTCATGAACAGCAGTATGATTGACACCTGTTGCGATCAAACCTCCAATAATCTCATGTGTTCTTGCAGTAACAGATGAAAATCTAAAAGACCCCGTATCCGTCATGATTCCCAAATAAATTGGAGCTCCAATTTCAGCATTCATTAAACTTAAGTTTCCTGAAGCATCAATTAATTCATAAATCAGTTGTGCTGTTGAACAAACATCTGGCTCTGAAACAGCAACATCAACAAAATCATCTGGATGTAAATGATGATCAATCATTACTTTAGTGCCTTTGCAGCTTGATAAGATCTCGCCCATTGCATTTCCCAGGCGATTTGCTCCGTTATAATCAAGACAAAAAATCAAATCAGCCGCTTCCATTTTTCTAGTCACTTCAGCCTCATTTTCTTCAAAATCGAGAATAACAGCATCCCCCTTCGCCCATTCGATAAAACTTGGACATGGGTCCGGATGGCAAATATCTGCAGAACAACCCAATGCCTGAATAAAGCGATACAACGCCAAAGAACTTCCAATAGAATCACCATCTGGCGACCTGTGGCTCGTAATTACAATCTTCTTTGCACTCTTTATTAGCTCAACAATTTTGTTTGCATCCTTCATCTATGATAAAATCTTTTTAGTCTCTTGCTCAATTCTGATTTTTAACCCATCAGATACTGGGTATAACGGTCTTCTCATAAATGGTTTCATTATTCCCTGCTCAGCAAGAGCCACTTTAACACCACCTGGGTTACCTTCTTCAAATAACATTTTAGTTATTGGAAATAACGTGTAATGATCTTCTTTTGCCAATACTGTTTTACCTTCAATTGCATGGTGAACCATAGAAGAGAACCTTTTCGGAAATGCATTAGCTACCACTGAAATAACTCCCGCTACACCAACTGTAATTAAAGGCATTGTGATTGCATCATCGCCAGAAAGAACATCAAAACCATCAGGAGCATGCTGTACAATATCCATAATTTGCTCGAAACTTCCTGAAGCCTCTTTCATTGCCACGATGTTATTAATTTTAGCCAATTCTAAGGTTGTTTCAGCTGAAACATTTGAACCTGTTCTACCTGGAACATTGTACAAAATGATAGGCAATGATGTACAATTAGCAATATATTTGTAGTGCTCTATAATTCCTTTTTGCGTTGGTTTATTATAGTATGGAGAAACAGAAAGTATTCCGTCAATCCCTTCTGGAAGCGACTTCAACGTTTCACCTACAGCAACAGTATCGTTACCTCCAACTCCAAAAACAATTTTCAAAGCCCCATTATTCTCATCTTGAACCGCTTTAAGTACCTCTAATTTTTCAGTCATTGACAACACTGGTGACTCTCCTGTTGTACCCTGAACTACTAAAAAATCTGTACCATTATCTATCTGGTATCTCACTAACTTTTTTAAAGCCGTGAAATCTATGGTTAAGTCTTCATTAAATGGTGTTACCAAAGCAACACCTGAACCTTTAAATGGATTATTCATTTTATGTTATTTTCTCTAAAGTTTGTTTTGCAAAATTAATCAAATGCTCAGGTGAATTTACCTCTGTCTTAAGATTAACATTTTGTGCTAATGATGTGCAGTTTACACCTACTGAAAGCTTTTTTTTCGTTTTATTTAACAGTTTTCCAATACGTTTTGGAACATCCACTGTGTACAGCACAACATCGTAAGCTCTATTTACTGTATTTTTCGCTTCTTCATTTTTCAAAACACCGAACAAATTAAACTCTTGTTCAGATACAAAAACGACATTTGATTGTTCACCGAGGGTATTTTTTTCCTTTTTCGTATCAACAATTGCAAGTATTGTACAATCATGAATATTCATATTTACAGCCTTAATCGCTTCTCGATATTTCTTCAACTCATCAATCGACGTGTATTTCACAACGAACAATCCACGTGACAACTGACTCCATATGTTGTTTTGAATACCCATTACTGCTTTAAAAGTGCTATAAAATCATCTTCTGACAGGATTGTAATTCCCAAATCAGTGGCTTTTTTCAATTTTGCAGGTCCCATTTTATCTCCGGCCAGCACAAAATCTGTCTTACTTGATATTGAACCAACATTTTTCCCTCCATTCGCCTCAATCATTTCTTTTAATTCCGGCCTTGAAAAAGCGGTAAATACCCCTGAAACCACAAAGGATTTACCCTCGAGTGCATTGGAAGCCTGTTTCTGTTCTTCAATCTCCATCTTTAGTCCAAATGACGTCAATCGATCAACGATAGAACGATTCCGATCGTCTAGGAAATACTCTTGAATTGACATGGCGATTTTATCACCGATCTCATCCACAGCAATTAATTCGTCAAATTTAGCTGATGAAATTGCCGTCATGTTTTTCAATGCTTTCGCTAATTTCTTGGCCACAGTTTCACCAACAAAACGAATACCCAAACCGAACAAAACTTTATGAAAAGGCATTTCTTTCGAAGCTTTAATCCCATCGATAAGATTGTTAGCCGATTTATCTGCCATACGTTCCATTTCAACCACCTGATCGAAGGTCAATTCATATAAATCTGCAACATTATGAATCAAGCCTTCTTCGAACAAAGCATCAACCGTTTCAGCACCTAGACCATCAATATTCATTGCTTTTCGTCCAATAAAATGCTCCACCTTCCCTTTCATTTGAGGAGGACACCCAATTTCATTTGGACAATAATGTTGAGCTTCTCCTTCACGACGAATTAATTCAGTTCCACATTCAGGACATTCATGAATGAAGCCAACCACTTCAGAGTCATTCGATCTTTTATCTAGATTTACACCGACTATTTTAGGAATAATTTCACCGCCTTTCTCGACATAAACAGCATCACCAAAATGCAAGTCTAATTTTTCAATTTGATCCGCATTATGCAATGAAGCACGTTTCACTGTTGTACCTCCCAACTGTATCGGTGTTAAATTTGCTACCGGCGTAATTGCCCCAGTTCGTCCAACTTGATAAACAACCGATTCTAATTTAGACTCAACACGTTCAGCTTTAAATTTATATGCTATTGCCCACCGCGGAGACTTTGCGGTATATCCTAGTTCTTCTTGTTGATGATATTGATTTACTTTGATAACGATACCATCAATTTCAAACGGTAAATCGCTTCGGTTCTTATCCCAATGATTGATGAAATCCATTACACCATCCAAAGAATTTGTTTTTTCTATGTATCTCTTCTGATGAGAAGGAATTTTGAACCCCCAATCTGCAACTTTCTTTACTGTTTCAAAATGACCAGGTCTTAAATCCCCAGTTCCATACACTCCATAGAGGAAACAATCCAATCCTCGTTCTGCCACAACTTTAGAATCTTGCATTTTCAGTGTCCCGGAAGCCGTGTTTCGCGGATTAGCAAATTCTGGTTCACCCTCTTCCCTTCTTTGATCGTTCAATCGTATGAAATTATCCAGCGGAAAAAAGATCTCACCTCGGATTTCAAAATCTTCAGGGTAATCTCCTGTCAGCGATAATGGAATCGTTCTAATCGTCTTTACATTACTCGTTACATTTTCTCCCTGAGTTCCATCTCCACGTGTTACGGCTTGAACCAATTTACCGTTCACATATTGAATTCCAATGGCAACACCATCGTATTTTAATTCGCAAACGTATTCTAAATCGCCTTCAACCAACTTCTTCACTCGCGCAACCCATTCTTCAATTTCCTCTTTCGAATATGTATTGGAAAGTGAAAGCATTGGGTATTTATGAACGACAGATTCAAATTTCTTAGTGATATCACCCCCTACACGTTTCGTAGGAGAATGATCGCTTGCCAAATCAGGGAAAACTTCTTCTAATTTTTGTAATTCAGAAAGCAACATATCAAAATCATAATCTGAAATTTCAGGATTACTTTCGACGTAGTATAAATGATTGTGTTTATTAAGAGCATCTGTCAACTCTTGAATGCGCACACTTGCTTCACTATGATTCATTTGATAAAAATACACTTTGTGCTCTCATCATTCTTGCACGTCCTTGCATATCTTTCCTCAACTCAATGTTAACAAACCCCAAAGACTCTAACAAAACAATCATTTCGCTTCCAAAATCTTCATGAATTTCGAAAAATAAATAACCTTCATTTTTTAGGTATTCCTTTGCATTCAGTGCGATTTCTCGATAGAACAAAAGCGGATCATTA
>Ga0193954_1001468_pt1 | contig 11954 bp, 9 predicted proteins | sample BB_5_MG_FD_140340 | JGI IMG/M metagenome (GOLD analysis project Ga0193954, IMG submission 140340) | Microbial mat bacterial communities from the Broadkill River, Lewes, Delaware, United States - BB_5_MG | ecosystem: Environmental > Aquatic > Freshwater > River > Microbial mats | place: USA...
CCGTCGCCTTTTCGGCGTCCGCGGTCCGCAGGCCAATGGGCTCGATCAGGGCCTGCCGCTCGAAGAACTTGAGGCAGCGCCGGACCCCATCCAAGGTGACCGGCTCGCCCTGAACGCCATCATCCAAGAGCAGCGCGATCTCATCCGCCTGCCGGCTGCCATCGCAGAGCACCAATATCGCGTGCTCCCAAGGCTCAAGCAAGGTCACCTGCTGCGCCTCGGGGTCCAAGATGGTCACGAAGCGACGACCGCGCTTGCTGTGATCTGCGGTCAGCAGGCCGGAGCGTGCAGAAGGTTTAGGCTCACCGTGCATGGGCTCTCACGCGGGCGGCAGCCCTCAATCATCGCCAAGCGCGCGCAGGATGTCGCCCGCCTTGCGCCCGATCTCACCCGCGTCGTCCAGACGGCGAGCCCGGTCCAGGACGGCTCGGGCCTTATCCCGGTCGCCGGTCATGCGGTACAGGACGCCCAACTGTAGGTAGGCCTCCGCGTGGGTATCATCGATGCGCACCGCCTTCAGCAGGCCCTCTTCGGCACGCTCCAGATCACCCTCGAGGTACCGCTCGACGCCCATCTTGAAGTACTTGTCGGCCTCGTTGACGACCTCCACGTCGAACAGGAAGCGGGCGCCCACGTTCACGGCGAGCACGCGAGCGAAGCCCGCCCCATACAAGGAGGCCGCCTCCATGGCGGCCATGGCGGCCACGGGGATGTCCGGCAGCAGGGCCTTGCCATTGCGAGAGATGCGGATCTTTCGGTAGCGACCACGGTCTATCCAGCGGCGGGCCGTGCTCGAGACGGTATCCACCGCCGAGCCGACGCCATCGAAGACCTCGCCCACCGTCATCGGGCCAGACGGCGCGGGCTCCACGGCCTGCGCCTCTGGGCCGGCCAGAGCCTCCTCGACCTCCACAACTTCGGCGTCGACGACATCGACTTCAGTGGGCATGCGCACCTCGGAAGAACCGCGGGGTGCGGGTGTTCCTTCCCCCGTCACGCGGCCCCGACTCTACACGAGGCCGGACGAGCAATCCAAATCCCGGCCAGTGGGATGCGCGTTGCCACCGTCATCGGCCGCCCCACTTCGTGACGATGGTGCGCACCACGCCCAGGCGGTCGGTCACTACGAGCAGGTTGGCGCGGACGTCGACCACGACGCGTCCCTCCGCGCTGAGCAGTCCCCGCACCATGGGGGCTAGGTCCGTGGCGCGGGCATAACGTGCTGGAATCACTCGCGTCACCATGGGGGACATCGAAGTCTGGCGGGCTGTGCGCTCGATCGAGCGCCGCCGCGCCCGCTCCAGCCGCTGCAGCGTGTCCACGTAGATGACGTTGCCCTCGGTGATGCGGCCCAGGCCCCGGCTGGCCAAGACCGCGTCCAGGGCCTCGCGCCATCGAGTGTTGTGAAGGCGGAGCGTGACCTTGCCCTGGACCTCTTCGGGCACCACCACATTCACTCGACCGGCGTCCGCGATGAGACGCAGCACGTTGTGCACATCCGCGTCGCGCACATCGATCGAAACCCTGGGGTTTGCATCGGGCGGCGCGAATGCCATCGCCGCCGCGGCCACCAAAACGGCGGCGGGCCACCTCAATGAGACCGGGGTCACGCTTCGATTGTGCCACGAAGCACAGATCGGCACCATGATCACATCCCACCCAGACACACATCACCCCCACAACACGCACATCGCCGTTTTTACTGCACTTTTCGCGCAACCTGGGGCGGCCCTCAGCGATAATGGAAACGTTACAGGTTCCAGGACGGAACCTCGCAGGAGCAAGGATCATGGGCGGAGTCACCGGTACCGGAAATAGCAACTTCAACTTTAACCTGAACCTGAATCTGTTCGGCAATCACGGTTGCGTGCAGCCTTCGGCCGCCAGCGCGGTCGGCGCGCTCGACCTGCTGAACCAGTTCTTCGGTCAGGACATGATGCAGGCCGGCCAGAGCGGCTACCAGCACTGCGCGCCGCAGTGCGGTTGCATGCCCTCCCCGCACATCAACCAGTCGTCGGCCCCGGCTGGGCAAGGATTGCAGAAGAACGAAGACGGCTCGGTCACCACGGCCGGCGGCTACCGGATCGACGCGACCGGCAAGAGCTCGGAGTGGAAGATCTACGGGCCCAACGGCGACCAGCTGACCCGCGTCTGGGGCGACCCCCATGTCGACGAGGCTGACGGCACCAAGTGGGACTTCACTAAGGACAGCGACTTCGTGCTGCCCGACGGTACCCGCATCGCGGCCGATACAAACTACGACCCCTCCAAGGGCAACGGACAGTCCGTAACGACGGGCCTGACAATTACCAATGGTGCGGATCGCGCAACGGTCACGGGCGTCAACACGGGTTGCCCCAAGACCGAGATGAGCCAGGACGGCTATGAGTGGCGTGCCGCTCATATCGCCGCCGACCCGAACCGCGACTCCTTCCACATGGCGGGTACCGGTAAGGACAATGTGCAGTGGGTGCGTGAGCGCAACGGCCAGATCGACGGCGTCATCGGCGATGGCCGAGGCCACAAGATCAAAGAAGGCAACCACCACATCTACGAGCAGAAGATCGATAAGAACGCGCAGATTTGCATGCCTCCGCACATGCGTCCGCCGGTGGGCAGCCAAGCCTGGGGCAACATGCTGCGCAGTCAGGTCAACGACAGCCAGGCCAAGCTATTTGGCCAGCTCATGGGGCCCTTGGGGCAGTGGCCGGCGGTCATGAACGCGATGGGCATCCATGGCGATCACATCCAAGGTCAGATTCAGTCGGACCTGCAGAACATGCTCTTCGGTGGGCTGCCGAGCTACTTCGGTAACTTCGGAGGCGCGCAGAACGCCTTGCAAGGCCTCATCGACCTGTTCCGCTCGGATGGTGACTGGCGGCGGCAACTGCACGGCAGCCAGCAGTCGCAGCACATGGCGCACATTTGCTAATCCCGCTCCCCTAGGCTGGAGCGCGACCCCGGTCGCGCTCGCCCGCTTCCCACCACAATCTAGGCAAGGTGTCCTGCAAAACTCGGGCACACCCCCATCTTGGTGCTTCGCCTCTGTTCGTCAAAAGCAGTGAGGCCCGCACGCTTTGAGCGCAGGTGCAGCCGAATGGCACCGAGCCGGGGCCGCCGCGTCCTCAGGGTGATGTCGTGGAGGTCTTGGTGAGCGCGCTCGGCTCCGGCGCTTTGGGCTCGGGCGTCTTGGGCTCGGGCTCCGGCGTCTTGGGCTCGGCCTTTTTGAGGGCACGACAGGCCGCCTGCAGCCCCAGCACACAGGCCTTTTGGCGAAGCACGTCGGCCTTGTTGGCGCCCGCGCCGCCCTGAGCCTGCAGCAGCTTGGCCGCCGCCTCACAGCCGTTGCGATGGTTGCGCCCACACGCCGCGCTGAAGGCCGCGATGGCCTTTTCGCGTTGACCAGACACCTTGGACCACTGAGCGCCCGCCGCGAAGCAGCCCGGCGCGCTGCCCAGCTTGCAGGCGCGATCATAGGCCAGCCGCGCGCTGCCGTTATCGCCGCGCTTTACGGCGTGGCGGCCCTCCGCCACACAGGCCGCGGCGTCTCCCTCATCGCAGGCCACCCGGTCTTCAGAGGCAGCCTCGCTGCCGTCGCCGGTCAGCCGGGCCAAGGCTTCATCGAGCCCCTTGTCGGCCTTGGATGCAGACGACGTGCTCCGCGATTTCTGGCGCCGACGTTTCTTCTTCTTTGGCGCCTTCACGGTCTCGGGCTTGGCTGGCTCGGCGTCCGGCGCCACGCCAGCGTCGGCGGCCACGTCGGCGACCACTGCGCTGGGCTCAGCGGCCCCCAGCGGTTCCGTATTTGACAGCGTGGAGGGTTCCTCGGGCCAATCCGTCCGGGAACCGGGCACCTCCGGGATGGGTGAGGTCGGCGCCGGCGTCGGGCTGAAGAGTCCCGGCAGATCGACCCCAGCCAGCTGGAGGCCGACGACAGTCACCACCAGGAGCAACACCGCCACCGCGAGCGCAATCCAGGGGCGACGCGAGCCGCCTGCGGGTTCTGCTGCCGGCGGTACGGTATCGGCTGCAGGCATGAGGGGCACGGTATCGGGCGCCCCAAAACCTGGCTCGGCCTGCGGCGGCTGCGCCGCGCCATCATCGAAGTGAAGGCTGGGCTCGTCCGGCACCGCCGCCTCGATCTTGGAGGGGCGCAGCTGCTCATCGTTGATCACCATGTCCACGCTGTGGCGCATCATGGGCTGCTCTTGAGAGTCGGCGCCGCCCAACGCGGCCCCTGAGGGGCCCGGTTCGGGCTGCAGAACCGAGACCCCGCGGGTACGCCGCATCTCCAGACCCACGTGTGGGGCGTCCGGCGACGTCGGACCGGGCGTAGGCATGTGCGCCCCTGAGGGCGGAGCCTGGGGAGGCCCACCCGGGCCGGCCGGCGGCATGCCCGGCATCGCTTGAGGCGGGGCCGCTTGGGCGGGTGGGTAGCCCGGCGGCGGGTAGCCCGCAGCCCCCTGGGGCGGGTACCCGGGCGGATATCCGGGCGCCGGCGGCGCGTACCCCGGGTACTGCGGGTAGCCCGGGGCCCCCTGGGGCGGATAGCCCGGCGCTCCCTGGGGCGGGTAGCCCGGGGCCCCTTGAGGCGGGTATCCGGGGTACGGCGGATAACCGGGCGGCGGGTAGCCCGGGGCGCCCTGAGGCGGGTAGCCCGGCGGAGGATAGCCCGGCTGCGCATAGGGGCCCGGCGGCTGAGCCGGGGGCGGCTGGTGCGCCGCGGGGCTCGGCGGAGCGAAGACCGGATTCGGCAGGGTCTCCGTGGGCTGTTGATCGGAGCGAGGCGAGCGGGCGGCGGGTGGCCCCGAGCCCGGGCCGACCGAACCGAGCATGGGCAGCGGCGTACCACCGGCGGCCGCCCCCTGCTGCTCCACCTCAAGGCGGGCGGCCTGCAAGGCCTCGGTCAACAAACCCACCTCCGAAAAGCGCTCCTCGGGCCGCTCACGGGTGGCTCGCTGCAGCGCGACCACCAACGCGGTGGGAAAGCCCGCTAGACCCGAGCGCGGGTCATCGGAGGTCAGGATTCGGTGAAGCAGGCTCGCCACCGACCATTGATCCGACGTGGGGCTGGGCGCCCCACCCTTCACCTGCTCGGGCGCGAGGTAGGTCGGTTGGCCCGGCGGGGGCGCGGCGAGGCCGATCGCCGACCACGGCAGGTCCAGGATCTTGAGCTGATGCCCGCTCGGGCTGCGCACCAGCATGATGTTATTGGGCTTGAGGTTGCCGTGCACCATGCCCTGCGCGTGCAACCAGCCCAGCACATCCGTTAGCTCTTCGAACCAACGAAGCAAGGTGGCCAAAGAGCGCGGGTCTTCACCATGCCGCGCTTGAGCCGGCAGGCGAACTTGCGCCATGGCGCGCCCCTCGGCGAACTCGGTGACCATGCCCAAGGCGCCGTGCTGAGTATCCTCCAAGGGCCCGTAGACCGCGGCCAGCCCCTCGTGGCGCAGCTGCTGGTGCACACGAATGGAGCTCAAGAGGCGGTTGAAGGCCGCTTGGCCCGCGTGGCGCTTGACGAAGTTGGGCTTGAGCAGCTTGAGGGCGGCGGGCGTGCCGTTGACGTCGGACGCAAGCCAGACAATGCCGAAGGGCCCCTCCCCGAGGGAGCGGAGCAGCTCGAAGCCCCCAACCTTGTCACCCGCACTGTTCACCGTCTCACACCGTCCCGCGTCCCACGCCCGAGATAATCACTTCGCATGATAGCCGGGAACTTGGAATTCAAGCAGCCCCACATGCTCTGGTCGAATCAACGTTTTGAAACGAACTACTCATCCAAAAGCATGCCCTCCGGCGGATCTGCCTCTCGATGAAACCCTCGAAACGCGGGCGCGGCGGGGTGGCTGGGCAGCGTCATGGGGTGCCTGTACAGGGAGGAGGCGCCGTCTACGCGCAGCGTCACGCCAGATACGTAGGCCGCGGCGGGGGACAGCAAGTACAGCACGGCGGCGCTCACCTCGCTCTCCGTGCCAAAACGCTGTGCCGGCAGCTCAGCGGGCAGCATCTTGAGGGCCTCCTGCACCGGCTCAGGGTAGTTCTTGAAGCCGCTGCTCAAGATGATCCCCGGGGCCACCGCGTTCACGCGCACCTGGCTCTTGGACCACTCTAACGCCAACGTCTGAGTGAGGTTCACCACCCCGGCCCGGGCCGCGCCGGAGTGACTCATCATGGGCATACCTCGGAACATATCGGCCACGATGTTCACCACGGCGCCACCGTTGGCCTCCATGTACTGGTTGAAGGCCGCCTTGCACATCATGAAGGTGCCGGTGAGGTTGGTATCCACCACCGCCTTCCAGCCCCGCAGCGAGATGCTCTCGGCGGGCGCCAAGAACTGCCCGCCGCCGTTATTGACGAGCAGGTCCAACCTCCCTTGGGCTTCGATGATGCCCTTCACCGTGGACTCGACCTGATCTTCGTTGCGGATGTCGCAGACCCAGTGGCTGGCGAGCCCGCCGTCCTGCTCGATCTCCGCCTTCACCTCCAGCAGCTTGGCCTCCGTGCGGCCAGCGAGCACGACGTGGGCCCCAAGGGCGGCCAGCTCGTGGCCAATGCAGCGGCCGATGCCGGATCCGCCGCCCGTCACCAGGGCCACGCGGTCTTTAAAGAGGTCGGTACGAAAGATGGACTGATAGGGCATGGGGCCTCTCTGGGTGGGGTTCACTGGCCCCGAAGCAGCAGGAAAATCAATACCAAGACGATCCCCGCGAGCACCATCGTGATCACGGGCAGCGCATTGCCCAGCCGGGACGGGGCCGGGGCCGGCGCCACCGTGCGCACCGGGGCTGGCGATGGGGTCTGAGCATGGGGCGGCTGGGGCGGCGCGCGTAACCCCAAGGGTTCGTAGCCGCCTGAGTTATCGGTGCCTTTGACGACCACCGGCTGGGCCTCAGGCGCATGAGGTGGCACCAGATCGCCCAACTGAGTCGGCTGCTCCGCCCGAGGCGGGGCCTGGTCCACCGGCTGCACGGGAGCGGCTGGGGCCACCAGCAAGGTATCTTGCGGCCCTGGCGCCTCGGCGGCCTCAACAGGCTCCACCGTGGGCAGGTCCTTCACCCGAACGATGTGCTGCGCCAATTTGGCCAACTCGGGGTCGGCCTGCACCTCCACGGTGGCCTGATTCTCCACCGCGCGCATGATCTCCGCTCGGGTCGGCGCCCGGATCTTGGCCGGCGCGGCGGGCGGCGTATCCGCAGCGCTCGGCGCAGGCGTATCCGCAGCGCTCGGCGTATGGTCATCCGTCGTGCTCGGCGTGGGAGTCTGAGCCGCCGCGGAACGGGGGCTGCGCTCGGGCGCGCCATCCGTGAGGAAGGCGGGCAACGGCCCCATCAGGCTGGGGTCCATCGGCTGGTCCACCAAGGTGCGCGCCACGTCCTCCGCCGGCATCGCGGCCGGGGCCGGCCGGGCCCGAGCAGGCTCGGGCGCCTGCGGAGCCTTAAGAGCCGCCGTGGCGTCCACGGAGGGCAGCGCCCCCGCCCAGGTGGCATCGTCATGCAGCAGGGGGTGCGCCATGGTCGCGGTAATATCGGCGGGCGCATCGCCCTGGCCCGCCGGCACAGCGTCGGGCTGAGTGGCCGGGTCCTGCGTGCCATCCGCACTAGGTTCGTCGAGGGCCTGGGTTTGGGGCGTAGCGCCAGGCCCATGCCGTTGCATCCAGCGCGCGAGCGCGGCCTCGTCAGCCTGGTCGGCGGCAAAGTGCAGCGCCAAGGCCCGAGTTAGGCTGCGCTCCACCTCCTGCATTGAGGCCGGTCGGTCCGGCGCCCTTTGCGCCAGCATGCGCGCCAACAGGGCGGCCACATCATCGGGTACCTCCGGGTTCTTGGCCTGCACAGGGGGGACCATCGCAGCGACCACGCGCTCCACCAGCTCAGCGTCAGAGTCGGCTACGAACAGGCGCTCCACGGTGAGCATCTCCCAAAGTACAACGCCAGACGCGAAGATGTCGGTCTGCGGGGTCACGCCCACCGCCAAGGCCTGCTCCGGCGCCATGTAAGCGAGCTTGCCTTTGATGACCCCGGTGCGTGTCCTGGCCGCGCGCTCGGCGGCCCGCGCGATGCCGAAGTCGAGCAACTTCACTTGCCCATCACCGCACAGCATCACGTTATGGGGCGAGACGTCACGGTGCACGATGTCCAGGGCGCGCCCGTCCTCTCCGCGCCGCGTATGGGCGTAGCTGAGCGCCCGCGCAACCTCTCTTGCCACGAATAGGCAAAGGGGCACCGGCAAACGCTGCTGAGCTCGGGCGGCGTGGGACAGGACACGCCGCAGGTCGAAGCCCTCGAGCAGCTCCATGCTCTGAAAGACCTGGCCCTGCTCTTCATGAGCCCCGCGCACCGAGATGATGTTGCGGTGCTGCAGGCGCCGCGCGATGCGCACCTCATCCTCGAACATGGCCAAGAAGGCCGGGTTGTCGACGAAGTGCGGCAAGAGCACCTTCAACGCCACCGGTCCGTCATCCCCCTGGGCCGTCCAGATCTCTGCCATGCCTCCCAGAGCCAGCTTGGCCTCGAGCACAAAGTCACCCAGCACTTGGCCGGGGCGGAGCGTAGCGGGCGGTACCATCGAAACGTCGCCTCAACCTACTTTGCCCGGAAGGGCTTTTTGAGGACCATCTGCATCAGCACACCGTCGCGGCTGATCGTAATCAGGGTGTGATCTCGGTCTCCGACCAGCCTCTGCAGGTCTTCGACGGTGTCGACCTTCTTCAGGGCCGCCCGCACGATGACATCGTTGGGACGCATGAAGATCTCCGCGGCGGGCGAATCGGGGTGAATGTTGCGCACCACCACTCCTCGGCCGATTTGGGAGTCATCCGGCACCTCAAGCTTTTCGCGCAGCCCATCGTCGATGGTGATGAACTCGGCGCCCGCCAGCGCGGTCGCGTCTGGAGCATTGGTAGGGCTGGGCGGCAGCACCTCTTGGGTGGGCGCAGCGTCCGGCTTCGGCGGCGGATCTGCGGGCAGCGTCTTGGGCAGCAGGCTGCGTCGAGGCTTGGCCTTGCCCGCATCCGGCGCCGAGGGCGTCGGCGCCTCAGCCGGTGCCTGCGGGTGATCGACGGGGCGCGGGTATAAGAACACCGCCCCCAAAACGAAGACCCCTAGCCCGGCGGCAATCACGAGTGCGCGCTTCATCAAAGCGATGACACGTTCAATCGCCGCCCCTGTCAAAGGTGGCGAGCCGCGGCTGGGATATTTGCCCTTGGATTAGCCGGCCGCAGCATCGGCAGGCGCCCAAATGGGGGGCGTTTCGGCCTCTGGCCAGCCCACGAGCAGCTCGTGGGGGCCAAATCGCGCCTTATACTCCGACGAGGCGCAGCCCAGCACCCGGTACCCCAGGTAGACCCATCGTTTGTTCAACCGGGCCGCCTCGGCGAGCTGAAACAGGACAGATGCCGTGCCCAGCGAGTCCTTGCGGTACTCGGGGTCATGGTAGGTGTACACCGCGGACAGGGCCTGCGGAGTCTCATCGACGATACCCACTGCCACCAGGCGAGACCCTCCGTCCGCGCTGTCATCGTAGTAGGCGTACTCCCGCACCGCGGGGTGCGGAAAGGCGAACTGGTGATAGTACTCCTCGACGTCGATGCGGTCGGGCGCCCACCCGCGCGCCCCGCCCTGCATGGCGTGCCAACGGTGATACAAGTCCAGCCGCGCCGAATCCACCATGGGGCGCCCCACCACGAGGCGCAGGTGCGCGGTGCGTCTTTGCACCCGCTTTTGGGACCTAGTGAGTTGAAAGCTGTGCACCGGCACGCGCAGCGGTACGCAGGACCGACAGCCCGCACATCCGGGGCGAAAGTAGGCCGGGCCGAAGCGTCGCCATCCGCGGCAGAGCATCTCGTCCAGCTCGGCGGGATCGACATCCAGCATGAGGCGGTACTCAAGGGCGGCCTCTTCATCCGGCAGATAGGCGCAAGGACTGGGCGCGGACAGCCAGTGTTGAAGTACGCGAGCCACGAGCGTTCATTGTGCCTTCAGTCGGGGGCCTGGCCCAGAGGGGGGACCCCGGCCGCCCGTAGATTCAGCCGGGGGTGGGGTCAGACCAGCGGACGGCCGCGGCGACCGCCCTTCGTGCCCTTGGGTCGAGTGAGCAGCTTGGCAGCCCCGCTGAGGTCATCACCTTGAAGGCCGCCGCCGAGCACCGCGAGGATCCGGTTGGCCTCAATGTGGCCGTCGAGCTTGGCAAAGGCGACGAGCGCGTAAAAGCGCACCTTGGGGCTGGGGTCCTTGTCGATCGTCTTTTGCAAGATCTCATGCAGGCTGCGCGCAAGGTCCTTGTCGCCGAGGTCCCCTTGGTTGTGATCCGCGATGCGCGCTAAGGCACGGGCTGCGGCCTCTCGCTGGCCCTGGGTGCCCTCAAGCAAGACGGGCAGCACCCGCATCACGCTCACCACCGCGCCGATCTTGCCCAAGGCCTCCAGCACCGCCTCACTGAGCACGAAGCGCTCCAGCATGGTGTGCAACCCCGGCACGGCCTGCGGGTCTCGAATCTCGCCGAGCGCCCAGACAAGCACGTCCATGATGCCCATCTGGTCGGGCCGGAGCATCTGCAACATGGCTTGCACAGCCGGGCGGTACTGTCCGTAACCTAAAAGACGCAGTGAGCGGCGAAGCTCGCTGGGACTGTCGGAAGCCAAGAACTGCCTCTGCTGCTCCAAAAAGGGCGCGTGCTGCGCCGTCGCCAGCGCCCGCGCCGCCATCGACATGATCGCGGGGCTCTTGGTGCCCTGCATGATCTTTTCGAGCGCCTCGATGAGCTCACGCGTGGCGTGCTCGCGTTCGAGGACCGTGCAGATGGCGTCGAGGGCCAGCACCCGGTCGTCTTCACGCTTACTTTGTTTGAAGTGGTGAAGCAGGGGCTCAAAGGCCGCCACGCCGCGCACGATCTGCGCCGCGTGCACGTGGTCGATGGCCGCCGGGACCAGCTCCGGGTCGACTTGGGCAAGCGCCGGAACGAGGCGCTTCAACAAGGCTACGCGCTCAGCGTCTTCAACGCCGAGGACGTCGGCCACAAAATCTGCGGGCACGGTGGCCCCGCGAAACGGGTCCGAGGACATGGCGCGCAGGCTACTGCGTCTTGACGCGCAGATCGAACTCAGAGCTGGCGTCGTAGCCAAAGACCTTCACGAAGATCTTATCTCCGGCTTTGACCTTCATGGTGCCGCGCTCATTGCTGCCCCAGTCCTCCATACGGAAGTCTGTGTTCTCGCCGCGGTCGCCCGGGTCCCGGTTCACGCCGACATAGATGTCCGCGTCTCCGCTGCCCGACATCGTGAACTCCAAGACGCCGTCTTCGGCAATCTCAAGCGGGAAGGTAGGCAGCTCCAAGCTTTCGTTGCGCTTGACGACGCCCGACAGCTCCTCATCGACCCCCTGGGGCTCCGGCGCGGGACCGGCCCCGACCTTGGGCGCCACAACCTTGAGGTTGTAATCGGAGCCCTTGTAGCCGTGCACCCCGATGTTGATGACCTCGCCCTTCTTGACGCCCTTGAGGGTAATCTTGTCGGCCTCGACCCCTGAGTTCCAGCTCTTGAACTGGTGCTCGTCCGCGGTGGCCGGGCCACCGTTTCGGGATACGTACAGGTCCGCATCGCCCTTGAGCGTGTCCAAGGTGATGGTCACATCACCATCCGCCTCGGCCACAATCTGGTGGGGCTCGAGGCCCTTCTTGGCCACGCTGGCACCTTGAATGTCGAGCACGGTCGCCGGTCCAGTCTCCACGCCCGGCTCAGGCTCGGCCTCGCAGACGGCCCCACGCAGCTCGTCGAGGTGCGCCTTAGCGGCCTCCCACTGCTCCTTCGTATCGAAGAAGAAGCGCTCACCGCCGTGGTTGATGACAAAGCGGCGCTCGTTGAAGCCGCAGTGCAAGATCTCCAGCAAGTTGCTCACAGCTTCGGAGCTGAAGCGGCCGTTGGTCTGTGAGACGACGCCTCGCTTCTTGGCGGTCTCGTTGAC
>Ga0193954_1001469_pt1 | contig 11953 bp, 7 predicted proteins | sample BB_5_MG_FD_140340 | JGI IMG/M metagenome (GOLD analysis project Ga0193954, IMG submission 140340) | Microbial mat bacterial communities from the Broadkill River, Lewes, Delaware, United States - BB_5_MG | ecosystem: Environmental > Aquatic > Freshwater > River > Microbial mats | place: USA...
AGACGGCCAGCAGCGGCAAGCGCACCTCGCGCAGGGCTCGGGTCACGTTGCGTCCGCGCACCATGAGGTCCTGAGCGTTGACCCAGTGCGCGATCTGCACGTTGAGCGAGGGGTGGGGATCATCTACAGTCTGGGTGAGTTGACCCGCGTCCGACAGGTCGATGTGCGCCGTATTCATGTACATCGACAGCAGGCCGGGCACGTTCTTGAGCACCGGAAGCGCCACCCGAGCGATGCGTCGGGTGCCCTTGATGCGCACCAAGGAGGCCAGGCGAGGCGAACGAAACGCAACCTTGAGCAGCGGGTGCCGATGCACCCACTTTAGTGGGGCGCCCAATCCGACCACGGAGGCCAGGCCATGACTGCGTGGGTGATGCGCAAGGTAGGCGTACAAGAAGGTGCCACCTAGGCTGCAGCCGATGGCGTGCGGCTCGCTGTGCTCCGCGCTGCTGTGGGCGCGCACGTGATCCACCACCTTGGGAATATCGACCAGGGCAAACTCGGCGAAACCGACCTTGCCCGGACGGGGCCCAGGGCGGCTGTCCCCCTGCCCGCGCAGATTGCAGGTCCAGACCTCATAGCCGGCTTCGCAGAGGTACTGCACCAAGGAGCGCCCCCGCGGGTGAAAGGCCAAGATGAAGGTGTTCATGCAGTAGCCGGGCACGATCAGAATCGGGCGCAGGGTGGGATCGAGTCGGTCCGGGTCCCGGTACCGCTTCAGATCCAGCTGCCAGCCATCATCATTATCGAGCCACTGTGCGTGCACCTGCATGCCCAGAGCATACCCGGGGGCCGCGCTGGACTGAGACCCTAGCTTGCCCTAAAACCCACTGCGAAGTCCTCATGCGTGCCGAAGACCAAGAGCGCATCATCACGGAGCTCGAAAGCCGCGTCAGCCTCGCCCGAGTCAAGTCGGCCGAGGCCGGCGGCCTCAAGCTCCAAGAAGTCCTCGAGGACAGTCACTACTTCGAGCGGCGCCGGCTGAAGGATGACAAGAAGAGCCCAGCCTTCGAGGACGACCTCACCTTCTGGAACGATGTGCAACGCGACCTGCGCCGGGCCAGCGAGCGCGACCAGAAGATGCTGGTGCGCAAGATCGTGCGCCACTACGGCGAGGAGATTTCCGGCAACTTCGACGACCGGGTCTACCAGATGGTCACCCGGGTGCTGCCGCCCGGGCTGGGGCTGCTGCTGAACGCGGCCTCACCGCTGCGGCTGGCTCGAAAGTTCCCGCAGATGCCCAACCTCGATGAGTCCGTCGTGATTCAAGGGGAGACCGAGCAGATTCACCGGCTGCACGAGCGCGGCACCGTCATCCTCGTACCGACCCACGTCTCCAACCTAGACTCGATCATCGTCGGCTACAGCCTCTTTCGGCTGGGGCTACCGCCCTTCATCTATGGCGCCGGGCTGAACCTGTTCACCAACCCTCTGGTGAGCTTCTTCATGCACAACCTGGGCGCCTACACGGTGGACCGCAAAAAGCGGGATCCCTTGTACAAGGAGGTACTCAAAGAGTACGCCACGCTGTCGCTGGAGTTTGGCTACGACAATATCTTCTTCCCCGGTGGCACGCGGTCTCGCTCAGGGGCCATCGAGCAGCACCTCAAGTTGGGCCTGCTGGGCACCGGCCTGGGCGCCTACATCAATAATCTGGCCAGGAACGCCCCCCAGCCCAAGGTCTTCATCGTGCCTGCGACGCTGTCCTTCGAGCTGGTCTTGGAGGCGGAGACCCTCATTGATGACTTCCTCAAGGAGGTCGGCAAGGCCCGCTACATTATTGATGACGATGAGTTTTCAAAACCAAAGCGGGTCTTCGACTTCATGAGTCAGCTCGTAAGTATGGACGCCAAGATTCACGTCACGGTCAGCCGCGGCATGGACGTCTTTGGTAACCCCGTCGATGACGACGGGGAGAGCCTCGACCCCTGCGGTCGACACATCGATACTTCACGCTACGTGCTGAAGAATGGCGTGCCCACCGCGGACCGCTTGCGCGACTTTGAGTATACCAAGGAGGTGGGCGAGCGCATCGCGGAGTCCTACTTGGCCGACAACGTGGTCACGGGCACCCACGTTGTGGCCCACGCCATCTTCGGGCTGCTCAGGGATAAGAACCCACGCATGACCGTGCTGCGCCTCATCCGCACCGGAGGCACGGAGGACGACCTGGAGCTGCGCGCGGTCTATCATGAGGTCGACCGGCTGCTCACCGCGCTACGCGGCCTGCAGGCTCAGAGCAAGATTCGGCTCAGCCCCAAACTCAGCGGCAGCGCCGAGGACGTCGTCGCGGACGCCCTCGCCCACTACGCGCTGTATCATACGCGTCCGGCGGCGACTCGGCGTGGCGACCGCATCATTCCGACGGACCGAAACCTCCTGCTGTACTATCAAAACCGCCTTGAGGGTTATGGCCTATGCAAGAGAGCCTGCCTGACCCCCGACCATCGGTCCCTGTCGGATCACCGGAGCTAACCATGAGCGCCCCAAAGACACCGCTCAAGATGGCTATCGTCGGCGGCGGCCCGCTCGCCCGGGCCATCGCCTACATCCTGCAGTCGGGCGACACCGATGTGCACCTTTGGGCCCGCAGCGAGGATGCCCGCGACCGGCTCAGAGACCAGCTCAGCGGAACAAGCATCCACCACAAGCTGGACGCCGCATTGCAAGACGCCTCGGTGGTGCTGCTCGCCGTGCCCGCCGACCAGATGCTGGAAGTGGCGGAGCGCTATGGCGATCAGGCCACAGGTGATCAGGTGGTGCTCACGGCGGCCCGCGGCGTCGGCGAAGGCTTTCAGCTGCCCCACGAGATGATCCGTGCCCGCACCTGCGTGCGAAAAATCGGGGTGCTGGGTGGCCCCATTCATGCGCGCGAGTTGGCGACGGGTCGGCAGATCAACGCGGTGCTGGCATCACGCTTCCCGGAGGTCATCGAGTCGGTGCGTGCCCTGACCGACAAGTCCCCCATCGCCTTGCACGGGAGCCGAGACATCATCGGCGTGCAGGTCGCCGGCGCCATCTCCAACGTCTCCTCCCTCGCCGCCGGCATGGCGGATGCCTTGGAGTTGGGTGATACCGCCCGCGGTGTGCTGCTGACCCATGGGCTGGTCGATGCGAAGAAGATCGGCGTGGCCCTGGGAGGGTCCGACAAGACCTTCGGCGGGCTCGCGGGGCTCGGTGAACTCATCCCCAGGCATGTCACCAGCATGGACCGTCACCTTGAGGTCGGCGCCAAGCTGGCCTCCGGCATGAACGTGCAAGAAGCCCTGCAGGCGGTCAATGGTCACGTCGAGGGCGTGATCACCGCAACCGAGGCCATGAAGGTGGCCGAGGCCCGAGGCCTGGACCTGCTCTTGGTGCGAGCCGTCGTGCAGGTCTTGTCGGGTGAGGCGGGCGCACGAGAGGCCTTGGAGGCTGTACTACAACGAAGCCTTGAGCTGGATGACTGACTTCGATGCTGGGTAGGTTCATCCACAACTCCAACGAGCGCCAGCTGCCGCCGGACTACGACGGATTGGTCCTTCTATGGGATATCGACAAGACCTACCTCGACACGAGCTTTTCGAGTAAGCGCGGTCTGCTGGCCATTCCCTTCGAATTCGCCGTCGATAAGCGCAGCGTGCCCGGGGCCGTGCCCCTGCTGCGGGCGCTTCGTCGCGGCGTGGGCGAGCAACCTGCCTTGACACCCCTGTACTTTGTCAGCGGCAGCCCGCCTCAGCTGCGGCGCGTGATCGAAAAGAAGATGATCTTGGACGCCGTGCAATACGACGGGCTGACCTTCAAGGACCAGTGGGGGCTGATGCGCGCGGGGCGCGCCAAGGACATCAAACGGCAGGTGGGTTACAAGGTTGCGGCCCTGCTCGGCTACCGGCGCAGCATTCCGGCTGGGGCGCGCTGGATGCTCTTTGGCGACGATGTAGAAAATGACGCCGAAGCCTTTCTGCTGTTCGGGAAGATCTGCGCAGGGCTCAGGGCAGAGGCCCTCAGCGAGCGGCTCAAACAAAGCCAAGTGCACCCCGACGACATCGCGCTGATTCACGAACTTAGCGAAGACCTTCCCACCGGCACAGATCCGGTGCACCGGGTCTTCATCCACATGTCCGCAAAGAACGACCCCAGCTTGTTCAGCGATCCGCGCGTTGTGGCCTGCTACTCCTATCTTCAGGCGGCCCTCGTCCTCACCAAGGAGGGGCACGTGGACCCCCAAACCATCCCCGCCGTGGCCCGGAACCTCAGGCGCAATCATGTGCCCGAACAAAAGCTGGCGGAGCAGCTCGCGGATGCGCGACGACGCCTGCACATCGCCGAAGACCTGACCCACCTCGCGCGGAACTAATCCTGGGCGTATACTTTCGTCGCATGCGTCCCGTGACGAGAATCTTGATGACCCTCATCGTGGGGGCCGTCGCCTCCTGCGCCTCACCGGAGTGCGTGTGCCCGCTCGGCCAGACCTGCGACGTCCAGGGACAGTGCGTCAGTGAGTGCTCCGAGGACCGAGACTGTCCCGTCTGGACGTGCGCACCCGAACTCGAATGCTGCGACCCGCGCCCCACGTGCCAGTCCGGCCAATGCCTGCCTCGGATCTTACCCTTAGAGCTATGTGGGCCTCCTCCCGAAGTGGCCGACGGTTGGGATGATGCGCCGGCCAGCGGTCCGACCTTCGTCGTCAACCAAGTCGCGATCGCCGAGGGCCCCTTGGTGAATGTGGACGGACGGTGCGATGGCCAGGGCTGCCTCGATAATGCCTTCGCGACGGTGGGCACGCTCAGTAATGACCAGCTTCGGCAGGGGCTATTGGGTGGGGAGATGCTCTTTGGCATCGAGATCGCTGGACTGGACGAAGACTATTCAGGCTTCGACCGCTCCGTGACCGTGAAGCTCTATCCGCTGCGCGACGCGGATGTCCCCTTCTTCCCCGCCAATAACTTTCGGACGCCGCCCGGGCATGAGCAATGCTGTGAGTTCCTGATCTACCCCAGCGGGCTCAACGGCGGCTCCACGCCACAGTCACGGGTTCGCATGCCGGCGCAAATTCGAAACGGTCGCCTCTTCACGGTGGAGCCCATCGGCTCGGCGCAATTTGAGTTGACGATCGGGGCGCAGCCCTTCCCATGGATGGAGCTGGCCCTAGCCCAGTTCAGCGCCAAGGTGCCGACCGATGGCAGCGAGCTGAGTGAAGTGCTCTTCAGCGGCGTCTGGACCTCCCGTTCGTTGTCCCAGACCTGCAATCCATTTTGCAGGACCCAGAACCCACGTTGTCCTCAGCCTCTGGGCGACGAGAGCACGCTGCTCGACCTTGCCCGATCCATCGTGGGGGAGGCCGATATAGACGCGGACGGTGACGGCCTGGAGTGCGTCTATGACCAGGACGGGGATGCGGCCATCGAGACTTGCTGTGAAGGCAGCGGCGCTCTGCAATGCCCGGTCACGCCCTGCACCAACCCTGTGCCGGCGACGATCCCCGGCGAGCCCTCATCCTGCGTCGCCGGTCCCGGCATGAACGACGGATACTCTGTGACGTTCGAATTGCACGGCATACCGGCCACCCTGGTGGGCATCCTGCCTTGAGCCTGCGTTGACAGCGATGTCAGGATCATCCAAGCAGGGGGGAGTGAGTCCGACATTGCAGCACCTTCGGGAGGCACAGGCCCGTATCCGCCCCTACGTGGTGCGTACACCTTTGTTATTCCGTCGGCCTCGACCCGACCTTGAGCTCATCCTCAAGCCCGAATGCTTGCAGCCCACAGGCGCCTTCAAGCTGCGCGGCGCCTTCAGCCTCATGAGCACGCTGCCCGACGACGTGCCGGGCGTGGTGGCCCACTCCTCCGGTAATCACGCTCAGGCGGTGGCACGGGCCGGCCGAGTGCTGGGCATTCGCACCGTCGTGGTCATGCCCAGCGACGCGCCCGCGCTCAAACGCGCGCGCACCGAAGCCGACGGCGCCGAGGTGGTGACGGTCGGCCCGGACTCTGACGAACGCATGAATAAGGCCGCGGAGCTGGCCCAGGAGCAAGGCCTGGTGCCTGTGCCGCCCTACGATCACCCACTGGTGATGGCCGGCCAGGGCACAGCGGCCCTCGAGATCTTGGAGGACCTCGAGGGGGCCCTGGACCGCTTTTACTGCCCGGTCAGCGGGGGCGGCCTGCTCTCTGGCTGCGCCATCGCGCTGCAGGCCCTGTCTCCCGATACGCACATCACCGGGGTCGAGCCGGAGACGGGCAATGATACCAAGCTGAGCCTCGAAGCCGGCGAGCGGGTCAAGGTGCCCACCCCACACACCGTGGCGGACGGCCTCAAGGTGCGCACTCCAGGCGCGCACCCCTGGACGATCATCAAGGACGCGGTCAAGGAGGTGGTCTTGGTCTCCGATGACGAGATGTTCGCCGCGATGGCCTGGGCCCTCGATGAGCTGCGCTTGGTCTTAGAACCGTCGGGCGCCGCGTCCTTGGCCGCCGCTCTGCGTGAGGGCAAAGGGCGCTGTGGGGTGCTGCTGTCCGGCGGCAACGTAGACCCAACCCTGCTCGCTCGGGTCGCGGGTCGGCGCTGAAGCGCAGGCCACGCCGAATCCTATTGCCGAGGATGCAGGCCTAGGGTAAGCCGGCAGGGATCTCCCGCCCGGGGGGCGTGTTATCGTGGCGGTATTGAAGGGGGAAAACGGCGGGGTGCCTCTGGGCGCCGTCGTAGACGTATGAGCGGCCAGCTCAAGAATATCAGCGGCTTCGAGATTCTCACGAAGCTCAGCTCTGGGGGCATGGGTGACGTTCTTCTTGCGCGCAAGAAGTCCAGCCATGGCTTTGAGAAGCTGCTCGCGATCAAGACGATCCGAGCCGAGCTCGCCAAGCGCGCAGATATTCGCGCGATGTTCCTCGATGAGGCCCGCCTCGTGGCGCGCCTCGATCACCCCGCGATCACTCAGGTCTACGACTTCGGTGAAGAGGACGGCGTGCTGTACCTGGCGATGGAGTACGTCGCAGGCGTCGCCCTGAATAAGCTGCTGATCAAGCGGGCCCGCGAGCTGCCCTCGCTGGTCGCCAGCCGCATCGCAGCCGAGGTCGCTCGAGGCCTGCACGCCGCACACGACCTCACGGATATCGGGGGCACGCCCCTGGGCGTCGTGCACCGCGATGTCAGCCCCGGTAACGTCATCCTGACCTTCGACGGGCACGTCAAAGTCTTGGACTTCGGCATCGCCTTCATGAACGAGCGCGAGTCGCCGGACACCCAGCTGGGCGAGCTCAAGGGCAAGCCATCTTACATGGCGCCCGAGCAGCTGCGCGGTGAGCGCGTGGACCGGCGCTCCGACATCTACAGCCTATCCGTCGTGCTGCATGAGATGCTCACGGGCCGAAAGCTCTTCTCCAAAAATAACGTAGTTGCAACCGCACTTGCCGTCGAGCGTGGCGATGTGCCGCCGCCCGGCCAGATCGTGAGAGGCCTGCCCGATGGCCTCGATGGGGTCGTCATGCGCGGCCTTGAGAAGGATATCGAGGAGCGCTTCATCGACGCCAAGGTCATGGCCATGGCCCTCGATGATGTGCTCAACCAAGAGAACGCACCGCCGCTCGTCGACTTCGTCGAAGAGGAGCTCGGTGAGGAGCGCGAGGCTCATCGCGTCTGGCTGCAATCTGTCTTGTCAGGCGAGTATACCGATACGGGCACCTACGAGACCTTCCCTCCACATAAGGTGGAGGCCTCACGCAGCGGCACAGGGGCCGCGGTCATCGCAACCACCGCGAACGAAGAGTTCGCCGAGGCAGCCCTCGCCAGCCCCACTACCCTGATTCCCCCCTCGCCCACGGTCGAAGCCCCCGCGTTCAACCAGGACGCGGGGCGCGGACGCATGAACCCAGCGTGGGTCGCTCTGCTGGTCTTCTTGGCCATGATCGGCCTGTTTGTGGCCTCGCGGCTGCTCACCGAGGGCACCGCGCCGATCCCGGCTGAGTCCGGCGGGCTCGTAGAGCTCGAACCGGCGACCGACCCTGCGCCGGTGCCTGACCCCGAACCCCCGCCGATGCAGGAGCCCCCCGAGGACCCTGCACCGGTCGCCGTGGTGCCCCCGACGCCAGCGCCCGTGGCGCCGGCCCCAAAGCCCAAGACGCCCAAGCGCCGCACGCCCGCGCCGGCCAATGCGACCGCCCCCAATACTTTCGGACTGCTGACCGTGGGCGCTCAGCCCTACGCGCGCGTACGCATCAACGGCCAAGAGGTCGGCGCTACCCCGATCATGCGCAAGAAGATGAGCACCGGGAAGTACGTGATTGAGCTGGTGAGCCCGGCCACCGGCGAGGTGCGCCTCAAAAAGACCGTCGTCCTGCGCGAAGGGCAGCACGCCCGAATCACCGCGCGCTAACTGCGTGCATGGCGTGAGGCGGCCAGCCTCAGCTGCACCATGAAGTCCTCCACCTCCTGTGCATTGCGCGCCTGCTCGGGTAGGGCTGATGCCTCGAGGGCGGCATCCAGGTCAGCCTGCACCTTGGCGAGGTCTTTGAGGTATGCGGCGTCCTCGGGCACCAGCGCATACTCAGCCTGTCGCTTCACCTCTACCAGCTCGGCGACCGGGCCTTGGTGCCCGTACAGGTCGGCAAGCTGGGTTAGGTCCGTGCAAAGCTGCCCGGCGAGCAATAGGTGACGGCCGGTGAGCAGCACCCGGTATGCGTAGAGCAGGCGCTTGGCCCTGGCCTCACCCTTGATCTTTTCTGCGTTGTACTCCCGGAGCACGCCCTTGGCGAAACCTCGGTAGTGATGATAGCAGCGGCGCGACAAGCTACCTTGCGCAAGCTCCCGAAGCCGAGCGCCCGCGGGTGTCCAGATAAGCGGGAACGGCCCTAAGAAGCGCTCGATCAGGTTGCCATTGCCGGCGAGCAGAAGCTTCATCGCAGCGCCCAGATCGTTGGTTGTATAATCGTGCTCTCGGCCTTCAAAGACCTCGAGTTTGTCGATAGCCTTGGTCTTCGGATCGAGGCCGAGCAGGTCCTGAGCCGCCCGCACGTGCACACCCTTGAGATCCAGGTCTGAATCCGGCGACTCAAAGCCATAGGCGTGGGCCCCCGACAACGCCAGGGTCACCACGGGCGGCCCGGCAACCAAGTGCAGATCTAAAAAGCGTCCCAAAGTATCGACGTCGACGTCCAAAGGCAGGGGCACCGGCAGCCGTTGCACAGCGAACCAGTCCTTGGTGGCGGGCAGCATGGGCGCGCCACCGCCGGCCTCGAGCGCGGCGTCGACCGCCACACTCACCTTGGCAGAGGCCCGTCGACACTCAAGCACGAACGCGTGGGCCGCCTCGTAATCCGGCGTTTCGGGCAATTGGGCCCGATTCTCCGCCGCTTCGATCTCCAGAGCGGCGGCCCTCGCCAAGGCCAGCGTCTGCTCAATCGGCGTGCGCTGCTGCTTGATGCCCAAGAGCACCTCCCGCAGGTCAGCCTTCACCTCGATCATCGGGGTGCCATGCTCCAGCCAATGCAAGCAGGAGTGCAGAAGGCGGAGTAGGTTGTAGGCGTTCTTGGGGCGATGCGGCGCGGGCTGCAGCTCCTCGATGCGGCCTTCGGCGACAGCCTCAGCGACGGGCCCCAAACCACCCTGTGCGACCAGCCCGCGATCAAGCAAGGACCGCAATACGGCCTTCAGTTCGGCCCGGCACTGGTTGGAATCACGCAGGCCGGTCTGCGAGCCAATGTGCAGGACGGCCTGCGCCATATCATTCACCTTTCCACTCGCCAGCCCATCCAGAAGCACCTTGAGCAGCGTATCTCTGGCCACCGAGCGCTCGATGCTCTTGAACTGGCTCTGTGCGTAGCGGCCAAAGCTGCCCAGGACGTTCATCGAGACGAACATGCCGCGCTCATCCAGCAGGCGCTGCCCCAAGGGCGTGACGACGCGATGCAGAGGGCTCCACAGGGTCTCCAGGGTATTCGCATCACCCCGAAGGCCCTGGTAGACCAGCTTACCTACCTCCCAAAGCGCCTCGTCATGGCCGGGATCGTGGATTTCGTCGGGCACCCGCCACAGCCCGCAGGCCCCATCAAAGGGTGCGAGGTAGCAGCCCCGCACATCCTCATCGGAGTCAGGGCCAGCCAGCCCCCAAGCCTGGCTTCCGACCACCGCGGAGTAGATGGCGTGGCCCCTCAGCCTGCGGTGATCCCATTGGGCCCAGCCCAGGTCTGTCAACTGGGCCTTCTTGGGTACCGTAATCTGGTCACGCTGGGCCGTGAATCGACGGCCCGACGGCGTCTGCAAGGTATAGGTCTCGTAGACCACATCCTTGACCACCGCGGCGCTGGCCGCGCGGTGCACATGGCCCTCGCCGGGCACATCCACCCGCAGCACCACTCGGGTGCCTCGAGGCAAGGTGATCGTGCGATCATCGAGTCCGAAGGGGCGCGGGCGCATGACCGCATTGTGCAGGCCAGCTTACGAGATGGCTAGTTCACTGAAGCGCGAGGCCCATCGAGTAGACCTCAATGCGGGTCTGGGTCTGCACGGATAGCGTGGGGTCCGCGCGCTCGGCCACGACGATGTCGTCCACACCATCGCCGTCCATGTCCAAAGACATGATCGTGGGGTTGGCGCGCTCACCGCCCTCAAGGTCGAAGGTGCCCGCCATGCGCTCACCTTGGAAGGTGCGGCCCCACACTCCCCAAAGGTGCCACTGCACATCACTCCTGCTGTTTACCTGGGTCCGGTACAGGCTCACGATGTCCAGCGTGCCATCACCATCAAAGTCCCCGCCCTGATTCACAGAGGGTACATCGGGTGGGCTGTCGAGCCCCTGCATCACCAGCTCAGTGGCGGGGCCGTCGCGATACCAGGAGGCTCTGGAGACCACAAAGTCATTCACGTTGAGCTGCGTGCCCAGCAACAAGCGGCCGGTATCGCCCACAGGTCGGCTGAACGCCGCGCCCGACCCCACCGCCACCCAAGAACGCGTCACGTAGATGTCGGGTTGGGGCTCCGCGACCACCGCCAGACCCACTTGATCCCCGCCGTTGATGACCAAGGTCCGCACGGGCGCGCCATCCTGGTCATCGACACAGCCAGAGGCCAGCACCTCAAGCCGCTGACCGAAGCCACCGACGAGGTTCGCCTCAAGGTCGAAAAAGCCCACCGCATTGGCGGAATAGGTCACCAGCACACGAGGCTCATCCGGTGCGCTGGCACACGAGCCCGTCGCCAAGACCGCATTGGGCTGAGCGCCAATTGCGGCCACTGGGGTCGTGTAGTTGCGCGGCGTGAGGATGCCGTCCGGCGCCACCTCCACCCACGCGCTGCGGCTCACCACCACCGCGCGATCGCGAGCCCGCTGAAAGTTGAATAGCCCCAACCGAGCACCATCATCCGCGATGGGCGGGCTGAGCGTCTGCACCAGCTGGCCGGCATCACGATAAACGAAGACAACTTGCACTTGGCCGAGGGTGCTGGCCTCGACCAGGGCCACCAAGCCGGGCTGCCCGGTAGGACCAATCTCACCGGAGCGGTAGTCCAGCACTCGGCCGGCGAGCATGAGCGCCTCATGCGGGGGGGCCATGAATCCCGTCGCCAAAGGCGGACCCGGCTCCGCCCAGCGCACTTGGGCGGTGAGCAGCAATGGTCCCGGCCGCGCCGGCAGCGCGGGACGGATGCTGACCTCGCCTGCCGAGTCCGTGACAGCCTCACCCCTGGAGGCCACACCCGCGACCCCCTCGACGGCCCAAAGCACCGGCACAACGGGCAGAGGCCGCCCGGCGATGTCACTGACGCCCAGCGCGACGGGCGCGTCCAGCGACTCTCCGAGGGTCTTCGAAAGGCTGGGCGCGTCGATCAACGACACCTTGGCCACCGGCTCACCCGGGATGGTGAGGGTCGCGCCCTCCGCAATGCCGGCCACCTGCAGGCAGCCGCGAACCACGGGGCGGTCCTGGGCATCGAGCCCCTGGGCGAAGACGACCTTGTCGCCCTGACGCTCGATCTGGGCCAG
>Ga0193954_1001474_pt1 | contig 11922 bp, 6 predicted proteins | sample BB_5_MG_FD_140340 | JGI IMG/M metagenome (GOLD analysis project Ga0193954, IMG submission 140340) | Microbial mat bacterial communities from the Broadkill River, Lewes, Delaware, United States - BB_5_MG | ecosystem: Environmental > Aquatic > Freshwater > River > Microbial mats | place: USA...
ATGGGGCCTGCATACCTTCGCCCAGCTTCACCACCCCGGTGACCGGCGCGCCGGCCGGGGCCGCAGGCGCAGCAGGAGAGGCGGGGGCCGCTGGGGTGTCTGGGGCGGTCCGGGCGGGAGGCGGTCCGCCTGCGAAGGGGCTGACCTCAAGCTCGGCGTCCTTGTTCATGGTGTAGATCACCGCGATCAGCACCAGCAGGATCGCTACAAAGAGCAGGACGTTGCTGCCGACATTCGATGTCACGGGCCTCGCCGCGGGCAGCGCGGCGGCGGCGGCGGCGACCTCGGCCTCGGCCGGCGTCGGCGCGGGGGCAGGGGCCTTCGGTAGGTCCGGTAGGGGCCGTGGGCCGATGAGGCGGGCCCCGCAGCCTGGGCAGAAGCGGGCATCCCGAGGAACATCTACGGTGCACTTCGGGCAGGTCGGAGGCGGCGCCAGCGCGCCCCCACAAGCCTTGCAGTAACGGGCGTGGGACGGGTTCTCGGCCGCGCAGGTCTCGCAGGCAAGGTGGTCGGCAGTGGGTGCCTCCTGAACGACGGCCATGCGCGCAACGTACCCGAGTTTTCAAAGGCCGCAAACCGAATGCGGACAAGGGCCGCGCATCACTTTGGCGAGCCCTAAAACCCCGCATCGCGTTGGCGCGCAACATGTCGCAACGATGGCGGCCCGCAAGCCCAGCGCTCATGCTGTGTATCTTGTGTGGGCAGGCGCAAAGCCTTGGGGCCCAGTGTTTTGCGGTGCTCACCGACCGCAAATGCTGTCATCGTGTTGTGAAACTCATGTGAACAGATTGACCGCCTGTGACCGCCGGGGCGCGGGTTGAGAATTCCGCGGCGAAAAAATCCACGCGATTCTCGAAGGTTGGGCGGCTCCAAAATTCAGCCCCAGGAATTGCCATTGACGCCGATCCTTGGGGGCGACACGGTCGCAGGCGACGACGCGGAGGCAAACACGTCGTTGGGGCCGCGGGTGACCGGGGCGCCAAGAAACCTCACGAGGGAAGGTCATCCGAAATCGGAAAACCACACCTGGCGACCAGCTGAGACTCCGAGGCGCAATCCGCCCGGGGTGGGCCGCGGCGCGCACCGAGCTTCAAGCCTGGTGGGCGACTCGACTCGACCCGGACCCGGACAAAGCGCGAGGGAGGAGGCCCGAGGCCACTGTCGCCAGGGACAAGCCCTGGAGAGAACCCGCCACATCACTGCGTTGCGCCCAAGACGCGAATCGACCGGACCCACGGGTCGCGTCGGATCGGGAGGGCGCTGCGTTGGTTGCCAAAACTATGCTCCCAGGTGCCCACCCCGAAGGGGTGGCCGCCGAGCAGAGCGGAGGTAGCGGTGGAGGCCTGGACGCGACCCAGGGGAGGGCTCAGCCCTCCTCACGCGCCTTGAGGCTCATCGCAGTAGATGTGGTTTCCCAAGAGGTGGCGGTGACGCCGTCTGGAGGGAAGAGAACCTCATGAGAGGTGGGAGTGTGCCCGCGAAAGTCGGGGGGCCAGGCCGCGCGAGCGTGGCCCTCGCGAGCACACCGGCTACCCATCGTCGTGCGCTGAAGGGGAGGTCGATTTGGCCCAACCTCACGAGCGCCACGCCCGGGCCCGGGCATTCGATGGGCGGTGGAACCTTTGAAGGGGAACCGGCGTTTCACTTGCCTCCGCGCCGTCCCCAGGCTTCGATACCTGGGCCGTGCCCGCCCTGCGATTGACCCCACTATTGCTCGTCTGCGCGGCCCTTTGGGGCTGTCCAGACCCCCTGGCCGGCAAGCTGCCTGCCCCGGGCACCAAGCGTGTGGTACCGCGCGGGGATACGCGCTTTGTGCAGGTCCGGGACATGCTCAAAGAGGACCCCGACTCGCCTCTGCGCGCCCACAAACTCTATCCGCTGGTCGAGCCGGTCTGCCTCAAAGAGCAGGAGCGCGTCGACTTTGTTGAGGTGGCCAAGTGGTCGGCCGGATTTGGCAGCGAAAAGTACTATCTGCCGGCAGAGCTTGCCCAGGACACCCTTGAGCACGTGGCGACCGCCTGCATGCGCAATCACCCTGAGGCAGCTCTGGATCTGCTCAAAAAGGCGCAACAGAGCTTGCCAGAACTCAATCGCCTGCCTGTGGTGCAGGCTCGGTTGCTTGCCGTGACGGGAGACCTCGAGGGCGCCCAAGCCGCCGCGACCCGGGCGATGAAGGCGGGCTCCGTGCACGCCATCGCGCTCACGGCGCAGATTCAGGCGCGCCGGGCCCGTCAGGCGGGCCCCGGGTATCGCGAGGCGATGCTGGACGATGCCATCAGGACTGTGTCCGCCACGCCCACCTCCAAGTGGCCGCCCATTGATCTCGCCGCGGTGCTGTCCACCAAGGCGCGCCTGCTGCAGGAGCGCGCGCTGTGGCAGACATCCGAGGCGGCGGCGAAGTCCCGCCTGGAGGCCGCAGGTCTGCATCAAAGACTGGCCGGCGCCCCCTTCATCGCGGCCACCCGAACCCGCGCTCAAGACGTGCTTTGCTTTGAGGCCATGATGCAGGGCGTTGATCGCCACGCGGGCTGTAAGCTGCTGGCAGAGACGGGTGACCTCGGCGCGGCCTTGGCGCTGGGCATGAAGGACCTGCCAGAGCAGAGATTCGATCTGGTCCGCCTGGGCCGCCTTCGCGCGCTCAAAGCGCAGGTCGCCGAAATCAAGCCCAAGGAGTTGGTGGTCCTCGTGGTGCGGGGCGACGAGCTAGAGCTTTTGGAGTGGGTGCGCCCGGCCGCCACTTTGTTGGCCCACATGAACAAGAACCATCCCAACTGGGTGCTGGTGGACCGCACCGAGGGCCCCCGGGCCCAGGCTCTGGTGCAGCGCCTGCTTGAACTGTCCGGAGTGAAATCCAGCTTGCGCATCGAGGCCAAAGATACTTTCACCATGCCCTGCGTGAGCGCGGTGATCGCCGGGCGGCAGACTCCAAAGGACTGCCCGCTGCAGCCAGCGGTCTTGAAGCAGCTTGAGGCGGCAGGCCCGGTGGCCTTGAGTGTATTGCTGGGCCGAGATCTGGACGCCGAGATCGACGACCTGCGGCTGTATGAACTCAAGACCGCGTTGGTATCCTTTCGTCAGTCTCAGATGGAAAAGGGCGTGCACGCCTGGCTCAAGAGCCTGTCGGACGTGGGCGTGATCACCGAGCCGGAGGGCTTTGGTGCGCTTTCGAAATAGCCTGGCCTGGGTGCCGCTCGCGCTGTGCGTGGTGTGCGGGTCCGCTCAGGCGGCACCGCGCGCCCCCTTCTTGCTGCCTAAGGCCTTCGCGCAACCGCCCCCTGAGCGCGGTGTGGGACTGGGTCTGTTTTCAGCCGACAGCAGCTATAGGTATCGCATGCTGGTCGATGAGGTGGTGCAAACCGGCGCCACCCACATCTCGGTGGTCTGGGTGTGGTGGCAGGACAACCTGCGCAGCACGACCATCGCGAACAAGCCCGGCTGGAGCGCCACCGACGAGCAGGTCGTCGATACGCTGAAGTACGCAAAGTCCAAGGGCTTGCACGTGACGGCCTTTCCGATCGTTCGTTTGCAGAACAGCGGGCCCTCACAATGGCGCGGCAAGATCGCACCCGATGACGAGGACGCGTGGTGGAGCAGCTATAACGCTTTCATCTTGCACTGCGCCCAACTGGCGGAGAGCGGGGGCGCGGACCGCTTCTCGGTGGGCAGCGAGCTGCTGTCTCGAGAGCGCATGCGGAGCCGGTGGCGCGAAGTCATCGACCGGGTGCGGCTTGGGCACCCCCAACTTGAGCTTCTCTACAGCTCCAACTGGGACCACTTCGAACCCGTGAGTTTTTGGGACCTGGTGGATGTGGTTGGGCTGACGGCGTATTGGGAACTCACCCGCGACCTGAACCCCTCCGTCTCAGAACTCGTGATGTCCTGGCGCAATATCCGGCCTCAGATCGAGGCCTTTTCGAAGCGTCTGGGCCGCAAGGTCGTCTTCACTGAGGTGGGCTACCCCAGCCTGGATGGCGGCGCCGCGTGGCCCTGGGATGAGACCCGCAAGGCCCCGGTGGACCTCGATGAGCAACGTCGGGCCTACGAGGCCTTCGTGCGCGCCTGGGGCGGGGCCGAGGCTTTGCAAGGGGTCTACTGGTGGAACTGGTTCGGCTTTGGAGGCGCCGAGGATACAAATTACACGCCCCGCGGCAAGCCTGCCGCAGACGTGATCGAGCGCTGGTACAAGGGCAAGAAGGGTTGACGTGAGCGCTCAGCGAATCATCCGCGGCGCGAGCATCATGGCCCTCGACGGGCGTGACGCATTGAGGCGCACCGATGTGCTCGTTCAAGACGGCCACATCGCGGCCATTGCCGGCGTGGACCAGGCTGGCGCTGACATCGAAGAGGTGCGCGGGGTGTTAATGCCGGGGCTCGTGCAGGCCAGCCTGCACCTTGATCTCAGCCTGCAAGATCTGGGGTTCATCAGTCAGCAGGACCCCATCGTGCATCACCGGGTGCAGCGCAGGGCCTGGCAGTCTGCCTTACAGAGCGAGCACGTGCAGACCAGCGCTCAGGCCGGCCTGGCGTGGGCCCTGGCCGCTGGCGCGACCAGCGTGGTGGACCCCTCCAGTGTGCGCCACGCCGCAAGCACCCTTGCCGCCGCCGAGACCGTGGGCAGCCGGGTGATGCTCTTCGTCGACGCGACGCAGAGCGAGGCCTCGGAGGCGCTGGTTGTGCTGCGTGAGGCGCTCGCGGCCCAGGACATGGACACCCGCGTCTCCGTGGGCATATGGGCCGGCGCGGCGGAGCAGACGCCGATGTCCGTCTTGAGCCGGGCGGCGCGCCTCGCCATCCAGGAGCAAGTGCCCCTGATGGTCAGCGCGGGGCTATTGCCCGGGGCCCGCGGTGCCGTGGAGCGCTTGGAGCGCGCCGGCGGCCTCAACCGCCACCTCGTCTTTGTGCACGGGCACGGTCAGAGCCTTGGTGGACTGAAGAGCCACGAAAAGATTGCCCGGGCCGAGGCCTCGGTTGTGATCACACCCAGCTTCGCGGTCATGACGGGGGCGCCGGCCGCGCCCCTGGTCTCCTTACTCGAAGCTGGGGTCGCTGTCGGGTTGGGCTCGGACAGCGGCGGGCCGCGCCTTGGTTTGGACCTGTTCTGTGAGGCCCGCCTGGCGCTGCGTCAGCTGGAGGGGCAGGTCGCTCGACCCGCCTCCACCGCCCTTCGCATGGCGACCCGGCATGGCGCGGCCGCCCTCGGGCTCAGCACCGGCAGCCTGGAGGTGGGGCGATGCGCAGACCTGCTGCTCATCGGTATCGAGGGCGATGCCAACGATGACCATGAGGCGCTGGCGCGGCGCGTTCTGCACAGCGCAGGGCCCGAGCATATCCATCAAATCTGGGTGCACGGCGAAGCGAAGCTCAGCGCGCAGCGAACGGATCGGGGCCCGGAACCGGCCCGGATTGAGCAGGCCCGGCAGGTGGGTATCGAGGCCGTGCACGCGGCGATGGCGTCCTGGGGCACCCGCAGTCACGCTGCGAAGGATGTCTTGAGGCGCCAGCTTCGACGCCTACGCGGATGGCACACCGGCGTGTGGCCGTGAGCTTAGGCTCAGCGGGCCGAGTCGAACACGTCGAGGATCTTGGGGGATGTTTGATACAGGTCGAGCTCATACTTCGGATCCAGCTTCTTAAGCTGAACGAAGGTGGTCTCGGCTTCCGCGACGCGATCGAGGGCCACTAAGGATGCCGCCGCGAGTCGCAGCAACTCAACCTGCGTAGCCTTGGGCAGTCGCACCGGCTGGGCCTCGAGGGCCTGCTTGGTATAGCGCAAACACTGAGCAAAGCGCCCATCCGCGTACAGCCGCTCTGCGACTTCGGCCTCCTGAAGGGGGTTGCTGATGGGGCTGCTGGGCGCGCTCTTCTTGGCGCGAGCTCGGCTCGGTTTGGGCGCGGCGCGGGCCGCCACCGCAACGGGGGGCGGGCTCTGGCCGAAGGTCTGCTTGCTGCGGCGCTGCACTGCGCTGTGAGCAAAGGCTGGCGTATCGAGCGGGATCCTCAGCACATCCCCAACGCGCACCCGGGCATCGGGGCGGTTATTGTACAGCCTCAAGAGCAAGAGCCGTCGTCGGCTGGCGTCTCGATAGTAGGTGCGAGCGATGGAGGGCAGGCTTTCGCCAGGCCGCACCACGTGCCGCAGCGAGGTGGGAGTCTGCAGCGCCTTGCCTGGGCGCGGGCGCTTGCTCTTGAGAAAATGCAGGGCCTCTAGGTAGGCCGCGCGGTGCGCCTTGCCGAGGTGCTTCTTGGCGAAGGCCTCAAGGTCCTGTCCTGCGCTCAGCGGCACCTGCCGGCTGGTGGGAATGATCAGGGTGCGGCCCGGGGACAGAGGCTCTGGGTGACGGTTGAGCACCCGCAGGTGGTGCCCGAGGTAGCCCTTGCCGTAGTAGTGCAAGGCGACCTGCTCATAGGTCTCGCTCGACTTCTTTACGCGGTGCACCACACCACGCCCCGAACGCGCCGACGCCTGGGCAGGGGCCATCACGAGCAGGCCCACCACGACCACACTCAGCCACTCAGCGCGCACCGCGCCTCCCGTCGAGGGCCCGCGGAATGAGGGCCACCTTGAGGTCTACGGTTTGGCCCTCGCTGACTTCAATGATGCGATCGGAGGGCTCGCAATAAGGGTTGCGCAGGCTCACCCGATGCGTGCCGGGGGCTAGCTTGATAGGCGCCGCAAAAGGCGTTGTGTCGTGGTAGCGCCCGTCGACAAGCACCCGCGCCCAGGGGTCGACGACAACCCTCAGGCTGCCCGTCGGGCCTTGGACGGCCGCTGACGGCGCGGCTGCGGCAAGCCGGGGGGCCCCGGGGCCACCGGTTGGCGGTTCGGACGCCGACGCGGAGGCGGCGGGCGGAGGTGGTGGCGCCGGCGCGGTGGGGGCTTGAGCCAAGACCTCGCCAAAGGGCAGCCAGATCGAGATGAGTCCGGTGAGCAAGATGATTGCGAAGGCCACGGCGTGCGCAATCGCGAGGGGCTTGAACAGCAGCTGCGGCGGAGGCGGCGGAATGCCCGCGTCCCGTCGAGCGGTCAGCGGGTCATTTATCATCTCCGCGTCGACGAAGGTGCGGGCCTCGGTGGCCCTAACGAAACCGCGGTTCTTCAAAAAGAGCACCATGCGGCCGCGCGGGTCCATGAAGAGCGCGTTTTGCACGTAGCGCTGCAGGTCTCGCCGAAGCTCGAAGGTGGACGCGTAGCGCGCCTCGGGGTCCTTATTCAGGCAACGCTCAACGATGCGCACCAACTCCGGGGGCGCCGCTGGGCAGACCTTCAGCAGGGCCACCGGGGGTTCGTCGAGCACCTTCACGGTCACGCTGCGGCCCGACTCTTCGGGCCATGGTTTGCTGCCCGCGAGCATCTCGTACAGGACGATGCCCACCGCGAAGATGTCGGTTCGAAAGTCGATGCGGTCGCCGCGGATCTGCTCGGGCGCCATGTAGGCGGGCGTGCCGACGGCCAAGCCGACTTGAGTCAGCTCGCTCTTGCCCGGGTCGCGGGCAATGCCAAAGTCCATGATCTTCACTTCGCCGCGGCGAGAGATGAGCACGTTGGACGGCTTGATATCCCGGTGAACGATGCCCCGGTAGTGAGCGTACTCCAGACCCTCGGTCACCTGGAGGGCGCAAATGGCCGCGACATCCGCAGGTAGGGTTGCGGAGTCTGCGAGCACATCGAACAGGTCGATGCCATCGACATGCTCCATAACAATGAAGGCGGCGTCCTTGGTTCGGATGAAGTCGTGCACATGCACGATGTTGCCGTGCTGCAGCGTAGCCATGCTGGTGGCCTCACGCTCGAAGCGGGTCGCGATCTGGCGATCGTGCATGTACTCCGCGCGCAGCTCCTTGATGGCGACGAGGCGATCGAGTGCAGGTTGGCTGGCTTTGTGCACGACGGCCATGCCGCCGGAGCCGATCTCATCGAGGATGCGGTAGGGGCCGACCTTTCTGTGCGCGAGGGGGGCGGATTGGTCGATGGTATCGGCTTCATCCAGCTCAGCGGGCGCAGGGGTGTCGGCGTGGGTCCGCTCCCGCACGACGAGCGTGGAGGGCGCGGCTTTCTTCTTGGACGGCTTGCCTTGAGCCTCGGCCAGCAGGCCTGCAAAGGGGTTCGCGGCGAGCGGCGGGGCTTCCTGTGGTGGCAGGGGCGAGGGGTCGAGCTTGGTGCTCCCGTCCATCGCATCCATGGGTGCGGAGGGTGGGGGAGGCGCAACGGGCCCTGGGGGCAGAATGGTATCTTCTTCCCCCGCATCCGGGTGTCCCGCGAGGGTCGGTAGGCGTTCCTGATCGTCCGCCTCTTCGAGCGCGGCGGCATCGAGTGGGTCTTCGCCTGAGCCGGCCACGAGGCCTACCTAGCCACGGGTCCCACGTTTGGGCAATTCCCCCTTTGCCGGGCCAAAAACTGGGTCACCGAGCGCACCCGCTAAGGGCAGCCTGGCTTTACGCACTCAGGGCGCGGTGCTAGCGTTTACAGGACCTTCACAGGTCCCAATGCTGCGGCTCAGCGACATTATCGACAAGGTCGAGGCCTACCATCCCAACGCCGACCTAGACATGGTTCGGCGCGCGTATGTGTATGCCTCGCAAGCGCACCAGGGGCAGACACGGAAGTCCGGCGACCCCTACTTCATTCACCCCCTGGAGGTCGCGGATCTGCTCGCGGACATGCGGCTCGATGAGCATGCGATCTGCGCCGGCATCCTGCACGATACGATCGAAGATACGGAGACCACCCAAGAGGAGTTGGAGGAGCACTTCGGCAAGCAGGTCGCCGAGATCGTGCACGGCGTCACCAAGCTCAACATCTCGTTCAATACCGCCTTCGAAAAGCAGGCGGAGAACTTTCGTCGCATGCTCGTGGCGATGGCCCAGGACATCCGGGTCATCTTGGTGAAGCTCGCGGACCGCCTGCATAACATGCGGACCCTCGAGCATATGAAGCCGCACAAGCAGGAGCGCATCGCGAAGGAGACGCTAGAGATTTACGCGCCCTTGGCGAACCGCCTGGGTATCTACTGGCTCAAGGCGGCGCTCGAAAACCTCTGCCTTCGCTACCTGCATCCCAAGGACTGGGCAGAGCTCGACGGCAAACTGCAGGCCTCTCAGAAGGACCGCGAGACCTACATCGAGGACGTGCAAAAGATCCTCGAAGACAAGATGAAGGAGGGTGGGGTGCCCTGCAAGGTGAAGGGGCGCGTCAAGCACGCCTACTCCATCTGGCGAAAGCTCAAAGCCCAAGACATCGAGTTCGAGCAGGTCAACGACATCATCGCCTTCCGAGTGATCACGGACGACATCACTCACTGCTACCAGGCGCTGGGGATCTGTCACGCCACGTGGCGGCCGGTGCCCGGCCGATTCAAAGACCTCGTCGCGATGCCCAAGCCCAATGGCTATCGCTCCTTGCACACCACGGTCATCGGGCCGGACGTGCAGCGGGTGGAGATCCAGATCCGCACTGAGGAGATGGACTCGGTCGCCGAAAACGGCATCGCAGCGCACTGGGCCTACAAAGAGGGCAAACCGGCGGTAGACGCGGGCGATGAGCAGTTCGCGTGGCTGCGCCAGCTCATGGAGTGGCAAAAGGAGTTCAAGGACCCGACGGACTTCATCAGCACCGTGAAGGTCGACCTGTTCGCCGACGAGGTCTACATCTTCACGCCCAAGGGTGAGGTGAAGGAGCTCAAGCGGGCCTCAACCCCGGTCGACTTTGCCTACCTCATCCACAGCGAGGTCGGCGACCATTGCACCGGCGCCCGCGTGAATGGGCGCATGGTCCCGCTCAAGCACCGACTGAAGAACGGCGACACCGTGGAGATCATGACCTCCGCGAACCAGCGCCCCAACAAGGACTGGCTGAACTTCGTCAAGACCGCCAAGGCGCGCACCCGCATTAACGCCTACCTGCGCAAGGAGCAGCGGCGGCGCGCGGTCGAGCTGGGCCGGGACATCCTCGACAAAGAAGCCAAGCGCTACGGGCGTTCGCTTCAAAAGATCATCAAGTCCAAGGCCATCGATAAGGCGGTCTCGGCCAGTCGTTATCCTAAGACTGAGGACCTGTTGGCGGCGGTCGGCTACGGCAAAGTGAAGCCGCTGGACATTCTGCAACGCTGCTTGCCCGAAGAGGTGCTCTCGAAGGGGCCTCAGGAGGTCAAGAAACCTCGCACCGGCTTGGGCAAGCTCATCGACGCGATGGCAAAGCGGTCCAAGAGCACCACGGGCGTCACGGTCGCCGGCATCGACGACATGCTGGTGCGCTTCGCCAAGTGCTGTAGCCCCGTGCCAGGGGACGCCATTGTGGGATTTGTGACTCGGGGTCGCGGCATCACGGTGCATGCCATCGCTTGCGACAAGGCGCTGCGCCTAGACCCGGAACGAAAGCTGGAAGTCAGCTGGGATACCAAGACCAATGTGGCGCGTTCGGTGGAGTTGAAGGTGGTCACCGACGACAAGCCCGGCATCCTGGCGACGATGAGCCAGGCGTTTTCCAACTCGGGCGTCAACATCCTCAACGCCAATTGCAAGGCACGCAAGGACACGCGGGCCGTGAACATGTTCCTCGTGACGGTGAGCGATGCGGATCAGCTTCGCAGGGTCATGAAAGAGATTGAGCTGCTGCCCGGCGTGTACTCCGTCGAGCGTGTGAGCGCCTAAGACCGAACCGGCAGCATTCCGCTGCGCCGCCGCTGCGCCCATTCATCCCCAAGAGAAGGCTGGACACGTACAGCGCCCAAGCTGAGGTGTTGGCGGCGGGATCTGCCGGGGCGGCTTCCACAGCCCGGCGAAATACGCCGATGAACTTGCGTATGCGCTCGCTTCGCAGGCGAACAACAACCTCATCAGGCCGGTCCATGCCTTGCAAAAGCACTGCCCATGGATGCCCCAGCTCGACGCCTCACCCTCATCTGCGCCGCGTCCGCGCTCACTCTTGTGGCGTGCCTTCCGCCCTCGGAGTCGGGGCCCTCGGTCGACCTGCAGCCCGAGGGATGGACCGACGCGACCCACGGTCAAGGGGCCGAGCCCGACTATGACCGAGTCTTTCCGGCGACCGCGGTTCAGCGGATCGACATCGTCATCGACGCCAACGTCTACGCCTCCATGCAGGACAACATGGTCGACCTGTACGGTGAGGCGGGCACCAGCGGCGGCATGGGCGGAGGTGGCACCCGAGGCGGAGGTGGTGGCAGCGCTACGTTCCCCACCGAGGAGCCCGAGTTCTTCCCCTGCACCGTCCAGTACGATGGCCTGTCCTGGTGGCAGGTAGGGATCCGGTACAAGGGCAACTCATCGCTGTCCTCGGGCTGGACCTCGGGGGTCAAGAAGCTGCCCTTCCGCTTAGATTTTGATGAGTTCGAGGACGACAACCCCGGCCTGGTCGACCAGCGCTTTTACGGCTTCAAGAAGCTGACGTTTTCGAACGGCTACAGCGATAACTCCCTCATCCGCGAAAAGCTGGGTGGGGAGCTGTTCGCCGCGGCCGGGGTGCGTGTCGCGCGAAGCGCCTTCTACGCCGTCTACTTCGACGTCGGGGACGGGCCGGTCTACGGCGGGCTGTATACGATGGTTGAGGACCCCTCGAACCGCTTCCTCGACTCGCAGTTCGAAGACGACAGCGGCAACCTCTACAAGCCCGATGGAGACGGCGCGACGTGGGGCGCGTTCGATGAAGAGGCCTTCGTCAAAAAGACCAATGAGGACGATGCGGACTTCTCCGACGTTATCGCCGCCATCAATGCCTTGCACAGCAGCGGAGTCGGCACCGAGGCGTGGCGCAACGCGCTGGAATCGACCTTTGATGTGTACGCGTTTCTGACGTTGCTCGCTGTCAACCAGACCATACAGAACTGGGACTCCTACGGTGTGATGACCCATAACTACTATCTGTACGGGGCCCCCTCGCAGGACGGCCGCCTCGTTTGGATTCCGTGG
>Ga0193954_1001476_pt1 | contig 11918 bp, 13 predicted proteins | sample BB_5_MG_FD_140340 | JGI IMG/M metagenome (GOLD analysis project Ga0193954, IMG submission 140340) | Microbial mat bacterial communities from the Broadkill River, Lewes, Delaware, United States - BB_5_MG | ecosystem: Environmental > Aquatic > Freshwater > River > Microbial mats | place: USA...
ACCTCACAATTCTTGCAGATAAATATATAGATAACATTAAAGATGTTTATGTTTTAAATATTTTAGAAGAAGATAGTTATATAAATGATAATTTATTTGCATATGGAATTAATAGAAATAAAATTGATGCTGACAATAAAGATAAAAGTGGTTACTCTGGTCTTTTTGACACACCTAGTCTTCAAAATACAACTTTTTTAAATAGACCACAAGAGTTATTTCTTTTAAATAATAGTATAACAGATGAATTTATAAATAAAATTGAAAATCTACTAGAAAATAAAATACAAATAGCCAATATAGCAAGTCAAATATTCTTTTATGAATCAAATAAACAAATAGAATTTAAAATGCTCTCAGAGGGTTACAAAAGCACTATAATATGGCTAAGTGATTTAGTATTTAGACTTATAGAAAAGCAACCAAAGATAACAAAACTAGAAGATTTTAAAGCAGTTGTGTTAGTAGATGAGATAGACTTATACCTACACCCAAAATGGAAGTATAGTTTTGTATATAAACTAAGAAAAATATTTCCAAAAATCCAATTTATCATGACTACTCACAGTATGACTACAATACTTGGTGCTAGTAAAGATGCAGTTTTTTATAATATTTATAAAGATAAAGAAGGTCATACTCAATTAAGTGAACAGTTTGATGATATATCTGACTATTCAGCAAATATACTTATTACATCTCGATTATTCAATATGGATAGTGCAAAAGCAAGGTCTTATGATGATAAAGTAAATAACTTAAGTGAAGATGATTTTAAAAAACATCAACTTAATAAAAAGATTGACAAAATGTTGGAAGAGGATGATGATATATCTGCTAAAGAGGCTATTTTAAAGCAGTTAGAAGAATACAATGAGAGAAATTGATTATAGAACTGTAGCTATTCCGAGTCATTTAAACTCTAAAGATATAAAAAAAGAGTATGAACTAAATAAATCAAAAGAAGAGTATGTCTCTAAAAATACACCTTATAATGATTCTAAAAAAACAGTAAAAAATAGTTTAAAAGAACTATATCATAACAAATGCACATATTGTGAATCAAGCTTACATAATTCACATGGTCACATAGAACACTATAGACCAAAAAAAGCTTCAAATTTAACTAAATGTGATAGTTCTAAAGCTTATTATTGGTTAGCATTTAGTTGGGATAATCTTATCCCTTGTTGTGAAATGTGCAATGGTTTTAAATCAAATTGTTTTGATACAATTAATGATAAAATTGATTTTAAACAAAGAGATTCTAGTTTTGAAGATTTACATAAAAGTTTAAGAGAATATAATGCAACAGAAGAACCAAAATTATTGCATCCAGAAATTGATAAATTTGAAAATAGTATTTGCTTTAGAAAAAAAGGGCAATTATTATCAAAAAATAGAAAAGTAAGATATACTCTTAGAGTTTGTAAATTAAATCGTATAAACTTACGAGAAGAACGAGAAAAAATAATCACTAAGTGGCACAATAATATAAAAGAATTTTATTCATTTCGAAAAAAATTCAATTTAACTATCTCAAATTTATCTGATTTATTTTATATGAGAGTATTTGATAAGTTAAATAAAGAATTACAAATAAAAAATAGTTACTCCCTTGTAAGTAGTTATATTTATAATAATTTTAATATATTTTTGCAAGATAACTCAAAATTAGAAGAAATAGATAAAAAAATAATTAATCAACTATGGATAAAGTATAAAAAGGAACATGATGTCTAAAATAGCAGTAATAGGAGCAGGAAAATGGGGTCAAGCGCTTCACTATGCTTTGAGTCAGAAACAAAAGTGTCTTATCACAAGTAGAACACCAAAGGATATTGAGAATTTTGTATCTTTAGATGAGGCATTGGCTTGTGAGTATTTAATCATTGCGATTCCTTCTCAATCAATAAGAGAGTGGTTAACTCAAAATTTTAAGTATAATGGTCAAAAGATACTTGTAGCCGCTAAAGGTATAGAAGCTAAGACTGGTTCGTTTTTGCAAGAGATATATGAGGAGTTTGTTCCAAGTCAAAATCTTGGTTTTCTTTCTGGTCCATCTTTTGCTAGTGAGGTTATACAAGGACTTCCAGCTGCTGTTGTGATAAATTCTATCTCTAAAGATTATTATGATGGTTTTTCTACTTTTTTTCCAGAATTTATCAAAACATATTATAGTTCTGATGTAATAGGTGCAGAAATTGCAGGAGCATATAAAAATGTTTTGGCAATTGCAAGTGGTATTTGTAATGGATTGGATCTTGGGCAAAATGCACGAGCAAGTCTTATCTCTAGAGGACTAGTAGAGATGGAAAGATTTGGTAACCACTATGGTGCTAGTAAAGATACTTTTTTAGGGCTTAGTGGAGCAGGGGATTTGTTTCTGACAGCTTCTAGTACTCTTAGTCGTAATTTTAGAGTTGGTTTAGGATTGGCATCAAATAAATCTTTGGAAATGATTCTTGAAGAGTTAGGTGAAGTTGCAGAGGGTGTTATGACAGCTCAGGCTATTTATAAATTATCTCAAGAAAATAAGATATACACTCCAATAGCAAATGAAGTTAAACTAATACTTGAGGGGAAAGACCCTCAACAGAGTTTAAAAGATTTGTTAAACTCTTAGTTTAACAAATCTTTATTTTTTTTATTTAAAGTAAAAGCATTTCTTGATCTTGTCTCTTGGTCTTCACTATCTTCCAATTCAACTTCTTTTTTTTCAAAATATTTATCTACAGTTGCTGTTGGATTTAAAAATAAAATTGACTCATCTATTACTATTTGAAAAACAGCGTATAATGGTATAGTAACCACCGAACCAAAGTTTTCAGCACCAAATCCTGTTTCAAAACTTATATGTGTGTCTGTTAATTCGATTGTACTGTATGTATAGTTTGCTAATGCAAAAAGAGTAAAGTGTTGAAAATTTTTAGATATAGACTCTGGAATAGGAGGATTGAACTCTACTCCAGCTATATTTGCTGTGATTGAAAATTCTTCATCTTTGTTTAGTAAATATCCAATAACTTCAAATATTTGCCCCTCTAACATCTCTCTATAATCAATGTCACCTATAATATTAAAAATCATCAAAATCTCCTTTAGTTAAAGTTTTTTACATACAAATATGTATTTATCTGCCTCTTCTTCTACGTGTAAGTTACATTCTATTTTGTCTTCTACTTCAAAACCAATCTTTTCTAAGAGTGTTGTTAAGTACTCATTTGTGTAATAATATTGCTCTATAGTTCCTGATTGTTTTTTATATAAATCATCTTGCTTATCAAATACTGTAATATTTGTGTATAATTTATCGTCTTGAAAGTCGGCATCAATTGCAATAAATTTATCTTCGTTATCAATTGTTAGTGTACCAATGGCTACTTCACTAAAACCGTATAAACTATTTATATCAAAAATAAAGTGACCACCTTGATTTAGAATATTGTAACAGTCTTTTAAAAATGTACTTAGATAATCTTCATTGATATAATTAATCACATCAAAAACTGCTGTTGCACAGTCGTATTTTGTATCGATATCTTTTATATCTATACATTGAGTGTTGATACCTTTTGATTGAGCTATTTCTATTTGTTTTGCACTTAGGTCTACCCCAAATGTTTTGATACCATTATGCTCCATGATATAACAAAACTCACCTTGCCCACACCCAATATCTATGAGTGTTTTAGGTTCTTTAGAAAGTACTGTATGCCCAATAGCTTTATAGAGTTCATGAACTTCCTCTTCGAAGTTCAAGTACTCTTCTATTGAAGCGTATAGATCAAGTGCTTGCAAGTTTTTCTCTTAAATCAAGAATCTCTTCTTTTTTGTTGTAGTATGAGTTTTTATTTGAGATCAAAAATACACTTGACTGCATAATTGTATCACCTACTACTAGTCCATTTTGTTTCATAGTCTCACCAGTTTCTACAATATCTACGATACAATCACTTAAGTTCACTAACGGAGCCAATTCAATTGAACCATATAGTTTGACAATATTTACAGCCATCGCTTTTTCTTCAAAGAATTTTTTTGCTATTGTTGTATGTTTTGTAGCAACTGTAATTTCTGATGCATTCCAGTCAATCTCTTCACCTGCTTTTAGTCCAATAGCCACTTTACATTGTCCTATTTTTAAATCAAGTAACTTAACTAAATCATATTCTTTCTCTTCTAAAACATCAAGACCAACTACACCTAAATCAGCCGCACCATGCATAACGTATGTTGGTACATCTTGGTTTCTAACGTTTAAAAAAGTAAAACCAGCTTTTTCTAATATAAGTTTTCTATCTTCAAATACAAATTTTTCACCAAATACTTTTTCAAATTTTTCTAATGTTTGTTCAGCTATTCTTCCTTTTGGCAGAGCTATTGTTAACATCTATTTTCCTTTTTTATATGCTTTTTTATAATTTTTTTCATACTTTTAAATACTAAATCTTTTTCATATTTTTTATTTTCAAAATATTTTAATAACAATTGACAATTTCCACCAGTAAAATAAAGAGGTAAATTATAATTTCTGTAGATTTTTAATATAGGTAAAACTATAGAATCTAATATAGCATAATTTATCGCATCTGATGTATTTAATGGAATTTTATCTAAATTTATATCATTTTTAAATTTAAAAGAGAGTTTTTTAGAAATTTGTGGATAAATTCTTTTATACGCATCAATCCCTGGTAGTATAAATCCACCTAAATGCTTTTTATTCTTCATTGCATCAACTGTTATGGCACTTCCCATATCTACTACTATCCCATGTTCTATATAGTTACAAACTATTTGTCTATCAATTCCCAAGCCTATATAAGAAGTTTTAAATTTTATAATATCTCGTAGGTCAATGGCTCTTGGATATTTTTTAAGAAGTTTTGCTGTCGCTTTTTCATTTACACTTACAAAGTATAAAGGTGCTTTGTAATCTTTTAGATCACTTATGTCAGCATTTGTTTTGATTTTAAAATTTTTTTTTGATGTTTTGAAGTGAAATGTAGTATTTCCTATATCGCATAGTATCATATTTTATTTTATTTTTTATCTTCTATTTGTTTTTCTTGTTTGTTTTTATTATTCTTTGCAAATCCAGAACCTAATTTTACTTTTGCTTTTAATTCTAATGGCTCAATAATCTGACGATAATCTACATCCATACTTTGGAATTTTGCAAAACATGTTGCTATTACGGCAATAGTATTGGGTACTTCACCTTTTTTTTTATAAGCTTGTATATTTTTTTCACTTACCTTAATTAGCTTAGAAAATTTTGGTAGGCTGATATCAGCATCTAATAATAACTTTTTAAAATCTATAAATGTCATAATATCTCTTTCTTTTTTTGCGTAATTATATCATAAAGTTTATATTTATAGTTTAAGTATATTGTTGTAAAATAAATAAATTATAAAATTTTGTAAAGATTAAATATGAAAATAGCAGTTTTTGGTGGTAGTTTTGATCCACCGCATATAGGTCATGAGAAGATTGTAGATAAAATTATCCAGCAAATTGATATTGAAAAGGTTATTGTTGTTCCAACGTACTTAAATCCATTTAAAGAGAATTTTCATTTTAAACCTTTGCGACGATTTAAGTTTATACGGGAACTTTTCAAAGGAAATACAAAAGTTAAGGTATCTGACTTTGAGATAAAGCAAGATAGAGCAGTTCCTACAATAGAGACTATTAAGTATCTAAATAAAAAATATAACACTAGTAAAATTTATTTAGTAATAGGTGCAGATAATCTAAAAACAATACATTTGTGGAATAATTTTGATGAACTTCAATCTCTTGTAAAGTTTATAGTTATAACAAGAGATGGATATGAAGCTAAAAATGATATAATACAATTTAAAAAAATAGATATGAATATAAACATAAGTTCATCCAGTTTAAGAAAAAACTTGGATTTCAACTATATTCCTAAAAAAATAGAACAAAAGGTAAGCCAAAAATGGAAGAAAGAGTAGAAAGAATTATAGAAGTTCTTGATAGTAAAAAAGCAGAAAATATAGAATCATATACTTTAACAGGTAAAGGATATATAGCAGATAGAGTTATAATAGCAACAGCACTTAACAACAAACACTCTGTAGCACTTATATCACATTTAAAAGATGAACTTAAACCTCTAGGTGAAGAGTTTTTAAGAGTTGAAGAAGATGATGGTGATTGGACAATTGCAGATTTGGGTGATATTTTAATTCACGTTATGACTCAAGAATATAGAGACAAATATACTTTAGATGAGTTTTTAGATAGTTTTAAAGCTCCAGTTGATACGATTTAGTAATTTCTTACTAAATCATATTTTCTTGAATATTTTTAAATACACCCTCAAGTAATCTTACACGTGCTTCTTTTGAAGCCCAAGCGATGTGAGGTGTAAATACAACTTTACTTTTATCTTTTATAGTTAAAAGTGGAGAACTTTTCTCAATTGGTTCTTTGGTAACCACATCTGTTCCATAATATACATTTTGACCAGAATTTATAGCATCACTAATATCTTGCTCATTTACAATTCCACCACGTCCAAGATTTAATATAATTGAACCATCTTTTACAATATCCAAATTTGAACTGTTTATTAGGTTTGATGTTGCATCATTTAGAGGTGAGTGTATTGAGATAACATCTGATGTTCTTAGTAACTCTTCTAACGATACCTTTGTATATGTATCATCATTGTTTGCACCACTTGTAGAAAAATAGTTTACCTTACATCCTAAAGCATCTGCAACTTTTGCTACACCTTTTCCAATATTTCCAAGTCCTATGATTCCCCAGTTTTTACCATCTAGTTCAAAGAAAGGTTGATCTATATTTGTAAAAATCTCAGAGTTTTCCCAACCACCACTTTTCACATAGTTATCATAAAAAGCAATCTTTTGTACAAATTGAAGTGCAATAGAGATTGTAAGCTGTGCAACACTAGAAGTTGAGTAACCAGCAACATTTTTTACTATAATACCTTTTTGTTTTGCATACTCTAAATCAACATTATTCATACCAGTAGCTGCTACACAGATAAGTTTGATATTGCTATTGTCCATGATGTCTTTATCGATTACAACTTTGTTTGTTATAACTACATCTATATCTTGAACTCTATTTAAAGTATCAGTTGGTTTTGTTACATCATAACTTACCACTTCCCCTAGAGTATTAAACTGCTCTAAACTTATATCGTCACCAAGTGTTTTTCTATCTAAAAATGCTATTTTCATTGTTTTATTCCTTTACTTCTTTTTTAGGTTTCACAATCATATACATAATAAAAGCAAAAAATGCTGTGATGCCTATTGAGAACATTACTGGAATAGATTTCATGATTACAAATGTAACTATAAGTATTCCTAAGATTGTTGGTACTTCATTGTAAGCTCTGAAGAATTTACCACTTCTTGTGCATTCGTCATTTAAAAGTTTTTTTCTAAAGTGTTCTAAGCTTAATGAATATGCTACAAGTAAAATTACTAAGCTTAGTTTTGCATGCATCCATGCTCCTTGAAGAAGTTCAGGATTTAGGTATATTAAAAATGCACCACTAAAGATAGTTGTCCACATAGCAGGAGCACCTATATATTTGTATAGCTTTAGCTCTTGTATCTTTACAACTTCTACAAACTCTTTTTTTTCACTATGCTCTTGGTGATATACGTAAAGTCTTGGTAAGTAAAAAAGCATTGCCATCCACGATAGTACACTTATCACATGAAACGCTAAAATTGGCATATAGTATTCGATCATTTGAGTTCCTAATTATAATTTTTATTTGTATATTTTATCATATCTTAGATATCTTCTAACTTTTTTTCATACTGATCATTGATCTCGTCGAGTTTAGTTTGATTTGTTTCTAGAAGTTCAAAATTTTCTTCAACTTCTTGCTCATATTTTCTTACAATTCCTGAAAGTTCTATCACTTTACTATTGTCCCCATCGTTGGACGCTTTTATGAGTGCTTCTTGTTCAACTTCTAGTAAGTCTTCTATCTCCATAATTTTATTCTCAAGTTTTTCAACTGCTTTTTTTAATGGAGATGTTAGTTTACTTCTTTCTTGTATGATTGCACTTCTTAGTTTTTTGTTCTCTTTTTTATTAACTTTTGGTGCTGTTTTAACAGTAGTTTCTGATTCTTCCTCTTCCCATCCAATTTTACTTAAAAAGTCATCATAGTTACCATCAAAATAATCAGCACCATCTTTTGCAAATATGATGAGTCTATCACAAACACGACGAAGTAGCTCTTCGCTATGTGTTACAATGATAGATGACCCATTAAAGTTCTTAATCGCATTTGTTAAAGCTTCGATTGAGTCCATATCAAGGTGATTTGTAGGCTCATCAAGAAAGAGTAAGTTTACATCTTTTGCTAAGATTTGTCCCAACATCACACGACTTTTTTCACCACCTGAAAGTAATGAAATCTTTTTCTTAGCATTGTCATCACTAAACATCATATTTCCACAGATGCTTCTTACTATTGATTCTGGTAGTTTTGAGTTACCTAGATATATCTCATCCATTACTGTATTGTTTGGATTTAGATGTGATATGTTTGTTTGTCCAAAGTGACCAAAAGTTGTAGTTCCATGAAAATCTACTTTACCACTTAATTGTTTTAGTTCCCCTGCGATTGTATTGAGCAGAGTTGATTTACCTTTACCATTTTTTCCTATGATTCCTAGAGTTTCACCTTTTTTTAGAGCAAAAGAGATGTTTTTGAATAGAATATTGTCTTTTGTATATCCAAACTCTAAATCTTTTACATCAAGTAAAACTTTTGCAGGGGTATCTTTAAAATTAAAATCAAATTTTAGTGTAGAATCAAAACCTAAGTTATCCATGATATCCATTTTTTCGAGCTGTTTTACTTTTGATTGTGCTTGAGCCGCTGTTGATGCACGAGTTTTATTTTTGGCGATGAACTCTTCAAGTTCTTTGACTTTTTTATCTTGTGAGATTTTTTGTTTCTCATAAAGCTCATCATCGCTTTTTAACTGCTCATAAAACTTATGAGTGTTTCCTGCAATTAGTTTTAAAGAACGTCTAACTAATCCCATCGTATGCGTAGTAACAGTATCCATAAAATTTCTATCATGAGTGATAAGTATAACTTCACCATCAAAATTCTTTAAAAATACCCTTAACCATCTAAGAGATAAAATATCAAGGTAGTTTGTAGGCTCATCAAGTAATAATAAGTTTGGCTCAGTGATAAGTAACTTTGCCAAATTTATACGAATCTGGTAACCACCAGAAAAAGACAAGGGGTCTTTATCTAAATCATCTTGAACAAAACCAAGACCAAATAATATTTTTTCAACTTTATAGATACTAAACTTATCCTCTTCACTTAAAGACAATGCTGTTTCATCTCTTAGAGTTTTTTCTGTGAATTTAAGATGTTGTTCTAGAGTACCTATTTTGTAACCTTTTGGAATAGTTAGTTCTCCATCATCGTAAGTTTCTTCACCTGTTATTATTTTAAATAGTGTTGATTTTCCACTACCATTTCGTCCTACTAGACCCACTTTATTTCCAGCGTTTAGTCGAAAGTTAAGACCATTGAAAAGTTCTTGTTTTGCAAATCTTTTTGATATATTTGTAAGTTGTATCATGTTTCTCTTTACATAGTTATTTTATAGGTGTATTTTATATGAACTATTCAAAAAAACTAATTAATCTTAATCTGTGAGAATCTATGTCACAATAAATTTATGATTACTATACACAAGGAATTAAGAGTAATATGAAAATGATGATAATATTTATTTTTTATATAGAATTGATTTTAAGATGAGAATTATTTTAATTGTTGTATTTATGTCAACTATTTTATTTTCAAAGGTTATTAATATACAGAATAATCATACAAATTTAAAGAATTTTGAATTAGAATATATTTTAGATAAAGAAAATAAATACGATATCCATACAATTAAAAATGCTCCTTTTCAAAAAGGATTGAGTAAAAACTCTGTAGGAATTAGTTATCTAAATAACTTTTGGTTTAAAATTGAACTAGAAAATAGTACTGATAGTTTACAAGAACTTTATCTAAACTATAACTATATTTTATTTGTCAAATATCTAAATATATACGTTTTAAAAAATGATCAAATCGTTACTCAAGATATCTTTAGTGTTTTTAACAAACAAGATCATAAAAAATTAAGTGGTAACTCTTTGATAACAAAAATAGATTTAGTAGCCAAAGAGAAAGCTACTATTTATATGCAAGTAAAAACTACTTCTCCTTTAGAGTATAATATATTTATCTCTGATATTAAAAATCATACGCAAAATGCAATTATTACTTATTCTATTACTATATTGTTATTATCAATAATAATGGGTATTTCAATATATTATCTTTTTTTATTTGCATTAACCCCATATAAAGAGTATATCTATTTTTCACTTTTTCTTTTTTCAGTAGTAACTTGGAGTGCCTACGCGTATGGTGTAGTAACACAGTTCTTACAAATCTATGGTAGGGATGCTTTTTATTTCAATAGTGCATTATATTTAATACCACTTTTTGCTATATTATTTTTTAAAACATTATTTATCAAAAATAGTAATTTTAAGAAGATAAATATTTTATTAAATGTACTCATTTCTATATTGTTATTTATCTCAATTTTTTACTCGCTTTCTGTTATGGGTATATCTACACTAGGTATTACAATCATGCGATATGCTGAGTATATAAATATGTCAATATTATTTATATTTTTAAGTATAATTATCTATATGTATAAAAATAAAGTTCCTTTAACTGGTTACTTTTTAGTAGGTTATATTATACATGTTATTTTTTTTATTCTTACTATTTTACTATTTATGGGAAAGATTCCTATGAATATTATAACAATGCATGCAAATCTTATTGGTACATTTATAGAGTCAATTTTCTTTTCTGTTCTTTTATTCTATAAAATTAGAGAACTGCATAAGACATCTAAAGAGACTGAAAATATGCTATATCTTCAAGAAAATAAATTAATAGCTATGAATGAAGTGATTCAGAATATATCTCATCAATGGAGACAGCCACTTTCTCAAATTAATTCAGCTGTATTAATCATAGATGATGAACTATATCACTTAAAATTGAAAAATAATAATATTGAAGAAAAATTAACAGAGATTGAAACAATGACAAAATATATGTCAAATACAATTGATGATTTCAAAAACTTTTATCAACGCTCAAATAAGAAAGTATTATTTAATGTAAAAGATTGTATTGATAAATCTATTTGTATTGTTGATAAAACTTTAAAATTCAAACAGATTGGTTTGGAAGTAGAACTTGATGAAACTATATTTATAAAAAATTATGAGAATGATTTGCAACAGTCAATTATTATTATATTAAATAATGCAAAAGATGCAATAGTATCAAAAGAGATTAATAATCCTAAAATTAAAATTGAAATGTATAAGAAAAATGATAGAATTTTCACCAAGATATCTGATAATGCTGGTGGTATAAACGATGATATAATTGATAAAGTATTTGAACCATATTTCACTACAAAACATAAGACACAAGGAACAGGACTTGGTCTATATATAGTAAAAATTATTGTAGAAAATACAATGAATGGAAGTATATATGTAAAAAATGAAAAAGATAAAACTTGTTTTTATATTGAACTTGAGGATAATAATGAAAGATAAGAATAATTTTACAATTTTATTTGTGGAAGACTCCTTTGATACTAGGAAAAATTATGTGAAATACCTAGAAAGATATTTTCATAAAGTATATGAATCAGCTGATGCTGAAAGTGGTTACTTAGTTTATCAAGATAAAAAACCAGATATATTAATCATCGATATAAATCTTCCTGGAATGAATGGTTTAGAACTTCTGAGAAAAA
>Ga0193954_1001477_pt1 | contig 11910 bp, 9 predicted proteins | sample BB_5_MG_FD_140340 | JGI IMG/M metagenome (GOLD analysis project Ga0193954, IMG submission 140340) | Microbial mat bacterial communities from the Broadkill River, Lewes, Delaware, United States - BB_5_MG | ecosystem: Environmental > Aquatic > Freshwater > River > Microbial mats | place: USA...
TAACAATACAAAAGTTGAAAAGAGATTCATCCATAATTGATGGTCTAATTTTTCATAAATTCCATTTTTATCAATCACTGAAACAAACAACCAGTCACTATTTTCTAAAATTTCATGAGTAAAAATATATTTTTTATTATTTAACTTAAATATTTTATCCCCTGACTTCTCTGTAGCTAACTCAATTAAAAAATCTTTTAATTTTTTTTCATTAAAGTCAATTCCTAACTTATTAGAACGAGTAATTACATAACCATCCGTTGTCATTAAAAAAGCAAAACCTTCTTTTATTGGAAATAATGTTGCTAATTCATTCTGAACCGATTCAAGTTCTAAGTCTCCAACCGTAATAGCAAGTAGCTTGTCATCTTTGTACATAGGATAAACAACACTAAAATAAATAACCCCACCAAAACCAGGAGAACCCACATATGGTTTTGTAATAGAGATTTTTTTATTTTTTATTGCTTCTTTATACCAAGGCCTCTCTGTTGCTATATAATCTTCAGTATATTTCCACCATTTTAAACCAGAGATTGTGAAGTTATCAGGATATGAAATATAAACACTTTTAAATCCACTACCTGTTGCAATTGCCGTTGTAAGTGTCTCTTTTATTAAATCAAAATCTTTTTTTCTATCTTTTTGAATTATATTATCGCCGATGGATTTAACTATTCGTTTAAGAGCAAGAAGCCTCTCATCAAACTTTTCTTTATACGCATGAACTAGTTTAAGTTGATTTATTTTTGTATTTTCAAGAAGATAAGATTTATTTTCAGTATATGTCGAGTAAATTATGAAAAGATATACAAAGAAAAAAATAATAGAAATAAAAATAAACAATTTATTGCGCATAGCCATAAGTAAATACCTCACTATTATCCATTTTTAAAATCATATAGGCAAAGTATAACTAAAGTATAATTTAAAATCATAAGTGTAATTTTTTCTAGTAATTTTGTAGATAGACATTTTAGTTAGAATAATTTATAAAATCAATAATAAATGTATGGTGCGGACGAGAGGACTTGAACCTCCACGCCGTGAAGCACCAGATCCTAAGTCTGGCGTGTCTACCAATTCCACCACGTCCGCACAACAATAAAAAGTCTAATCAGTCCTAATTGGTAGAAGCTTTAAAAGCTTTAGTGACTGACAATAAAATGGTACTCCCTACACGATTCGAACGTGTGACCTACGCCTTAGAAGGGCGTTGCTCTATCCAGCTGAGCTAAGGAAGCATCAAAAAAATGGTGCGCCCGACAGGAGTCGAACCTACAACCTACGGATCCGAAGTCCGTTGCTCTATCCAATTGAGCTACGAGCGCTAACTCGACAAATTATGGGGTAAGTGATGGGAATCGAACCCACGGCCCTCAGAACCACAACCTGATGCTCTAACCGACTGAGCTACACCTACCGTGTTAAAAATTTAAATGGTCGGGGCGAAAGGATTCGAACCTTCGGCCCCCTGGTCCCAAACCAGGTGCGCTAACCAGACTGCGCTACGCCCCGAATCTTAACAACAAAAGTAAGTGGCTTTCGTGTTTAAGGCTGAAATTTTACCCAAATTAGGCAGCTTTGTCAAGACAAAAACACCTTTTCTTCAAATTCTTTTTGAAAGAGCCCAATTAAACTCTTTTTTAAGATTCATTATCTAATAAATTTATTATTGTTTTTGGAAGCAATTCATGCTCTAAAGAGTGTATATTCTCTTCAAACTCTTCTATACTCATGCCCTCTTTTTTAGGAAAACATTCTTGGGCAATAATCTCTCCTCCATCAAGTTCTTCATTCACATAATGAACCGTTATACCACCAATTTTCATAGATGAATTATAGCTCTCTTCTATCGCATTAGCCCCTTTAAATAAAGGTAATAATGAAGGATGAAGATTTATCGCTTTGACATTTTGAGTAAAATATGGAGTTAAAAATCTCATAAACCCTGCTAAAACTACAAGTTCTGCTTCACTTTGTTTGATTACTTTGACTAACTCTTTATCAAAGCTTTCTCGATCTTGAAAATTTTTGTGTTCTATTAGCACTGTATTTAAACCAAATTTTTTAGCTTTTTCTATTCCAACAGCCTCTTTTTTATTACATATACAACTTGCAACTTCAATCTTGCAAAAAGAAAATGTTTTATTATGAACTTTTTCGAGTATTTTTTCTAAATTTGAACCACTACCGCTGAACAAAACTGCTATTTTTTTTATAACCATTTTATACCTTCACACAAATCAATAGGACTAAGCCCAAAACTTGAACATTTTATATTTTTAGCTACTAATGCGTGAGCTAATGATGCATTAGTAGCAGCTTCAAGAGGTTTGTAACCTTGAGCCAATAAGGATCCTATCATTCCTGCTAATACATCGCCACTACCACCTTTTGCTAGCTTTGAAGTCCCTAAGGGGTTAACATATAACAAATCATCCTTTGTTATAATTGTGTTAGTTCCTTTTAAAACTAAAACCACCTTTGGATACCTCTTTGAAAATTCCCTAGCCCACTTAAATCTATCGGTTTGAATCTCATTTACACTTACATCAGCAATATCTAAAATCTTCAATAATGTAGCAAATTCTTTAGGATGAGGAGTCAAAACAACCTCATCTTTTTTATCCAATACTTCTTTTATAATTTTATGATTGAGTAAATCAGCATCTAAAACTAAAGGTTTTACATGTAAAAGTAAAAAATCTCGAAGTTTTTGATCTCCATAAATATTTCCCAACCCCATTCCTGCAACTGCTACGCTGAAATTTTTAGGTAGTGTTTCACTACTCATAATAGATACGGGGACATTGTTTCTATTCTTGCCACAAAGAGTCACTAGACCTGCTCCAAAATTAAAAGCGGCATCAGCACTCAACCTACTTGCTCCCTCTTTATGTCCACTTATTACAACAACATGCCCAAATGTACCTTTGTTGACCATATTTTTTTCCCTATACGGTAGCTTTAAATCACTTTGTTCAAGAAGATAACTTGTTGGATGTAGCTCATAGTTTTCTCTACTAACACCCAAATTTGCAACTTTTATTTTTCCTGTAAAATCTTTAGCTTCATCACTATACAAAGACTCTTTAAGGGCCCCCATGGTTACTGTTTTATCTGCTTTAAAACATACAGTACTTATCTTACCATTAGAATCTATCCCTGTAGGGATATCACAAGCTATCTTTTTTGCATCTCTTTTGTTAACTGTTTGTATAATCTCTACCATATTTTCATTCAAATCTCTAACAAGTCCTGAACCAAACAATGCATCTACATAAACATCAGCTTTGATTAAGCTAGAAACTACATTGACATGTAAAGCTCTAAGCCTCTTCAACTGTAATTCAGCCATATTTGATTTAACTCCAAAAGGAACAAAAACAGAAACATCAACCTCTTTAACTAAAATTCTTGCAGCTGTTATACCATCGGCACCGTTGTTCCCTGAGCCACAAATAAATAAAACTTTTTCATCTTTTTTTACACATTTTTTAACTTCATTTGCTAATGCCATAGAAGCTTGTTCCATCAAGATATCTTCACTCAAATATAATTTATCATAGCATCTCTTATCTAAGCTCTTAACCTCTTTAAATAGTTTTTTCATTATCTTTTCCTATAACTTAGAGCTTCAAGAATATGCTCTTTTTTTATCTGAGTACTTTGTTCTATATCAGCAATTGTTCTTGCAATTGCCTCAATTTTATGTACACTCCTATGCGTAAGTCCATAATTTACTGTTGCTTTTACCATTATATCTTTTGCTTCATTGTTTAAATTTATAACATCTTGCAAATCTTTTTCGTTCAATTTTGCATTGAGTTCATTTTGTCCACGCTTTTTTTGAAACTCAAAAGCTTTTAACACATCCCTAAACATCTGCTCTGAGCTCAATTCACTTTTACTCTCAAAATCTTCACTCATCTGGACATAAATATCAATTCTATCCATAAGAGGATCTGATATCTTATTTTTATATCGTTTTATTTCAATCTCATTACATCTACACTCTTTAAAAGCAGACAAAAGATTACCGCAAGGGCAAGGATTTTGAGCAGCCGCAAAAAGAAACTTCGATGCGTATTTTACTTTAGAATTTACTCTTGAAATCAAGATTTGATTATCTTCAAGCGGTTCACGCAACGCTTCTAAAACTGTCTTTGAGTAGTGCGGAAATTCATCGAAAAAAAGTATTCCATTATGTGCCAAAGCACACTCCCCTGCCATAGACTTACTACTTCCTCCCCCAAAAATACTTGGTTTAGATGAGCTATGATGAGGAGAGCGAAAGGCTCTTTGTGCACTCAAATCCTCCTCTTCTCCACTCAAACAACTATAAGCATTAGATTGAAGCATCTCTTGCATACTCATAGGAGGCATTATATATCGAAGTCTTTTTATACTCATGCTTTTACCACACCCAGGACTACCCTCAAGCAAGATGTTATGCATACCTGCTGCACTTATTACCATCGCTCTTTTTACTTTTCTTTGCCCTTTTACATCAGAAAAATCTAACTCAAAATTTTTATTATAGAAGTATTTTTGCTCTTCTATTTCTATCATGCTTTCATATAAAAATTCTTCTGTTTCTATTGCTTTTTTACTAGTACTTAGAAACTCTATAGCTTCGCTAAGACTTTCAACTCCATAAGCTTCTACATTTGGTATTTGGTTTATTTTTTGAATAATCTCTTTTGGCACTATCACTTTTAATGATTGCATTTTCGAAGCTAGTAAAAGTACTATAGGAAATATAGAGGTAGTTGATTTTACTCTACCATCAAGTCCTAACTCTCCAAAAATATAAAAGTCTTTACATGTAAGGCTCTCTTTTTGTATAAAAAGAAGTAAAGCGATTCCTAAATCAAAATGGCTTCCCTCTTTTTTCAAATCACTAGGAGACATACTAACTGTTATCTTTTGAGCTGGAAACTTGTATTTTATGGTTGTAAGTGCGGATTTGATTCTATCTTTTGACTCTTGAATCGACTGATTTGCCATACCGACGATACTAAAGCCTGGTAATGCTCGGACAAAAGCTGATTCTACTTCTACAATATAAGCTTGATTGTTAGCAAGAGTAGCACATTGGAATTTTTTTGTTGTTTTTTCCAATATTATTTACCTTCTTTTAGCTTCTTTTTCCACTCTTTTTCAAATTTTTTGCGTTTTAAATATGATAGTTTTTCTATAAAAAGATGTCCTTTTAAATGATCAAGTTCATGTTGAAAAGCGATTGCCATCAAACCATCTAACTCTTCTTCTATCATATTTCCATCTCTGTCAAAGTATTTTACTTTTATATTTTCTTTTCTTTGAACATCTTCATAAACACTTGGAACACTTAAACATCCTTCTTGATAAGTTACGCTTCCCTCGGCCTCTAAAATGACTGGATTAATAATTTCATAAAGATTTTCTACTCTTTGTTCCTCATTTTCATCTGTCAAGTTTATAATAAGTACATTTTTAGCAACACCAATTTGAATTGCTGCTAAACCTATACCATCTTTTGCATACATTGTCTCTTTCATATCTTCCAGCAATTGATGCAATTCCTCATCAAACTTTGTCACATCTTGGGATACTAGTTTTAATCTTTTATCAGGATAAACAAGAATCTCACGCTCCATCTTTACCTTTCTCCTCTTCTTTCTCTTGCTCAACTTTACATATGATATATGGTTCTAATCTCTTTCCTGTTTGAGGTAGTGCATCAAGTGCCAGAGAAATTAACAACTCTACTGTATTTTCTGGAATTATAGGAACTATAACAAGTTCTATATCTGTGTCTACTTCTGCATCACCAATAAAAAAGCTCGTAGCATAGATAAGATCACTTATTCTTTCACATGCTCTTTGTGCATTACTTATATCTGTATGTTTCATAAGCATGCCAAAAACACCATCACCATAGTGGGCAACAACATCACTTCTTCTTGAAGTTTTCAAAAGTAATTTAGCTACATTTCTTGTAAGAATCATTCTATCTTTTGAATTAACTATTTTATTAAGTATACTATCTTTAATCTTTGTCAAAACTAAGGTGCTTTTGTGATTAAACTGTTCTATAGATAGCTTCTCATTTTCAATGGATTGTAAAAAATATCTTCTGTTATATACTCCAAATCTCGAGTCAAATACGGCTTTGCTTTCTATCTCTTTTAAAATTATTCCTGTTTTTTCATAATGAGTTTTTAATGTTGCCATTTGTTTATTCATTAAGTCTGAAAGTTTTTTCAAATCCTCGCTTAGTGTTGATGCTATATTTGTAACAGAGAGTTGCCCTGTGTTAACTTCAAGTTCGCCTGTTCTCTTCTTTACTATAGTTTTCATTACATTGATATTTTTGTACACTGTAGAAACTACTTGCATTATACTTTTAATTTGTCCAAATCCCTCTTTGACTTCCATCTCCATCCTAGCTCTATGCTCGTCTTCATTTACATTTTCTGCTTCTAATAAATCATTTATTCGTTTTTTAAAAGAGAGAGGTTTATTCTCTAAAAGTTTTTCAAAATATATTTGAAAATTGTTTGGAGTTGGTGGTATATTTTCATCCATAAGTACTTTAAGTACATAAAGAGAAAATTTTTCTAATTCACTATTTGAAGATTGAACCTTTGTAGTATCCGATTCTGCATCTGAATTTTCTTTAGGCCTTCTACCTAAACCACTTTGTATTTTATTTTTATCTAAACGAACCACTAGCACTCCTTACAAACAGACTTTTTTAACTCCAATCTTTAAAAGTTGAAATTTAAGGAGGATTTTACTCCTCCAATCATTAGTTATTTAAAACTTTTTTCCAAAACTTTATCTACTAATCCATATTCCACAGCTTCAGGTGAACTCATAAAAAAGTCTCTTTCTGTATCTCTTTCTATTTTTTTAATAGTTTGCTTTGTATTTTTTGCCAAGATTTCATTTAGTGATTTTTTCATTCTTAAAATCTCTTTTGCTTGGATTTCTATATCAGTTGCTTGTCCTTGAGCACCACCTAAAGGTTGATGAATCATAATTCTTGAATTAGGAAGAGCATATCTCTTTCCAGGAGTTCCACAACTTAATAAAAATGCCCCCATAGAGGCAGCTTGACCAATACAAATCGTACTAATATCAGGTCTAATGTAATTCATTGTGTCATAAATACTAAAACCACTTGTTATTACTCCACCTGGAGAATTTATATACAAATAGATATCTTTCTCAGGATCTTCAGCCTCTAAAAAAAGAAGTTGTGCCACTATTGAAGAGCTAACTTGATCATTAATTTCTCCACTTAGCATAATAATTCTATCTTTTAAAAGACGAGAATAGATATCATAACTTCGCTCACCACGACCAGTTTTTTCAACTACTACAGGAACATAGCTCATTACTTATCTTTACTAAAAAGTTGCGTAAAAAGTCTCTCTTCTGTAATCGACATTTTTATTGCAGGTAAAACGCCTTGTTGTTGATACTGCTCATAATATGCTTTAGGATCTTGTCCTTGTTGCATTGCTTCAAAATAAATCATTTGCATAACTTCTTGATCTTCTACTTTAATCTTTTCTGCTTTAGCTAATTCATCAACAAGGAAAGTCAATTTCACAGAGTCCGTAGCTGCTTTTCTAAACTCTTCTCTTTTCTCAGTAATTTTTTCTGGATTTTCAGAGTAATCTTTGATTTCATCTTCACTAAGGCTTTGGAAGATATTACGAACTTGCATATCAATCTCTTGTTCTACAATATTTTCTGGAAGGGCAAAATCAATATTTTCTATAATCGCTTCAACAAATGCAGGTTTTACCTCATCTGAAAATACTTTAACTAATTTTTCATTTTTAAGTTGCTCTTTTACTTCAGCTTCTAGTTTTTCAACACTTGGATCTTCAACACCTGGAAGAAGTTGTTTAAGAGTCTCTTCGCTTGGAGTTTCCGGAACATCTTTTACTTGGATACCATGTAGTTTTACTTTAAAGATTGATGCTTTTCCAGCTAAATCTTTTGAATTGTACTCTTTTGGAAAAGTAACTTCGATATCTTTTTCTTCACCTATTTTCATACCAATAACACCATCTTCAAAACCAGGGATAAAAGAACCGCTACCAATTTCAAGTGAATACTTCTCAGCTTTTCCACCCTCAAATGCAACACCATCAATAAAACCTTCAAAATCAATCTGAACAAAATCACCATCTTTAACAGCTCTTTTTCTTGCCAATTCTTTTAAAGGAGCTGAAAGTTTTAACATTTTTTCAACTCTCTCATCAATATCTTTTTTCAATACACGAGGAGTTTTATATTCAGGTACTAAAGCTTTATAATCACCCAAATCTATCTCTGGACGAAATGAAATTTTAATCTCAACATCAAGTCCATCATCAGTTTTATCCATCTTAGTAATACTAGGCTCACCAACAACAGCACTATTCTCAACACCTAATTCTTTTAAAGCATCATTTAGAAATATTCTTAGTGCTTCTTGCTCAACATCTTGTTTAATTTGATCACCATGTCTTGCCATAACTACATGTGGAGGAACTTTTCCTTTTCTAAAACCATCTACTTTCATTGTTTTTGCAACTTCTGCTGCCATTGTTTTTTGTTTATCAGCTAAAAATGCTGATGATACTTTTGCTTCTGCTGTTGCATTTGCACTATCAATTCTTTCTACTTTGATTTGCATACATTACCTTTTTCTAAAAATTTTTTTCAATATATCAAAATTTTGCTTTATATGTCATTACATTTAAGGATTTTTTATAAAAATCATCATAAAACTTAAAATTATAATACAATTTAAAAGCAACAAAAAAGCAAATAAAAGATATAATCTATCCTAAAAATAAATACGAGAATGAATAATGAAGAGACAAGAAGAATTTGAAAATGCAGTAAAGACAATGTTAGATATTATTGGTGAAGACACAAATCGTGAGGGTTTAATCAAAACTCCAAGTAGAGTTTTTAAATCTTTTATTGAAATGACACAAGGGTATCATCAAGACCCAGTAAAAGTCCTCAATGATGCACTTTTTGAAACTGACAACAACCAAATGGTACTTATAAAAGATATAGAATTTTATTCTATGTGTGAGCATCATCTACTTCCTATTATCGCCCGTGCACATGTTGCTTATATACCTGATGGAAAAGTTGTAGGACTTTCAAAAATACCTCGTATGGTAGATATATTTGCTAAAAGATTACAAATTCAAGAACAATTAACAGAACAAATTGCAGACGCAATCAATGAAGTCATCTCTCCAAAAGGAGTAGCAGTTGTCATTCAAGCAAGACATATGTGCATGGAAATGAGAGGTGTTGGTAAAACTCACTCTGCTACAACAACTTCAGCACTTCGTGGCTTATTCTTAAAAAGTGATACAAGAAAAGAGTTTTTTGACATCATAAACTCTCCAGTTCAAGCTCGTTATTGATGATACTATTTAACGCTACAAAAACACATATTACTAACATGAAAGTCTTATAATGGCACTAAATAGTTTCAAAGAGAGATTAAGACAAGGCAACCTCTCTCCAAAATTTGGGACTATTAAAAAAATTAGCTCTACAACTATAGAAGCTGAAGGTCTTCGTCCTTCGATTGGAGATATTGTAAAACTTATATCGCTCGAGGACGAAACTAAAAACGAACTTGGGATGGTTACTGAAATCGATCAATACTCCTTTTTTATCTCTCCTTTTGGTTTTATAGAAGGCTTTAAAAGTGGTGATAAAGTTTTTATAAGTGGTCAGGGGATGAATATACCAGTGGGTGAAAGTTTATTAGGAAGAGTAGTCGACCCATTTGGACGACCAAAAGATGGAAAACCATCTATTGTTGGAAATTCTTACTCTCCTATTATGAAAGCCCCTTTAGACCCTATGAAAAGGGGACTTATTGATGAGCCTTTTGGAGTTGGTGTTAAAACTATTGATGGTCTTCTTACTTGTGGCAAAGGTCAAAAAGTTGGCATTTTTGCAGGAAGTGGTGTTGGAAAATCAACTCTTATGGGTATGATAGTTCGTGGCAGTATAGCTCCTATCAAAGTAATAGCACTAATTGGGGAAAGAGGTCGTGAAGTTCCTGAGTTTATTCAAAAAAACCTTGGTGGAGATTTAAATAATACTGTTCTAGTAGTTGCTACAAGTGATGACAGCCCACTTATGAGAAAATATGGTGCATTTAGTGCTATGAGTATTGCTGAGTATTTTAAAAACAAAGGTCGAGATGTTCTTTTTATGATGGATTCTGTTACTCGTTTTGCAATGGCTCAAAGAGAAATTGGACTAGCTTTGGGTGAGCCTCCAACTTCAAAAGGATATCCACCTTCGGTGCTTACACTTTTACCTCAGCTCATGGAAAGAGCTGGAAAAGAAGAAGGGAAAGGCTCTATTACAGCATTTTTTACAGTTTTGGTTGAAGGTGATGATTTAAGTGATCCTATTGCTGATCAATCAAGAAGTATTCTTGATGGGCATATAGTTCTAAGCCGTGAAATGACTGACTATGGAATATATCCACCAATAAGCATACAAAACAGTGCTTCAAGGGTTATGAATGATGTCATAGGGGAAGATCATCTAAAATTAGCAATGAAATTTAAAAGGTTAAACTCGATTTTAAAAGAAAATGAAGTCCTTATAAGAATTGGTGCTTATCAAAAAGGCAATGACAAAGATTTAGATGAAGCAATAGCAAAAAAAGAAGCCATGGAAGAATTCTTAGGACAATCGCCAAATGAATCATTTGAGTTTGCACAAAGTGTTGAAAAGTTACAGGCAATCTTAAAATAAAGTATTTTTTAATAAAAAAAAGAATAAGATACAAAAAATGAAAATAGGATAAAAAACATCCTAATTAAAAATGGAGAAGATAATGCGAGTCTATTTAGACAATAATGCTACTACAATTGTAGACCCAAAAGTGTTTGAGATAATGGAACCTTTCTTTGTTCAAAGCTATGGCAATCCAAACTCCCTGCATCAATTTGGAAGTGAATCACACCCAGCTCTAAGAGATGCAATGGATCAGTTATATACTGGTTTAAATGCTAAAGATGCTGATGATATAGTTGTTACTTCATGTGCAACTGAAAGTATTAACTGGGTTATTAAAGGTGTTTACTTTGATCATATTGTAAATGGTGAAAAAAATCATATAATTACAAGCGAAGTTGAACATCCAGCAGTCATTGCGGCCTGTAAATTTTTAGAAACCTTAGGTGTTCAAGTTACATATTTACCAGTCAATGAAAAAGGTGTTGTAGAAATACAAACACTAAAAGATTCTATAACGGATAAAACAGCTTTAGTTTCTATCATGTGGGCAAATAATGAAACTGGAATGATTTTTCCTATAAAAGAAATGGCAAAAATAGCTCATGAATATGGAGCTTTATTTCACACAGATGGAGTTCAAGCTGTTGGTAAAATCCCTGTAGATGTTCAAGATGTTGATGTTGATTTTATGAGTTTTTCGGCACATAAATTTCATGGACCAAAAGGTGTTGGTGGTTTATATATAAAGGATTCTCAACCTCTTACAAGCCTCCTTCATGGTGGTGAACACATGGGTGGAAGAAGAAGTGGAACACTAAATGTACCGGGTATAGTAGGTATGGGAAAAGCACTAGAAATTGCTGTTGAAAATTTAGATTTTGAAAAAAATACAGTTAAAAGACTTCGTGATAAATTAGAAGATGAAATTTTAAAAATAGACGGCATGTTAGTTGTTGGTGATAGAGATGAAAGAACTCCAAATACAATTTTAGTAAGTGTAAAAGGTATTGAGGGTGAAGCTATGCTTTGGGATTTAAATAAACATGGAATTGCAGCAAGTACTGGAAGTGCATGTGCAAGTGAAGACTTAGAATCAAATCCAGTTATGGAAGCAATAGGTGCAGA
>Ga0193954_1001478_pt1 | contig 11904 bp, 10 predicted proteins | sample BB_5_MG_FD_140340 | JGI IMG/M metagenome (GOLD analysis project Ga0193954, IMG submission 140340) | Microbial mat bacterial communities from the Broadkill River, Lewes, Delaware, United States - BB_5_MG | ecosystem: Environmental > Aquatic > Freshwater > River > Microbial mats | place: USA...
GATCGATGCCCCTGTATCGAGAAGAAGGTTCAGTTGGACTTTTTTTCGTTTGAGCCTAATCTGTACCGGAACAATCACTTGATTGCGGATGATTGTTACGGGGGTGACGCGAGCAAATTGTTCGGTGTCGGTGACGGCATTATCCACAACCAGTTCTTGCCAGCGTAAATCCCAGTCTGTTGTTTTCTGATTGTCGTGCTCAGTGTACTGGGCATTTGATTGTTCAGTTGTGCGATCACGTTCCTCTTGCTCATCTATGAATTTTTGTCGGAACTGAGCAGGAACAGAGGCCAAATTGTCGACATAAACGGCGTGACCATTGTCATCAATATAGCGATAAATTTCGGCATGTGCACAGATGAGCAAAAGTTGACTGATTATGAGCAACAAAAAAAATCGCATGGTGACCTACTTATTGGGTGTTGGGCGCGGGCAGGTCGTCACTGAGGATGATCGTTCGCCCCTCAAGTTGAATCGTGCCGTCGGCGGCTAGTTTTTTTAATAACCGGGAAAAAGTTTCTGGTGTGGTGCCTAGAAGGAGAGCAATTTCCCCTTTAGGAGCTGGAAGTTCAATGCGATTACTTGGACTTTTATCCCTCAGGGCGAATAGGTAGTTAATAAATCGTTGGCGAATATCGGCAAGGGTTAATTGTTCAACCATGCCGAGCAGATATTTGATTCGCTGTGATAGCGCACCAATAAAGTGCATGGCGACATCGGGATTTTGTTCGATATGTTGTAAAATCTTTTTAGCGTCAATAGCCAGCAGTTCACTGGGCTCGATAGCAATTGAACTAACGGGATAGCGCCCTTTGAGTTGTAGTAATATCTCAGCAAAATATTCGCCAGGCCCAATGAAGCGAATTGTTGCTTCTTTGCCATCACTCGTGGAGCGAAACAGTTTTACTTTGCCTGAAGCAAGAAAGTAAAACTCGCTACCTTGATCGCCCTCCGAAAACAAAAGTTGTTTTTTGTTGAGGGTTTCAAGGCGACTGATTTGCTCGATAAAGGTAAAGCGTGGATCTTCAGCGTCACCAAAAAATGTTTGTAGGAAAAGTTTGACCGCGTGTTTTTTTTCCATATTGAGAGAGAACCCTTTAGGTACTGCCAAGATATTATCTGTGGCTAATTTATTGACTCTTATCTGCGTTGTCAAGGTTTTGTGGTTCGAGTAATTCGACGGCTTGTTCAAGGGATTGGATAAGCGGTGCAAGGTTTAGCTCTTGATCCATAAATTTATCTGGTAATCCGCCTATTGCCGACTGGAGACGCCGCGCAGCACTTAGGGCGCTTTTGAACTCAGCGTGTTGCCGTACCGATTCGTCTGCAACTTCCATTGAGATCTCTTTAAAGCGTTTTGCAATGGTTGGGTGGCTCAGATTGCCTTCAAATACGGCATTGTGTAGCTCCTGTTGTTGCTCATGGCTGAACTTAGTGTCGGCATCTGCTTGACGTAGCAGGTCGATAGAGCGAAAATCGGGCAGAGGGCTTAGATTTCGATCCTCAGAGATGAGGGTGGGTTTTTTTTGTTCCAAGTAGTGATAAGCCATGGTGAGCTTGTCGGCTGTTTGCCGACGAATACGGATCTCACGACTGCAGTAGTCTTCGAAACACTCATATCCCCATTGGGCATATAGACGGTCACGGCGAACCTCTTGAAGTTGTTGGCCGAGATCAACCCACGATGATTTAAATTGTTTTGCTGAGCTCAGAATGCGATAACGTTCACTTCCTGGTTCAAGTTGGCTTAACAGGTGTTCGATTTTTGCTTCGGCTTGAGTTTGTGGTACTTCGTTCATAGGTGCTCCTTGCTTCTTTCGACGGCATCATCTTTTTTAAGGGTGATAGTATCACTCTTGGGCTTTTGTTGAAGTGCTTTTTGTTGGAAATTAATCTGAAGTGAATGGAAATAAGATATGGCAAGACAGGGAATGTTGAGTTGTGTTGTTGGTAAGCAAACGGTGCAAATGATAAAGTTGGGTCATCCATGGGTGATTAGTGATCGTTTTACGCAAAAGTGGCCAGCGGGTGAGGTTGGTGACCTGATCGCTTTGGTGTCAGAATCGGGTGAACCGCTAGCGACTGCCCTGCGTGATGATGATCGAATTGTCGCGCGCGTTATCGCTTCAAAACTCGAAACTCTTGATGTCGCTTGGTTTAAAGAAAAGATTCAAGCTGCTGAGTCGTTACGGCGTCAGCATGTAGATCTTGATGGAACGAATGCGTACCGCGTGGTTAATGGCGAAGGGGATGGCTTGCCGGGGGTGACTGTTGAACGTTACGACGAATATTTAATGATCCAATTGTATTCAGCGAGCTGGGAACGCTACCTGCCTATGATCATTAAGGCCTTGCAGTCCGTTTTTAGTCCTAAAGGGATCTATGAAAAGTTTCGTCCACAAAAAACACGCGAACTTGAAAAAAAAGGAACCAAGCGCTACAGCCGGTTGCTTTGCGGTGTTGCAGCGCCAGATATTTATCATGTGTTGGAAAATGATTTAACCTTTCAAGTCACTTTAGCCGAGGGGCTAAACACAGGCTTGTTTATGGATCAACGGGAGAATCGACGCGATTTAATGACCCGCGTTGCAGGGAAGAAGGTGTTAAATCTTTTTGCTTATACGGGTGCTTTTTCTGTTGCTGCCGCTATGGCAGGAGCTAGCAAAGTGACAACAGTTGATGTGTCACCCCATTATTTAGAGTGGGCGCGGCAAAATTTTGGTTTAAACCGACTCAACCCTAAACGACATCAATTTATTGCGGGTGATTGCTTTGAGGTGATGGCCCAACAGGTTGAGCAGCAACGCTATGATGTTATATTGATGGATCCACCGAGTTTCTCAACAACAACGAAAAATAAGTTTACTACCAGCGGGGGTACCTCACGCCTTGTTACCCTTGCCCTAAAATTATTGGAGCCTGGCGGTTTGCTTATTACGTCTTCAAATCATCAAAAGGTTGATCTTGCTGAATACCTCAAAGAGTTGCGTCGGGGAGCGTTAGCGGCTGGCTGTGGGTTGCAGGTGATCAAAACAGCGGGGCAGTCAGGAGATTTCCCTTATCCTGTCACATTTCCTGAGGGTCGTTATCTCAAATATGTTATGGCAGTCAAAGGTGAGTCGTTGTCGTGATATTTTAAGTCGTTCAGCGATGCGTTTAAAAACAAAAAAGGCTGTTTACCAACGTTGAGGGTAAACAGCCTTTTTTGCTTTAACATTATGATCTGTGCCGTGAGCGGATCTATTCGTCAATACGGCTTACTGTTGTAATTACGACTGGCTCAAGGGGGACGTCTTGGTGGTGACCTTTGTTCCCCGTAGCCACTTGCTCAATCTGCTTCACAATATCCATTCCGTCGATAACTTTACCAAAAACAGCATAGCCAAAGGCATCGGCCCGGGTGTCACGGTGATCGAGAAAATCATTGTCGTTTAAATTAATAAAGAACTGTGATGTTGCACTGTCAACGATCTGTGTTCGAGCCATAGCGATTGAGCCGCAAACGTTTTTTAAGCCATTTGTTGCTTCATTTTTTATCGGTTGTTTGCCACTTGTTTCTTCCATATCACTATTCATGCCACCGCATTGAACCATAAAGTTCTTAATGACACGATGGAAGATGGTTCCCTCATAGTAGCCACTGTCTACATAAGAGAGGAAGTTTTCAACCGTAATGGGCGCAAGCTCTTGATTTAGTTCAAGGGTGATATCTCCAAGAGTTGTTTGAAATAAAATTTTTGGTGTTGTGCTCATGTGTTGCTCCTTGGTGTGTAGTTGTTTTGCTAAATTATTGTTGAATCGAAGTTTTTAATTTTGACAGACACTAACATATTTAAAGAGTTAAATTCAAATGTTGGTCACTCTGTTGAAACTCGCGTATTTAGTGTTTGACCTCCATTCGATTCCTGTTATAGTTGCCGCCGCAGTTACAGATTGAAGACAGGAGGCGGTTCTGATTATTGCCACTGTTTATTGCGTTATATGTAGGGTGACAAGCCATGGAACAATCAAGCGGCGAAAATGGTATCGCCAAAAATATTTTCATCGGCTACTTTGTTCTGATATTGCATGTTCTGCTTTTGGTTCTGCTAGGAGTGTTCATCGTTTTTTTCCGTGGCCTGATTGTTTATATGCCGTGGATTGTTGGCGGTGGTTTTTGCTTGCTGACCCTTTCCGGATTGTGGTTTTATCGCAGAATGAAAAAAGGGCAGTCGAGTCTTGCTGAAACATTGAGTAAGAGTGTGCCAAAGAATCGTCCGGTTGAGATTAGTTTATTAGGTGGGCTAGCTTCTGTACGTGTTGGCACTACACGTGGTACGCAAGAATATGTTGCTGAGACACCATTGCAATTAGAAGATCCAGAGACTTCACGGCTAAGAAGTCTCGACCGTTTAGTCGAAATGTATAATAATGACCTAATAAGCAAAGAAGAGTTTGCATTATTGAAACAAGATGTGTTACAAGGTTCCTCGCTGGCCGTTGAAGAGAACAAAGAAGTCATTGATGTCGATTTTACCAGTCATTGATTTTTGAAATACGAATGGCGAGTTGAGTAAATAAAAAATAAATAAAATGTGTTTTTTAAGTTGCATTTTTAAATCCAGAATGATAGAAAACAGCGTCTTGTATGTCGGGGTGTAGCGCAGCCTGGTAGCGCACCTGCCTTGGGAGCAGGGGGTCGGAGGTTCGAATCCTCTCGCCCCGACCATAACAAGCGCCAGTAGCTCAGCTGGATAGAGCATGTGACTTCTAATCACAGGGTCGAGGGTTCGAGTCCTTCCTGGCGCGCCATTTCAAAAGTTTCCTCATGGTTACGATGGAAACGTAGGATTGGCCGCTTTAGTGCTTTAATCGGCCACCAATTGTGGTGGGTGTAGCTCAGTTGGTAGAGCGCCGGATTGTGACTCCGGTTGTCGAGGGTTCAATCCCCTTCACTCACCCCACTTTATTATCAGTACCAAGTATGAAAATATATTCTCATGACTTTTCGGTTCTGAGATCAAATAGAATTTGCGAGAGTGGCGGAATTGGCAGACGCACTGGATTTAGGATCCAGCGGGCAACCGTGGGAGTTCGAGTCTCCCCTCTCGCACCATACAATGACAGGGGCCTATGTGCCCCTGTTTTGTTCTATCTTTGTTAATCTAATTATTGGTTTGTCCAGTCTTTCTTTATTTTATATTACCAAGTGAGGTTTATTTAGCATGAATGTACAAGTTGAAGAGATTAGTTCTGTAAAGAAAAAGATTTGTGTTGAAGTCAGTGCTGAGCGTGTATCTGATGAAATTGCAAAGGCTTATAAGAAAATCGCTAAAACAGCTAAGATCAAAGGGTTTCGTCAAGGTAAGATCCCTATGAAAGTTGTTGAACAATATTATGCTGATCAAATGGAGCAAGAAGTTATTGGTGGCCTAATCAATGAGTCTTATTATAAGGCATTAGTTGATCACAAGGTGCCAGCAATCTCTGATCCATCCATTGAAAATAATAGTGGTCTTGAAAAAGGTAAGCCCTTTACCTTTGAGGCACATGTTGAAGTAAAGCCAGAAGTTGTCGCGAAAGACTATACTGGTTTTGATCTACAAAAAGAGATCATTGAATTAAGTGACCAAGTTGTTGATGATCGTATGACGGAGATGACGGGTTCACGTGATTCTCAAGAAGTTGCAGAGCGTGATGATGTTCAAAATGGTGATTTTGTAACAATCGATTTTGAAGGATTTGTAGATGGTGTTGCTTTTGATGGTGGCGCTGCACAGGATCACATTCTTGAATTAGGATCTGGTAGTTTTATTCCAGGTTTTGAAGAGCAACTCGTTGGCTTGAAACGCGGCGAAGAAAAAGAGATCTCTGTTACGTTTCCTGCTGAATATGGCAACGAAGATCTTGCAGGCAAGGACGCGACCTTTAAGGTTGCAATTAAAGAGATCAAGGTTAAGGTTGTTGCAGAACTAACCGATGAACTTGCTAAAGAGTTCGGTGCCGAGTCAGTTGAAGATTTACGCCAAAAAGTGGCTGATGGTTATAAGGATCAAGAGGAAAAGCGTATTGAGGAAGACTTGAAAGAGCGCCTCATGACAGCAATTGTTGAAGGTAACCCAGTAGAAGTACCTGATACAATGATTGATCGCCAGCTTGATTTCATGCACCGCAACATTGGCAATCGTTTGAAGCAGCAGGGCATGACCTTAGAGATGATGGGCATGACTGATGACTCTTTCCGTGCAATGTACCGTGAAACAGCTATCAAGCAAGTTCAAGGTAGTTTAGTTTTGGAAGCAATTGGTCAGCAAGAAAATATATCTGTTGATGATTCAGAAATCGATGGTCGCTTAGAAGAGATTGCGACCATGGCCAATGCACCACTGGATGAAGTTAAAAAATATTACGCAGCTGATGAAGCGCGAAAAAACCTTCTTGCTCAAATCGAAGAAGAGAAGGTGATCACTTTCTTGCTTGGTCAATCTAAGGTTGAAGAGGTTGCTAAAGAAGACCTCGTTGTAGCATCAAGCGACGAAGAACAGGAGTAACGAATGAGCCTCGTCCCGATAGTTGTCGAACAGAGCGGTCGCGGAGAGCGGTCGTACGATATATATTCACGGCTTTTGAAGGACCGAATCATTTTTCTCGGTGGTGCCATTGATGATCAAATATCTAATCTCATCATAGCCCAACTTCTCTTTTTAGAGTCTGAAGACCCAGAAAAAGATATCCATTTGTATGTCAACTCTCCTGGTGGGGTTGTTACAGCTGGTATGGCAATATATGATACGATGCAATACATTAAGGCCCCAGTTTCTACTATTTGTGTTGGCCAAGCGGCGAGCATGGGGGCAGTATTGTTGGCAGCGGGTGAAAAAGGTAAGCGTTATTCACTCCCCAACTCACGCATTATGATTCATCAACCCCTTGGTGGTTTTCAAGGTCAAGCTTCTGATATCAGCATTCATGCGAAGGAAATTCTCCGTTTGCGTGAAGAACTTAATGGTGTTTTAGCTCACCATACAGGCAAGGATATCGAAACAATCGCTTTAGATACTGAGCGTGATTTTTTTATGGGTGCTGCTCAAGCTAAAGAATATGGCCTAGTTGATGAAATTGTTTCTCGAGATAAGGTCAAATAGCGGGGGATTATATGGATCACACTGATGATCAATCTGAAGATTTGATCTGCTCATTTTGCGGCAAATCGCAAGATGAGGTTAAAAAGCTTATAGCTGGACCATCGGTATATATTTGTGATGAATGTATCGATCTATGCCAAGAGATTATTGTTGAAGAAGTTGGTGCTGAAACTGAGGAGGATAGTGCTCCACTGCCAACGCCAATCGAAATTCGGCAAACTCTTGACGATTATGTCGTCGGCCAAAATTGGGCGAAGAAAGTTTTATCTGTAGCGGTATATAACCACTATAAGCGGATAAAGTACTCTGCCAAATCTGGTGATGTTGAAATTCAGAAGAGTAATATTCTTCTACTTGGTCCCACTGGTAGCGGTAAAACTCTACTTGCGCAAACGTTAGCCCGTGTACTCAATGTCCCATTCGCTATGGCCGATGCTACGAACCTAACGGAAGCTGGTTATGTTGGTGAAGATGTTGAAAATATTATCTTAGGCCTTGTACAAGCGGCCGATTATGACGTTGATAAAGCTCAGCGTGGCATTATTTATATCGACGAAATTGATAAGATTGCCCGTAAAAGTGAATCACCTTCAATCACTCGTGATGTGTCGGGCGAAGGTGTGCAACAGGCTTTATTAAAGATCATTGAAGGAACTACAGCAAGCGTCCCGCCGAAGGGTGGCCGGAAGCATCCACAGCAAGAATTTATTAAGGTGGATACTTCTAATATCTTATTTATCTGTGGTGGCGCTTTCTCAGGACTTGAAGATGTCATTAGCCAACGTGTTGGTAAAAAGGCTATGGGGTTTGGAGCTGAAATTAAACTACCAAGTGAAACAACACTGGGTAAGTTGTTAAAGGATATCGAACCCGGTGACCTGTTGAAGTATGGTCTTATCCCCGAATTTATTGGTCGATTACCTGTTATCGCGACTCTTGAAGAGTTAGATGAAGAAGCTTTGGTTCGTATCCTAAAAGAACCCAAGAATGCTCTAGTCCGTCAATATCAAAAATTGATGGAATTAGAGGGAGTATCGTTGACCTTTACTGACGAGGCATTGGTTGCAGTAGCTAAAGAAGCTGCAAGAAGAAAAACTGGTGCTCGTGGATTACGCTCGATCTTAGAGGAATCAATGCTCGATATCATGTACGATATCCCTTCTCAGGAGCAGGTAAAGGAAGTTGTGGTCAGTGAGGATGTTATTTTAAAAAAAAACGTCCCACTCATTATGTATGATTGTGCAGAATCAGCTTAAAGGTTCATTTAATGACTCAACCTTTAGAAAATATGCCTGAAGTAAATGAGGGGGCAGGGGCAATCCCCCTGCTCCCTTTGCGTGATATTGTAATTTTCCCTGAAATGGTTACTCCCTTATTTGTTGGTCGTTCTCGATCGATTAAAGCCTTAGAAGAGGCAATGGAGGGTGAGCGTCATATTTTTCTTGTTGCTCAAAATGATTCTGAAATTGACGAACCGGTCAAAGAGGATCTGTATTCCGTTGGTACTATTGCGAAAATTTCCCAATTACTTAAACTTCCTGATGGGACGGTCAAACTCCTAGTCGAGGGTGTTTGCCGCGCCGAAGTGGGTAACCTTATTGAACAAGACGGGTTTACTCTCGTTACCTATGAAGAGATTGATGATGTTGAGGCTGAGTCACTTGAAGCCGAAGCATTAGTACGCAGTGTTCGTTCTCTCTTTGAAGCTTATGTGAGTTTAAGTCGGAAAATTCCATCAGAAGTTGTCGCTGCGGTTGAAAATGTTTCATTACCGGGTGTGCTAGCCGATACTATCTCTGCCCATTTAAACTTGCGTGTAGACGAGAAGCAAGAGTTGCTTGAGCACGTAGAAGTAAATTTGCGGTTAGAATTGCTGCTTGAGTTAATGGAACGTGAAGTCGAAATTCTTAAAATCGAACGTAAGATACGTAAACGAGTTAAGAATCAGATGGAGCGCACTCAAAAAGAGTACTATTTGAATGAGCAGATGCGCGCGATTCAAAAAGAGCTTGGTGATAAAGATGAGTTTAAGCAAGAGATAAAAGAACTTGAAGAACTTATTCCGAAGCGCAAGATGTCAGCAGAAGCAACTGCAAAGGCAACGGCGGAGCTGAAAAAGCTCAAGATGATGTCGCCAATGTCAGCAGAAGCTACCGTTGTGCGTAATTACATCGACTGGTTACTGTGTTTGCCTTGGCAGAAGTCAACCCGAGATAGTGCAAATTTAGAACGTTCTGAATCTGTATTAAATAAAGATCACTATGGGTTAGATAAAGTCAAAGAGCGCATACTTGAACATTTGGCCGTTCAGGCTTTAGTTAAAAAGGTCAAAGGGCCTATTTTATGCCTTGTTGGCCCACCCGGTGTCGGGAAAACCTCGCTCGGGCAATCTATCGCTCGGTCGATTAATCGAAAATTTGTTCGAATTTCTCTTGGTGGTGTTCGCGATGAAGCTGAAATTCGCGGTCATCGTCGTACCTATATTGGTGCCATGCCAGGTAAAATTATCCAAAGCATGAAAAAATCAGGTGTGCGTAATCCCGTTTTTCTTCTTGATGAGATTGACAAGATGGCAACCGATTTTAGGGGGGACCCTTCAGCTGCATTGCTCGAAGTGCTTGATCCCGAACAAAATAGTACATTTGGTGATCACTTTCTCGATGTCGATTATGATCTTTCGCATGTGATGTTTATTACGACTGCAAACTCGTTACAGGGTATTCCGTCGCCATTACTGGATCGTATGGAGATTGTACAACTCGATGGTTACTCTGAAGATGAAAAAACACATATCGCCCGCGAACATCTGATAACGAAGCAACTTAAAGAGCATGGGCTAGAAGAAAAGAACGTTACTTTTTCTTCCGCAGCACTCACAGAGGTTATTCGTCGCTATACACGAGAATCTGGAGTACGTGATTTGGAGCGACGAATTGCCGCGATTTGCCGTAAGATTGCCCGTCAGGTTGTTGATTCAGGCGCCGAAAATAAAAAATGGAGTGTTGGTTTAAGTCAAATCCATAATTATTTAGGTATTGCCCCCCACAGTTATGGACTAAAAGATCAGGTTTCACGTTGTGGAGTCTCCACTGGTTTAGCGTGGACTTCCGCTGGTGGTGAAATTTTAATGATTGAAGTGTTAAAGTTAGCAGGGCAAGGCAAATTAACCGTTACTGGTAAGTTGGGTGAGGTGATGCAGGAGTCTGCTCAGGCCGCATTTGCTTATGTTCGATCACGCTGGGAAGAGTTGGGTCTCGATGCCGATTTTTATCGCACATTAGACGTCCATATTCATGTCCCAGAGGGCGCTATACCTAAAGATGGTCCTTCTGCTGGTATTACGATTGCTACGGCTTTAGCGTCGGCATTAACAGGACGTGCGGTTGATTGTAGCCTCGGGATGACGGGTGAAATTAACTTGCGTGGTGAAGTGTTACCAATTGGTGGGTTAAAAGAGAAAATATTGGCTTCTCGTCGTGCTGGTTTACAACGTATATTGATTCCTGCTGAGAATAAACGACACCTAAGTGAGATCTCCCCAGCAATAAAGAAGGGGCTAGATATTACTTGTGTTCAGCATATGGATGAAGTTTTGGCACAGGCATTGCTTTAAAGAATCTGTTTACATAAAGGCAAGAGGTGTGAATGTATGAGTTGTAGAGATTACGGCTTTACATACGTTTAGCACTTGTACTCATCATTTAACTTTGCTATAACTGGCGCGTCCAAAAGACGCAAAAACTTATCGATAACTTGGAGGTTAGTCGTGACAAAAACTGAACTGGTAAATGCTATTGCAGAGAAATCCGAATTAAGCAAGTCCGATTCTGAAAAAGCACTTAAAGCTTTTGTAGATACGGTCACAGAGGTTCTGCAACAAGGTGACAAGATTGCTATGGTTGGTTTTGGTACTTTCAGTGTTGGTGATCGTGCTGCACGTGTTGGAAAGAACCCACAAACTGGTGCAGCGATTAATATTCCAGCTGCCAAAGTACCTAAATTTAAAGCAGGTAAGGCTTTAAAAGACGCTGTAAACTAAGTTTAAAAAAAGCTCTGAAAATTATAAATTAACCCTTTACATCCATGAGTTAATTTGTTACTTTTCAGCGCGTTGATCGAGTGGGGCTGTAGTAGAGTTGGTTACAACATCGGCCTGTCACGCCGGAGGTCGCGGGTTCGAGTCCCGTCAGCCCCGCCATTCGATCACATTAAATATGGGCGAATAGCTCAGCTGGGAGAGCATCGGTCTTACACACCGAGGGTCACAGGTTCGAGCCCTGTTTCGCCCACCATATTAAGTACGGGGCTGTAGTAGAGTCGGTTACAACATCGGCCTGTCACGCCGGAGGTCGCGGGTTCGAGTCCCGTCAGCCCCGCCATTATAAAAAAAGGGAGTGGATATTTATCCACTCCCTTTTTTTGCGTTTTGTGTGAACCTTTTATTGATTTATAAGAAGCTCTAGGTGTTCAATATATGCCTCTGCTCCACCACGTCGGTAGCCTGTCATGGAAACGAGTTTTCCTTCAGGGCTAAGTAGGGCAACTGATGGGAATCCACGTACACGGTATTTGCGTGCTAACTCTTCGTTTTTGATTTTCAGTTCTTGTGGTTGTTTTTTACGTTTTGGGAAATCAACAAGAACCATCACCAATTTATCTTCAGCATAGCATTGAAACTCTTTTGTACTTAGAACCTCTTCATCTAGCTTGATACACCAATGGCACCAGTCTGAACCACTAAAGCTAACGAAGATATATTTATTGTTTTTAGCTGCTTCGA
>Ga0193954_1001483_pt1 | contig 11889 bp, 7 predicted proteins | sample BB_5_MG_FD_140340 | JGI IMG/M metagenome (GOLD analysis project Ga0193954, IMG submission 140340) | Microbial mat bacterial communities from the Broadkill River, Lewes, Delaware, United States - BB_5_MG | ecosystem: Environmental > Aquatic > Freshwater > River > Microbial mats | place: USA...
ATGGATAAAATAAAAGGGTGGCTGTTGATGGCTGTTCTTGGTGGTGGTGTGTTGTTCTTGATCACGTGGTTTTACTATCGTACGACCGATCAGTTTTGGCTCTACGCATGGGGATTGATGGGCGGTATCAGCCTGTTTTTTGTCATGTTCTATTCGAACCTGATCGTGCCACTGTTTAACAAGCAAACGGAACTGGAAGATGGCGAGTTGAAAACAGCCATTGAGACCTTTGCTGGTAAGGTCGATTTTTCGGTGAAGGATATTTTTGTTCTCGATGGTTCGAAGCGGTCGACCAAAGCTAATGCCTATTTTACTGGACTTGGTAGCAAGAAGCGGATTGTTCTGTTCGATACGCTGATTAACGATCTTTCCACAGAGGAAGTGGTGGCGGTACTAGCGCACGAGATTGGCCATTACAAGAAAAAACACACCCTGCAAGGGGTGGTGATCTCGCTACTGCAAATGGGGGTGATGTTCTACCTGTTGTCGTTATTCTTAGGTCAGGCGGTGTTCTCGCAAGCCCTAGGTGCTGAAACAGCAGTGTTCCATATTGGCTTGGTGGCATTCGGTATGCTCTATAGCCCCGTTTCACTGCTCACGGGCTTGTTGATGAACCACTGGTCACGTAAGAACGAATATCAGGCCGATTATTTTGCCTGCACGCACTATGATGGCGTGTCACTTGCTAATGCATTGAAGAAACTTTCCGTTAATCATCTCAGCAATTTAACACCACATCCTGCGTATATCTTTTTCTATTATTCCCACCCAAGTTTGCATCAACGTCTAGTGGCAATGGCTAAATCCTAGCTATTCATGAAATTTTTTTTACGTGGTTAATTGTTAAAATAGTTTCGATCCACATGCATATCATTTAGAATAAAATTACTTTTGCGATAGAAAATCCGACCTAGATATAGATACTTAGCGTATACGGATTGTTTTGTTGTTTAGTGTGATTAGTTTTAGATAATTTATTAACCTTGATTGGGGGAGTAGATTTATGCGCTGGACCGTTAAGAATAAAATGATAGCTATGGGCGCGGTGGTGTTTGCTGGGTTGCTGTTGCTTTTTGGTGTGAGTTATCAAACTAACACCTTCTCAGCTGACTCCGCTGATCTTTTAGAATTAAGAACTGAGCAGGTTGCTGTTCTTAATGATTTTAAGGTTGCAGCCATAACAGCGAATTTAGCGGTAATGGATGCAATTGTTGATCGCGCTGATGGCACAGTGAGCCAAGGTGTGCGACAAGAGCTGGCTGGTGCGGTTGAGTTTATGAGCCAAACTATTCCGGTTTTGCTGGAATTAGCTGATACACCAGAAGAAAAAGAAGCCGCTCGCTCAATTGAGCGTGGCTTAAGTCAGTTACGGCCGGTGTTTGATACAGAACTTTTTGCCGCAGTACGTTCCTTGGCGGCTGATGATGAATTTGCACGTTTAGATGATATTGTTGACGGCCAGCTAAGTGTTGTCTTCGAAGATATTGATACGTTGCTCAAATCTGTGCAAAACGAGGCCGTTGAAGCAACGGATATGTTGCATGGGAAGCTCGACAGTGCAAATTTAATTTTAATTTGTATTGTTAGCGGAGTTCTTATTGTTTTAGTTCCCGCTGGTTATCTTTTTTCACGTGCGATTGTGGGGCCATTACGTCGTGTCGTCGAGATGATTTCGCAACTTGAAGCTGGACGTCTAGATCAAAGGCTCAATGTTCAAGCTCAGGATGAAATTGGTGATATGGCACGTTCGATGGATGCTTTTGCCGATAGCCTGCAAGCAGAAATAGTTGATAACTTAGAGCGATTAGCAAGTGGTGATCTTACTTTTTCTGTAGAGCCACGAGATACTCATGATGTCCTGCGTAATGCGCTGAAAAAAGTGGTGGATGATCTCCAACAGTTGTTGGGGCAGGTTCAACAGGCGTGTACTCAAATTGCTTCGGGTTCCAATCAGGTTTCTGATTCAAGTCAGTCTTTATCTCAGGGGGCAACGGAGTCTGCTAGCTCCTTAGAGGAGATTTCAGCATCGATGAACGAAATGGCATCGCAAACGAGCCTTAATGCTGAAAATGCTAAGTTAGCAAATAATCTGACTGACGAATCAAGGCAGGCTGCGGAACGTGGTAATCAACAAATGGCGCAAATGGTTGTTGCCATGGGAGAGATTAACGAATCTGGTCAAAATATCTCTAAAATTATTAAAGTGATTGATGAAATCGCTTTTCAAACCAATCTTTTAGCGTTGAATGCTGCTGTTGAAGCTGCACGCGCTGGTCAACATGGTAAAGGCTTTGCCGTGGTCGCTGAAGAGGTGCGTAATCTTGCCGCTCGAAGTGCAAAGGCCGCGAGTGAAACCTCAGAGCTCATCGAAGGTTCTGTTGTTAAAGCCAAAAATGGTGCAGATATTGCCGATATAACAGCATCGGGCTTACATGAAATTGTTAGTGGTATAACGAAAGTTGCTGATTTGGTCGGTGAGATCTCTGTTGCCAGTAATGAACAGGCACAGGGGATCTCACAAGTGAATCAAGGCCTGGGTCAGATTGATCAAGTGACGCAACAAAATACGGCCAGTGCTGAAGAGGGGGCTGCGGCAAGTGAAGAGTTGTCTAGTCAGGCCGATCAGTTACAGCAGATCGTCAGTCGTTTTAAACTAAAAGGACAACAGGGCTCATTTCAGCAGACATCTGCCTCTCACGTACAATTTCAGCCAGAAACGCAAAGGGCTGATGCGGGCTGGGGGCGTTCAGAGTCTGCGGTACAAATCTCGCTTGATGATGATAGCTTTGGTAAGTTCTGATTTAATGGATAATGCATAGCCGAAACGCCCAGAGGTCAATTTCTGGGCGTTTTTTGTTTGTGGATATGACTGCAACCGTAATGACCATGTTTTCGCTGTTATAATGTGTAAGGCATGAAACAATGTCTAAATAAGTTGCTTGATGTTATCATGCGGCGAGCGAAAGATTTTTTCTGTTAAAACGTATTATTACTCAATAGGAACCACTATGAAAAAAACGTTTCAAATTACCCATCCGAAATTGCCAGTGCCACGTCGTGTTGAAGCAATTAAGCACGAAGTTAAAAAATATATTAAACGAGAGCGGAATAAAAAATTGCCCGATGACGTTGATTTTTGGGATTTTGACTGCCGTTATGGTGCCGATGAAGCCAGTAGTGAAGTGATCCACCCTGCTGAAATCAATAAATATATCTCTCAAGCTGAAGCGAACGGTCTTGAATCCTTCTATTTAGAGGTGATGGCTAAGCCGGGGCTTCGCACTAAGAAACCACGGCAGGTTGTTGAGCCAAAGGCTGAGGACTCTGCTTCTGATCCTACGCAAGAAGATATGTAGCTCAAAAACGTGTCTGCTGCTGCGGCAGCAATTTGTTACTTTAAAGGCCTGATCATTTGATCAGGCCTTTTTGGTTCTTATGCTGAAACAAGGTAACGGCTAGTTTTTTAAACTCAACATAGGGTGTCCTTTGAACAGTTCCGACCAGACTCTTTTGCGCGATACAGAGCTTGATCGGCCATCCTTACTACATCGGTGTAATGATTGTGTTTGTTTGCAGACAGGGTCGCAACACCAACACTAATCGTTACAAATTTCTCTCCAGCCGCATCACGATTAGCGATCTGCAGTAACGCTACGGCTTCACGAATTCGTTCTGCAACCTTCATGGCTCCAGCATGTTCAATATCCGGTAGAATCACAGCAAACTCTTCACCACCGTATCGAGTGGCAATATCGGCTGTTCTCAACATGTTTTTGCTAATTGTGGTGGCAACCTGTTGTAGGCAGCTATCACCTTCTTGATGGCCGTAGGTGTCGTTGTACGCTTTGAAATGATCAACATCGACCATTAATAATGATACCGACGTGTTATTGCGTATCGCTAATTGCCACTCGTGGTCTAGTTGCTTGTCAAAACGGCGCCGATTCCATAAACCCGTTAAGCTGTCAGTTTCTGATGCTAAATGTAGTGACTGGTTTAAATGGCTTATCTTTTCCAACATTCGATTAGATGTTTGAGACAATAATAATAGCTCGCCACTGCCTTTTTCATCAAATCGTTGTGTTAAATCGCCACTATCACTAATGTTGTTAAGTTGGTGAATCTGATGGGAGATTGGTGCTGTAACTAGACGGCTTAGGGTCTTTTCAACTATTAAAATCCCCAGTAAACCCATAATAATGATCACGACCAAGGTCACTCTAAAGACCTGTATTAGGTGGACATTCATCTCACGATAGACAGTGGTTACCAGCTTAAATGAACAATGTTCTTGAATATCGTGAACCATGAGAAACATTTGTGCCGATTCTTCATCAAGAAAATGGCTGACTACGTTGATATGACCATTCGCTGTTGGTTTTGAATCACGACAGTGTTGATCGCACACTTTGACCAGATCAAAATCATAGCCTGCTTGGAGCGAAACTTGCTCGGAAAATTTGTGGTTAACCAAGGTTCCCATGAGTAAATAACCATTTGCTGGTTTGCTATTGTCGGTGGGAATGACGGGATGCATAGCAGCCAAAAATGGACTTTTAAACTCTTTGATGCACAGATAAAAACTTGAATTGTTTCTAAGGTCTGTTGCTTCGATTAATGACTGTTGTCTCTGGATGTTTTTAACAATTTTAGAAACAGTTGTTTCGTCCTCTGGTGCAGAGAAACGGTAGACGACATTAAAGTTTTTATCGAAATAGACAATACACAGAGTTTCGATACTTGTGAGGGTCTCTAGGTCAATATTGTTCTCAACAAAAGCATCATTCTGATCCTCAACAAACTGGTAACTATCATTCCAAATTGCCCAATCGCGAACAAAAGCATCGAAATAATGTTGCCGAGTCTCAATTGTGCGTGCAACTTGATTTCCTAATTTATTAAAATGAACCTGCTCGACTTTAGCAAAAGCAGTAAATATATAGTGGTTAAGAACACCGTAAAGGGTACCCATAACCACGACGAGAGATACAAGTAAAATCAGTAAGGTACGCGAACGTAATGACATAATAACTCACAATAAATAAGATGCTAACCTGAGGATTTTTTTAATTATAGTGACTGCTGACTGATAGTAAACTTTTTTTATGTATTTTACACTCAATTTAGAACAGTGATTCGTAACAGTTGCAAAGGGTCTCATTGGTCAAATATGGCTCAATATGTACCTGTAGCAAGTGGTGAAGTGTTACATATTGTTGCGTATTTATTTAACTACATGCCATCAGTGAGCCAAATTATGTCTAAAAATGACCATTAATGGTAGTTTCGGCCTGTTGGCATGATCATCGCTATACACCCTTCAAGTTGAGGACGATTTAAACATCGTTATTTTCATACGACCAATATTTCACTGAAATTGTGTAGCAGTGAAACGGTCGTATTTTTTTTACTTGATTGGGAGAGATTATGTGTAGAAAGTTTTTGGGGATTTTTTGTAGCGTTGCCGTGTTGTTTTGTTTTTCACCGAGTACGAGTCTGGCTGAATTGGTTATTGTAAGTACTGATCAGGGCTGGGAATTTAGTACTGATGGCATGGTTAATCTTTTTGCTGTGACCTCGTCGGGTGATGAGCGACCTGATAATGTCAATAACGGCATCACTTTGGGCGATGGCAATGATTCTTTCCGTTTACGTTCGGGGTTTTTGCCGGGCGTATTAGCCTTTAATGTCAAGGCGCCAACAACGAACGGGCTAGATATGGGCGCCCGTATTGGCTTTTATCCTAACCCGCAAAACGCTAATACAAAAAACAGTTTTAGTGCTCAGATTGACCTGCGTGAAATCTACTTTACGGTGGATGGAACCTTTGGTCAGTTTTTGCTCGGTAAAACATTGAGCCTGTTCCAAGGTCAGAACACTTTGACGGGTATGACCTTGATGGGGACTGGTGTCAGTGCTATCTCAGGTGGTGGTACGACTCTTGGCAATATTGGTTACGGTTATATCTACCCGCAATTCAATGCTCAAATTCGTTACACCACGCCAACACGTTATGGCTGTAAGTTAGCCGTTGGTATTTATGATCCGAGTGTCATTGCATCGACTGGTATCGAAGCTGGTGTCACCAAGGCGCCCCGTTTTGAGTCAGAGGCAAGTTACACTGGTGATTTTAATGGCCTGAGTGTTAAAACATGGATCAGTGGTTTGTATCAAACGGCTGAATTTGAAGAGTCTGGTGACGAAGTTGAAGCCAATGGTGTTGCTGGTGGGCTCGCACTTGGTTTCAAGGGCGCTGAATTAGTTCTTTCAGGATTTGATGGCCAAGCCCTTGGTTCAACGCTGATGCTTGATACCGATTCTCTTGATCCCGATGGTGATGAGCGTGACAGCCAAGGCTACTTAGCGCAATTTAGTTACACCTACAATAAAACTAAATTTGGTGTCGCTTACGGATGCAATGAGATCGACGAAACATCGACCGAAGAGGCATTGCGTCTTGGCGGTGGTAATGCAGAACTTGAAGAGCAAAACATGCTCACATTTGGTATCTATCATGACTTGAACGACCACTTTAAGTTGATCGCTGAATACAGTCAGGCCGAGAACACGTGGTTTGGTGGTCAAAGCCAAGATGTTGATTTTGTCAGCGTTGGCTCGTTCTTCATGTGGTAATCCGTTAGTCTGTTAGGTTAAATGTAACAACGCCGATTCGGAACTCTTCGAATCGGCGTTGTTGTTTATTGGCTGAGCAACAGAAAAAATAACTCTCTCTGCCACAATACACAGTAATGGGTTACACTGCCCTTCATCATATGGGATGCATTCACGGCTGTATTCTTTGTGTTTGAATCGACAATATCTAAAATTATCTGAGCAGCCATGTTTTACTTTTTGTCAGAGAACTCAGCTGCACTTGGAATTGACTCATCAATTAAGCGGTATCATCCATGAGTAGAATCATCATCAAAAAAAAATGTACGGGCTGCGGTCAATGCTTACCAAGCTGTCGTAGAAAAGCGATCCAATTAGCCAGCGAATATCCCGGTGGTTATGGAAAAAAAACAGCGAAAGTGATCTATCAAAAATGCACGCTTTGCGGTGCCTGTGTTTCAAAATGTCCGCGTCATGCCATTGTTCTTGCTCCCTGATCTATCCCTCTTTATTTCGTTCTAAATTCTGCGTTCCAAGCAATGTCACTTTTTTATGATAAAATTCTTAGATACTTAATCTAAGGAGAAATCATGCTGCGTTATAATATTGTTCTTGGTGGCCAAGCAGGACAAGGGATCAATACTGTTGAAAGCGTGCTCGTCAAAGCGTTTAAGGCCTCTGGTTATCATATCTATGCAACCAAAGAATATATGTCGCGCGTTCGTGGCGGTATTAACACCATAACTCTCAGTGTTGGTTCCCACCCCATTCGTAGTTATAGTGAGCGCATTGATATTCTCTTGCCGTTTACCGCAGGTGTTGTTGATTGGGTTGGTGATCGTTTGCACTCTAACTCGATTGTGTTAGGTGATGCTGAGGTACTGCCGCCACAAATATCAACGGAACATGTTTTCCCCTTGCTGTGGCAAAGTGAACAGGAGAAAAAAAGTTATATCAAGCAGATCAATACCCTCTGTGCAGGGTTGGTTGCTGCATTGTTTAATCTTGAATATGACTTGTTAGAATTACTGGTTCGAGATGAGTTTTCAGATAAAACTGAGTCCGTTGTCACTGCTAATCTGGATGCGTTAAAGCATGGATCTCTGCAAGGGGAAAAGCTGAAACAGCAACAAAAGTGGCAGTTCCCACTAACTGCCGATACGACTGTGAGGGATCATCACCTTCTCAACGGTAGTGAAGCTGTGGCTTTGGGAGCATTAAGCGCCGGATGTAATGCGCTGTCGTTTTATCCCATGTCACCGTCAACAGGGGTCGCCACCTTTCTTATTCAACACGCTGAAACCTTTAGTCTTGCGGTGGAACAGTATGAAGATGAGATTGCTGCTGTCGCAGCATCGGTTGGTTGTTGGTACGCTGGTGGCCGTAGCTTGGTCACCACTTCAGGAGGTGGCTTTGCCTTAATGGAGGAGATTGTTAGTCTCGCAGGCATGTCTGAAACACCTTTGGTCATTCACCTTGCACAACGCCCCGGACCAGCAACAGGATTACCAACTCGCAGCGCACAAGGAGATTTGAATCTCGTTCTTTATGCTGGGCATGGTGATTTCCCGCGCATCATTTTTGCACCGAGTTCAATTGAGGAAGGCATCGCCCTTAGCGCACGAGCATTTACACTGGCCGAGCGTTTTCAAACCCCCGCTTTTATTCTCACCGATCAGTACTTTGTTGATACCTACTATTGCAGCGCCAACGTGTCATTGCCGCAAGCCGTGGAACCAACCATCATTAAAACCCCTGCTGAGTATCGCCGTTATGCACTTTCACCGAGCGGTGTATCACCACGTGGGATCCCAAATTATGGCAATGGTATTGTGTTGGCAAATGGCAACGAACACGATGAGTATGGCGATACCACGGAGGCGATTGATCTCAGTAAACTGATGCCTGAAAAGCGGATGGCTAAATACGAAAAAATGATTGAAGAGGCCCTTGAACCAGAATTAGTTGGTGCCGATGACTACACTATTCTTGTTATTGGCTGGGGTTCCACTTTTGCCAATATTAAGCAGGCTGTCGAAGAGTTGAATGATCCACGCTTGGCATTGCTCCATTTTAGTCAATTGTACCCACTACCACAAAGTGTCATCGCATCGTTAGACCAAGCGCAAACACTTATTACCATTGAGCAAAATTTTAGCGGTCAATTTGCCGATCTGCTTCAACGAGATTACTGCTGTAGAATTGAGCATCGCATCTTAAAGTATGATGGTCGTATTTTCTCAACTGAATTGATCGTCCAGCGACTGACGGAGATCTTGGAAGGAGTATCATTATGAAAATAAGCCCCTTTGATTCGAGTCGGCCTGGCTCCCAAGAGATTTCGTGGTGCCCTGGCTGTGGTGATTTCGCCATCCTTGATGCGATAAAAGAAACGTTAACTGCCTTGCAACGGACACCACAACAGACTGCTGTCATCAGTGGTATTGGTCAAGCAGGTAAGTTGCCTCACTATATCCATAGTAACGGTTTTCATACCTTGCACGGTCGTGCTATCCCCATTGCAACAGGGGTAAAAACAGCGAACCCACAGCTTACAGTGTTGGCTGTTGGCGGCGATGGCGATATGTATGCCGAGGGTGGCAATCATTTTCTGCATGCGTTACGGCGTAATCCAAATATCACCGTCATTATCCATAACAATCAGATTTATGGCCTCACTAAGGGGCAGGGGTCGCCAACCTCGTTGCCAGGGATGAAAACGACCACGCAACCACGTGGTGTAACGGCTGAACCGCTTAATGCAATGGCGATCGCCATTGCCCAAAATGCCTCTTTTGTTGCGCGCAGTTTTATTGGTGATAAGGAGTTGACGTGCGATGTGTTACGGCAGGCTGTCGAGCATAACGGTCTTGCTATTGTTGAAATATTTCAACCCTGTGTCTCCTTCAATAAACTCAACACATACAAATGGTATGCAGAACATTGTCAGCGGATTGAAAATCATGATTGCAGTGATCAAGCTGCGGCCTTAGCTCTAGCTCTGGCGGTTGATCCGTATCCCATTGGTGTGCTGTACCGTAGTGGTAAAAAGAAAACCTTTGAGGAGCAGCTTCCGAGTTATCGTAATGATGATACACCGCTGTGGCAACGGCGTGTTGATCGTGATGCATTGCAGCAGTTATTAGCGAGTAAAAAGTAGGTTTTAAATCACCATTACTTAATGTTTTTACTGATGAATTTATCCCGTAGCGTTTGACACTCAATGGCTACTTTGGGTATGGTTGAAGAATGGAAAACAACTATTATACTCTTGAAAATCAAACTGACTCGTTATGAATAGTCGTCGAATCATCACGTGCTTAATGATCCCCGGCAGCTTGGTTTTTTTGTTGTCGATGGTTGTGTGGCACTGGACCGCGAAACCTGAACTGCTACAAACGTTTCTCTCTTTTTGGCCTTATGTCGTCGTTACACTAGCGGTTTTGCTCGGCTGTCGCTATCAACGTTCACGCTTACTGTTAATTTTGTTCGTTTTAGTACTAAGCCAACCACATTTCTTAGAGTTTTTGTCGCCACGCTTAGCCACGTTTTCGCTGGCAGCTGTTTCGATTGTTTTACCGTTAAACCTCTTGTGGTTGGCATTTTCATCTGAGCGCCATCTGCTATCGTTTGCTACGTTTCTTCGCTTACTTATGATTGCGGGGCAGGGTGGGGTTATTTGGCTTGCGTACCACTTTTATCTATCGCAGAGCTGGATCCTTTTGCGCACGGATCCTTTTTCTACTCCGTTGCTCGATTTTATTCGCCAATCTCCGTTAGGGGCCTTGCTGCCATTAGCCATCGCCGCATTTATCGCGACGTTTCTCACCTTTTTAATTGCCTTGATTTACCGTCCCACCATGGAACGCGGTGCGCAATTATGGGTGGTGATCAGTGTTTTTCTTGCTCAACTCACAACGGGTGATGAAGCATTATTTTACAGTGCTACGGCGGTGTTGATACTGATTGTTGCTCTGCTTGAAGCGTCATATTCGATGGCCTTTCGCGATGAACTTACAGGATTAGGTAGCCGCCGCGCTCTCAATGAATATCTGCAGCGGTTGTCGGGATGTTACACCTTGGCAATGGTTGATATTGATCATTTTAAACGGGTAAACGATACCCATGGTCATGATACGGGTGATCAAGTTCTCAAAATGGTGGCCGGTTGTTTGGCAACGGTTAAAGGGGGCGGTAAGGCCTTTCGCTATGGCGGTGAGGAGTTTACCATTGTGTTTTCGGGTAAGCAGCGTGATGATGCCTTGGCCCACTTAGAAGCGTTGCGAATTGCCATATCACGCTCCCTTTTTACCTTGCGTAATAAGCCACGACCCAAGAAAAAACCGAAAAAAGTATCCAATCAGCGCAGCAAGGTGCAAACGTTGAAAGTGACAGTGAGTATCGGTGTTGCCGAACACCGTGAGCGTAAACAGAGTGCTGAACAGGTTGTTAAGCAGGCTGATACGGCACTTTATCGAGCTAAACATGGTGGTCGAAATCAGATTTGTTGATGGAGGTTTGAATGGGGCAACGGGTTAGGCAGAGCGCATTGCGATTTCAACCGAAGTCATTACAGGGCCAGATGTTGATTCTGGTATCACTGGTTGTTTTTTTACAACTGGTGATTAGCGGTGCTATTTTTACTACTTTTATCGGTGAGATTTCACAGGATCAAATTGGTAAGCGCGCTCTTGATATTGCCCACACCGTCGCTGCGGTACCTATGGTTGCCACGGCGTTAACGGATGCCAGCTTGCAGCCACAGGTGCAACACCTTGCTGAAGCAGTGCGCGCACAAACGGGGGCTGAATTCATTGTTGTTGCTGACCGAAATAGTCGTCGCCTTTCCCACCCTAATCCCAAAAAAATAGGTCAGATTTTTGTCGGCGGTGATGAGCAGGATGCACTGACAACGGGTCGTTCCTATCTGTCTCAAGCAACGGGTACATTAGGGCCGTCATTGCGCAGTATTGTTCCCGTTTATTCGATCGATAAACAGATAATAGGGTTTGTTGCTGTAGGTTACTTACAGCAGGATGTTGCCGACACCGTTCACGGCTACCAGCGTGAGCCAGCGACGTTAATCTTTATGCTATTAATGGTGGCCATGCTCGGTGCTTCGGCCATTGCCCGTTATGTTAAACGGCAAACCTTGGGGCTTGAACCACGCGAGATCTCGTCGTTGTATCTGGAACGCCAAGCGATTCTTGAATCGATCCGAGCGGGGATTATCGCTGTAGATGGCCACGGTGAGATTCGCTTGATCAATCAAGCGGC
>Ga0193954_1001484_pt1 | contig 11885 bp, 8 predicted proteins | sample BB_5_MG_FD_140340 | JGI IMG/M metagenome (GOLD analysis project Ga0193954, IMG submission 140340) | Microbial mat bacterial communities from the Broadkill River, Lewes, Delaware, United States - BB_5_MG | ecosystem: Environmental > Aquatic > Freshwater > River > Microbial mats | place: USA...
CCACCATCCATTTATGATATTTGAACTTGCATCTCCTGTAATAGTATCTCCGCCTCTACTTCCATGTATATTTTGAATATCTTTAATTTTATCATCAAAAGCATCATTATTTCCAGTATTGTTTTGAGAGTGTGAAGTTGGAAGTGATGAAGTAAAATCAACAGTAGCATAGCCACTACCATCAAGATTAGTCATATCTAAAACAAAAGCATAGGCAGATGAGTTATAGTTTAAAGTGTCGTTTCCTAATCCTCCATCTATAACGTCATTGTTAGTAGAGTTTTTATGATGAACTGAGTGACCATATATAGTATCATCCCCATCACCTGCATCTATTATATCGTTATTTGCATCTCCATATATGGTATCATTTCCATCTCCGCCATAAAGCTTATCTTCACCATTTCCACCCCTTATATAATCATCTCCACCTTCGCCATATATATCATCATCTCCATTATGAGCTATAAAACGATTGTCTTGAGAATTACCTTTGATATAATCAGAACCTGATGAACCGTGAAGTCCTTCTATGTTGTCGGCTTTACTTAAATTATTTATATTAAATATACCAGCATTAAATGCAGTATTATTATTATGACTCTCAGGGGTTAGGTATCCATCACTCCAGTTAGCCCCGTTATCTGTGGAGTACTGAACAGTTCCCACTTTACCTGCTTCATCACTTAGCCTAATCCATTGAACATTTTTACTTCTTAGAGAATCATCGTAGAGATGTAAAAAATCAACTCCTTCTCCGCCATCACTATAATCAACTCCCCTTCCAGAGAGTAGATAATCATCTCCTGAGCCACCATATAAGTTGTCATTTCCAGCCCAGCCTCTCAAGTCATCATTTCCTTCATGTCCCCAGAATGTTTCATCGACTGCTGTACTTGCACTATTGCTTCTCACTCCCCAAATAAAGTCATTTCCTCTAGTTCCACTTACTTGTTCAACATCTTTTATAAGGTCTATCAATCTACCTGAGCTTGTCTCTTTTAGCATAACAAAGTCTGTTCCCATAGTAACAGTTATACCTTGTATATCTTCCATGTAATCTGAGTTGGTAGCTCTGTCTGCATAATCTGGTATATAGTAACTTATCCAGTCGCTTCCAGTTCCTCCGTCTATAAAATCATAACCTCTACCGCTTATGATTTTGTCATCTCCATCCATACCTTGAATATAGTTAGTTCCACCACTTCCGTAAATAGTATCATCAAAATTTGAACCTATAACATCTTCTATATCTATAAGGGTGTCATTTCCATAACCTGTCGCATAGTCATCAAATTCATCTCCATTTGGCTTATCAAGTCTAACTTCAACTCCATTTATATTTGTAGAGTTTTGATAGTTAACTGTATCTGTGTCATCTCCACCATGGATAAGGTCATTTCCGCTTCCACTAAAAATAGTGTCACTTCCTGCTCCACCATAAAGCTCATCTCCCCCTCCTCTACCATCTAGTATATCACTACCACCTAAACCACTGATGATATTTTTTTCATCATTTCCATAAATATTGTCATTATAAGCACTACCATCTACGTCTTCTATATTTTTGTATCTGTCTTGTCCACTTAGTTGTATGTTTTGCAAACCTGCTTGAGGAAGATTTGTGCCTGTAGCTCCTGTGACATTTCCATCTTCATCATAAGTAAAAACAAAATCTTCTTTTAAAGCGAACTTTGAGAGTGCATTTATCTTTTCATCTTCATCAACTATACCATTTTCATTTGAGTCTATCCACAAAGTATCTTCATCACTAAAGCCTTCTAAATCAACATAAACACCTTTGTAATACTTTAGCATCTCTATGTCTATAGGGTTATCTATTGGATTGCCATCATCATCAACTGCTTGATAGCTTCCGCTTAGTTTTTGGTACTCTTGTGAAGAGATATATCCATTGTCATTTAAGTACTTTAACTCTGCTAAAGAATAACTTTTAACTTGTTCATAGCTAACTTTATCTCTACCATCGCTATAATCAACTTGAGTAACACCATCTTCTTGAAGATAAGCATCTCCATCTATAGTATTGTGACCAACTCCACCATAAACAGTATCACTTCCCCCACTCAAGTAAATAGTATCGTCTCCAGCTCCATCGTAAACGATATCTGTACCAATACCTCCTATGATAGTACTATTTCCGCTTCCATCTTTTATGGTGTTTGTATTCGCATCTTTAGAGAGTATAAAACCCTCGTCCGCTCCATCTACAAAATCTTCTTTGTTATATATATAATCATCAGCTTGTGTAATATCTTTTAGAGCAAAAGTATAGTCATTTGTATGAGTTTGATTATGTGCTATATCTGTTACATCAGTGTATGATGGATCTAGTTGATAGTTAGCGGTTATAGATATGTTAAAAGAGTCTGAGATGTTATCCTCATACTTTATAACAAACTCTACACTCTTAAAGTCTGTTATAAAGTTTGGACTTCCTATTTCTATGATATTTCCAAGTTCATCTTTAAAAATCATCTGCTCTTTTGAGATGCTATTTCCTGCTATCTCATTTCCATTTTTATCAAGAAGCGTTACCCCTGCTGGAAGTGCTGATGTAGAAAAACTTTGTACAAAAAAGCCCTCTGGCATCTGTGGTTCAAATTTTAATACCCTTGATAGATAGTTAGGAGTTGCTGGGTCATTGTCAAAATAAATAGAGTTCTCAGCTCTTATGACCAAGTCTTGGCTTCTAGCTGACATATCTATAGTCTCGCTCATAAACTGAACTTCTTTAGAGTCAGACTCATAACCCTCTTTACTACCGCCACCACCTAAAATAAGAGGTGTTCCTTCATCAGTAGTAGTTTCAGAATATGTTACTTGATGAGCTGTTGCTTTAAAATAAAAAACTGGCTGAGCCGCATCGTTAATGTTACCATCTCCAGAATCAGGATTGTGACTAGAGCCACCATCTGGAGACAAATCAACATCAGGTTTTGGTACTAAGTCATCTTGTTTATATGCATCGTAATCATTTGGTGGTACATACTCATAACCACCTCCACCTCTAGGCGAATCAATATTTGATTGTGGTGCAAAGTTCATAATAGGTTGTTCTGAGCTAAACTCTTGAGGTTGTGAACTTGAAGCGGTTGTAGAGTTTTGTGAAACAACTACAACTGTACCTGTTGGTGCTTCATCTTCTTCATTGTCACTTGTTGTAACTTTAAAACTAGCATCTACTGAGCTTATAGGAAGTTCGTTCACCTCTTCAATCTGAGAGAGAATATTGTCAACTGTGAAAGATTTATTTCCAGCAAAATTAAACTGTGGAGGATTATTGCTAAAGCCCATTAAACCTAGAGATGGAAAAGTAAGAACACCCTCATTAGCAAATGAGACAACAATATCTCCACCTACTAAAATATACTCTAATTCATCAGGATTAATACCTTCTATATCAAAGACAACTTCATCACCAGGTCTCATAAAAACAGATAGGTTCTCTCCATCTTTAGGTATGCTTTTAATTATGACTTTATTGTCTTTATACTCAACATTTGTACTATTTAAATCTAATGACATAATACCCTCCTCAGTTAATAGGGGTTACAAATGTCTCTATTTTATCATTTTTAAGATTAACTTTTAGTTAGCCTCTTGTATGAGGCTAATATTTTAAGAAGAAAGATTAATTATCGTTTGAGGTTATTTGTAGTTTGTAGCATCTCATCACTTGTTGTGATTACTTTTGAGTTAGAGTCATAAGCACGTTGCCCTGTTATTAAATCTGTAAGTTCCACAACAAGTTCAACATTACTAAGTTCAACGAAACCTTGTCTAAGTACACCAAGACCATCAACACCAGGTGTTCCCTCAACAGGTTGTCCAGAAGAGTCTGTCTCAATATACAAGTTATCACCCATAGAGTGAAGTCCTGCTGGATTTATATAATTTGAGAGTAGTATTTGACCAACTACTGCAGCCTGTGTTTGACCAGGCTGAACAACTGTAACTGTACCATCTGTACCGATGCTTACATCTGTAGCATCTTCTGGGATAACTATTTGAGGAACTAAAGTGTAACCGTCACTATTTACAATTGTTCCGTTGTCATCAACTTTAAATGCACCGTTTCTGCTGTAAACTTCTGTTCCATCTGGAAGTTCAAGTTTAAAAAAACCTCTTCCTGTTATGGCTACATCAAGTTGGTTATCTGTTTGTTTAAGACTTCCTTCTGAAAAAATCTTATTTATAGCCGTCGGTCTCACACCAAGTCCAACCTCTATACCAGTTGGGCTTTTAGTAACATCACTTGTAGCTGTTCCTGCGTACTGCATAACTTGGTACATCAAGTCTGCAAACTCTGCACGAGACTTTTTAAAGCCTATGGTATTAACATTGGCTATATTATTTGCTGTTGTGTCTATTTGTGTCTGCATCCCTAACATTCCTGTTGAGGCAGTATAAAGTGATTGCATCATTTTGTCTTAACTCCTTAAGCTTTCTTAGCTAGTTTTTCTATTGCACTAGTGTTCATGTCATTCATCTGTGCGTCCATGGCTTTTTGGTACATTCCAACTAGACGATTTGTCTCTATCATCTGAGTCATCATATTTACTGCATTTACATTACTCTTTTCAACAAATCCTTGCCTTATAGCTTGTGTTTCATTTTGAGATTTTAAGTCTCTTACTCCATCGTATCTGTAAAGACTATCGCCCTCTTTTTTCAAAAATGCTATATTTTCAGGTTGAGCTATAAATAGGTTAGTATCTTGAACTAGATTTACTGTGTTTGGTATGTTTTTATAGATTTGACCATTTTTATCCACTTTTATAATGTTTTCATCACTATTAAATGTAATATTTCCACCAGCTTCAAAATAATTACTTGGTAAAACTTCATAGCCACTCTTTGTTATGAGCCTACCCTCATCATCCTTGGTAAAAGAGCCATCTCTTGTAAGTCTTATACCCTGAGGAGTCTTTACTAAAAAAAACAGACCCTCTCTAGAGAGTGCAAAATCCATGTCGTTATCAGTTCGTTGAGTATTGCCTACTGAAAAGTCAGTATAAGCATCTACTATCTGAGGAGCTTTAGTCATTGCACGGTTTAAAAACTCCGCTCCCTCTTTAGTATGGTTTTGATTGTCAAGCTCATCCCTAGCTTCTTTGTATAAACGTTGAAAATCCCCTACTACAAGGTTGTCTTCTTTAAATCCTACAGTGTTTACATTGGCAAGATTGTTAGCAATAGTATCTAAACGATTAAACTGAGTAACCATTCCTGCTGCTGAACTATAATATCCGCTTTGCATAAAATCCCTTTATTCGCATATCTTAAGCAAACATTAGCAAAGAGTGTTCCAAAAATAATCCATTTTAAATTTCAGTCCTCTTTAAAAGAGTTTGGGTATAATCCACTCTTTAAAAAAACTTAAACATTAAGGCATATTTTAATATGACAGCAAAAGAACTAAATAAAGCAATCGACTCGTATTTTAGTGATCACAAGTCAAAAGATTGTGCAACTTATGAATCTTTAATAGAACTTTTTGAAAAACAGCCTACAGCAGCACAGGCTAAAAATATTCATAAACTAATGGTTAAACATAAAACATGTCTTTATACAGCAAGTGAACATGCTAAAAAATTAAATGACAGAGAAGCTGAAGCTAGAAGAGATGCTCAAAGAAAGATGCTAGCTAACAACGAAACTGACAAGTTTGACATCTTAAAAGAACATGAACTTTTAGAGTGGTCTCGCTCAGACTCTCCTGTTCGTATGTATCTTCGTGAAATGGGTCAAATTCCTCTTTTAACAAAAGAAGAAGAGATTGAAATAAGTAAAAAGATAGAAGGCGGAGAGAGTATCATCATAGATGCTATCTGTTCTGTTCCTTATTTGATTAGATTTATTCTTGATTATAAAGAGCCTCTTATCAACCGTGAGAGAAGAGTTAAAGAGCTTTTTAAAAGTTTTGAAGATGAAAAAGAAGATGCAGATGATGCAGAAACTGAAACAACTGAAGTTGATAGTGAAGATGAAAGCAAAACATTAACAGCTAAAGACAAAAGTAGAGTTGAGAAAGTAACTACAAGTTTTAAAGCACTTGAAAAAGCTAAAAAAGATTGGATTAAACTAACTGAGAAAGCCCCTCAAGATTTAGATGGAGAAATAACTCCTGAAATAGTTCATTACTTTTTAAGTGTAACGTTTAAAAAGTCAGTTCTTAAAGAGAAACTTTTAGACCTTGGACCTACTTCTAAACTTATAAATGAGCTTGTAAAAGCAATGGAGACTGCACTTAAGAGTGATGATGGTTACGATAAAGAACTTAAAAGACTTGAGTATAAACTACCACTTTTTAATGCTACTCTAAGAGCTAACCATAAAGTACTAGTAGAAAAAATCTGTGACCTTAGCAAAGAAGACATAGCAGGGATGGTTCCAGAGGCTACAATGGTCTCTACATATATGGAAATCAAAAAGCTTGTTCAAACAAAAGAAGCTTCAAAAAATAGTTTCGACATGGAACCAGAAAAGCTTCTTGATATTTTAGAACAAATCAAACGTGGTAAAAATATATCTGAAATCTCTAAAACTAAGATGGCAAAGTCTAACCTTAGACTTGTTGTATCTATTGCTAAGAGATACACAAACCGTGGACTGCCATTTCTTGACCTTATTCAAGAAGGAAATATTGGACTTATGAAAGCTGTCGATAAGTTTGAATACCAAAAAGGTTACAAGTTTTCAACTTATGCTACTTGGTGGATTCGTCAAGCGATAAGCCGTGCCATAGCTGACCAAGCTAGAACTATTCGTATTCCTATTCACATGATTGAGACTATTAACCGTATCAACAAAATCATGCGTAAACACCTTCAAGAACATGGTAAAGAGCCAGATGTAGATAAGATTGCACAAGAAGTTGGCTTATCAGTAGAGAAAGTTAAAAATGTTATCAAGATAACAAAAGAGCCTATCTCTCTTGAAGCACCTATTGGTAATGAAGATGATGGTAGATTTGGTGACTTCATAGAAGATAAGTCTTCTATATCTCCATCAGATGCCATACTAAAAGATGACCTTAGAGTTCAGATAGAAGGCGTTTTAGAGCAGTTAAACGAGAGAGAAAAAGCTGTTATAAAACTTCGTTTTGGAATTATGGATGATGAGAGTGATAGAACCCTAGAAGAGATTGGAAAAGAGCTTAGCGTTACTCGTGAGCGTGTTCGTCAAATCGAATCAAGTGCTATTAAAAAACTAAAACATCCTAAAGTAGGTAGAAAACTAAAAAGTTATATAGAAGAGTAATCTTTGACTTTTGAGCAACAGTGGCTAGAGTATGATTACAACCCTTTCATACTCTTTAGCTCTAATGGCAAAATCAAGTCATTAAATGCTCAAGCTCAGTTTCTCTTAGGGTTTGCATCTACGAGTGAATTATTCGAGTTATGTACCACCTACGCAAATGTGACTTTTGGATTTAAAACTACATTTTTAAAGCTAGAATTTGGCAGATATAAATTTTTTGCACTTAGTGTTGGTTATGAAAATGAAGATGAGATAGGTATAAAACTCTATCAATCTCCATCCTTTAAACTAGATAATCCCAAACCCGATGGAGAGCTAGTAAATATCTACACACTTGTAGATTTATGCATCTTAACAAACTCTATAAATTCAAATATCTCATATACAAAAGAGTTTGACCCCACTATTCCACAAATCATAATAGATACAGATAAATTTATAAAACTCTTAAATAAAACCTACTCTTGTTTTGAAGAGAATGAAACTATAAATACTAAGATATTTTACAGGGTTGGTGAGCATATAAAGTTTGAAGAAAAAAAATACAGCATCTTCTCAATAGAAGTAGATGCTAAAAATATAAATCAAAAAAAAGCAGATGAGTTAGATGCAGTAGCATCTAAGACAAATTTCTATATAGATATACAAAAAAAGATAACTATAAATATACCAATGATTTGTTCTTAGCTAGTTATCTCTGAGGTGAAAAAATATCTTTAGAACTTACAGAACCAATTATAATTCCAACAAGCAAAGATGGTAAATAAACTTCAAGACTTAGCAACTCATTATTTTTAAGTGCTATAAAACCTAAAACTAAAAACAAGTATGGAATGAGTCTAAATACAGAAGTACTTCCTTTTATACCTTTTTTCATACTAGCAAAACTAAAAGTTTTTATCTTCTTTTTTTCTTCTTTTACTATAGCTTTAAGGTCTAACTCTTCAACTGGAGCGTGGTTTATGGAGTCTTCTTCATAGAGTTCATACGGGTCTTCTATGGTGTCTAGAGTATCTCTTTTTTCTTCAACCATATCAGATGCAACTTGGCTATCAACCATTTTTCTATAAGCATAAGAAGAACCAAGTATAACAAAGAGACTACTCAAAAATGCAACTTGAAAATTTATGAAAAAACTAAATGAAAAAAGTAAAGATGCTATTATAAGAAGTTGAACTACAATGATAATCTTAATACTTTTTTTCACCATAATCCTCATCATCATCTTCATCAAGTTGCTTTTTTATCGCGTATCTAGGCTCTTTGGCTAAATCTTCATAAACTTTGTATTGCTTAGAATAAGCCTTATATACATTTAAAATTGCAGCTGCTATGCCTATAAATATACCAACCCAAAATAACCACTCTATAGATGTAAGGCTACGAAGAAGATAACCAATACCAACACCCATAGCAACAGCAACTACCATCGAGATGCCAAGAGAGAGACTATCGGCAGCTTCGATAATAGGTTTTACTCTTGGTTTTTGGTTTTCTTTATCATCTAATCTTTTTTTGATATCTTCAAGAGAATCTTCTTTAGGCATTTGTAATCTCTTTGAGTACTTTTGCACTAGCTTTAATAGTCTCTTCTATCATCTCATCAGTTATAGAAGTTGAGATAAAACCACTCTCATAGAGTGAACAAGCGAAGTAAAAACCTTCTTTAATCATAGCTGCATGAAACGCGGCAAAAAGCTTAGCATCTGAGTTAGATGCATCCGAGAAGTTTTTAACTGGTGCATCATTAAAGAAAAAGCCAAACATACTTCCTCTTGTGTTTATTTGCATAGTTATTCCACACTCAGATGCAGCGTCTCTCATACCCTCTACAAGTCTAGTAGCACGAGAGTTTAAAACACTCATTACAGCCGCATTTTTCTTTAGTTTGCTAAGTGCTGCAAATCCTGCTGCCATTGCAACTGGATTTCCGCTAAGTGTTCCTGCTTGATATACTGGACCCTCTGGAGAGAGTTTTGCCATAATCTCAGCTCTTGCTCCAAAAGCACCAACTGGCATCCCACCACCAATAACCTTACCAAGAGTTACAATGTCTGGCTTTGTTCCTGTAATAGACTCAGCACCATTTATAGATGCACGAAAACCACTCATAACTTCATCAAAAATAAGTAGAGTTCCATTTTCATCACAAAGCTCTCTTAACTGAGCTAAAAACTCTTTATCAGCTGGAACAAGTCCCATATTTCCAGCGATTGGCTCGATGATAACACAAGCAATGTCATTAGATTCTGCAAAACACTTTTTTACACTCTCTATATCGTTATATGCTGCTAAGAGGGTATGTTTAGTAAAGTCGTGCGGTACACCTGGTGAACTTGGATTTCCAAAAGTAGCAGCACCACTTCCCGCTTCAACTAAGAGTGCATCGCTATGTCCATGATAGCAACCAGTAAACTTTACAATATCATCACGTCCAGTAAAACCACGAGCAAGGCGAATAGCACTCATAACCGCTTCTGTTCCACTGCTTACAAAGCGTATCTTATCAATAGAGTCAAACATAGAGACAACCAACTCAGCCAAATCTGTTTCAGCTTGTGTAGGAGCACCAAAACTAAGTCCATGCTTTACTGCATCTATCACAGCTGCTTCTATACTCTCATCTCTGTGACCAAAAAGAAGTGGTCCCCAACTCTGTACATAATCAATATATTTATTACCGTCAATATCAGTTAAATAAGCTCCATTTCCCTCAGTTATAAAAAGTGGTGTTCCTCCAACGCTTGAGAATGCTCTAACTGGAGAGTTAACTCCGCCTGGGATTAAACTTTGTGCCTGTTCAAATGCTTTTAATGATGACTCTATACTCATTTGGTAACCTTATTAAAAATTTTTGTGATTATAGCAAAGTACTATTAATATATATTTGTTATAATCATCGAAATTATTTAAATGGAAAATTTTGAACAGATCTTCTTTTGCTCTTTTTGTAGCTCTTCTTATCCATTTGCTGATAGTCTTGATATTTTGGCTACTTGGTACACTTCTTCCAGAGATTGAAAAACCAAAAAAACAACCACAAAAAGAAAACAAAATAAAAGTCTCACTAAAAGAGATGCCAAAAAAAGTAAAAAAAGCAGGAGATATAAAAAAAGAGATAAAACCCTCACCTATAGCTCCTCCGATGCCAAAAGGCTCTCAGCTTAAAAAAATAGTAAAACCACCAGTAGAGTACAAACCAAGCAGACCCCTTAAGAAGCCAAAACTCAACCCAAAACCAAAACCAAAACCTGTTAAAAAGCAAGTTCAAGAAGTAGTTAAAACTAAAGTAAAACCACTTCCTCCAAAGAAACCATACATTACATTAGCACCAAAAAAAGATTTAAATGTAACAAAAAAACTGCCAAAAGAAAAACCAAAAAAAGAGATACAAAAACCTAAAGACCCTATGGCTTGGATGTATGAAGATAAAACTTCTAAAGAAGACACAGTAAAAAAGAAAAAGACATATAACGAAAGCAGTATCAACCAAAACATTAAAGAGCTTTATGGAGATGAGTTTGGAAAACTTAGTGCTGGACAGCAAAAATACATTTTAGATAATCAGGAAATTATGAGAAGAATCACACAACAAGTTCTAACTCGCGTAGCAAGAGTAAACCTCTCAAATGATTTGAACGTAAACAGAAGTAATGTTATAGAATTTTATCTGCATCCAAATGGAGATATGAGTGACTTTAAATTTTTGAAAAAGAGTGGCTACTATGTACTAGATGACACTACAAAAGAGACAATAGAATACGCATATAGCAGATACCCTAGACCAACAGAAAAGACTCTTGTTAGATACAATGTGTTTTATAATTTAGCTAGATATTGATACAATACTTAGTTCACAAAAGGCAGACAATGAAAACAAAATTCCTTAACACAATTCTACTCTTGCTACTTGCTCTTTTTAGTGCATGTTCAGACGAAAAACCAGTGCAAGTTCAAAAAAAGTTACCACCACTTAGCGTAGAGACTATTACGCTGAAGAAAGAGGCTATTCCTATATGGAGAGAATATACGGGAACGACAAAAGCAAGCTCTACACAAGAGATACGTGCTAGAGTTCCAGGAATACTTAAAAAAATATACTTCGAAGATGGTCAATTAGTAAAAAAAGGTCAAAGACTTTTTATGATAGAACAAGACGAGTACATAGCATCTAGAGATGCAGCAAAAGCTAAAAAAGCTCAAAATGAAGCTTCCCTTAAACTTGCAAATGCTGATGTAGCAAGGTACGAGCCACTCGTAAAAGAGGGACTTGCTCCTCGTGCTACTCTTGAGCAGTACCAAGCACAACAAGCTGGACTCATAGCCGCTATAGCTGGAAATATAGCTGAGATAAAAAAAGCTCAACTCTCGCTTAGTTATACAATGATTCGCTCCCCTATCTCAGGTAGAGTTAGTGCAAGAAAAGTTGATGTTGGAAATCTTGTAGGTCAAGGAGAAGCTACACTTTTAGCAACCATTATGAGCATAGACCCAATCTATGCTTACTTTTCTCCATCTCAAAACGATGTAAGACTTTTTGAGAAGTATAAAAACAAAGAAAAACCTGATGCCTTCATAGAAGTAAAAGGTCAACATGA
>Ga0193954_1001487_pt1 | contig 11878 bp, 12 predicted proteins | sample BB_5_MG_FD_140340 | JGI IMG/M metagenome (GOLD analysis project Ga0193954, IMG submission 140340) | Microbial mat bacterial communities from the Broadkill River, Lewes, Delaware, United States - BB_5_MG | ecosystem: Environmental > Aquatic > Freshwater > River > Microbial mats | place: USA...
AATCTCTCTAATATTTCCATTGGTTATATTGGAGATAAACTGTATATCCTCTTCTGTAAAATATATATCAAGCTTACCTCTTATCTGCAATAAATCATCTTTGCTACAGATATTGGTCTTTGAGATGATAGCCTCTATAGGGTGTTTTTTGGTATAAATATCCAAAAACTTAAATACCCTAGAGAATATACCACTATCTGATGACCTAACACTCTCATCATTTAGAAATATAGATATTCTACTTGTTATTAGATTTAGTATCTCTATTGGATTTAGCTCAATTGTCTTCACTTCTCTTGTAAACTTTATCCTAAATCTATCATTTGTCTTCATTATATCGTTGATTAGAGGTGGTCTTGCGTTTAATATCAGAAGTATATTTTTGAAGTTTGCAAACTTGATAATCTGGTCTAAAATATCTTTCCAGTAGTCATCAGCATAGTCTAAATCATCTATAATCAATACCAACTTCTTGGGAAAATCTCTCTCTTTATCAATAAGTTTCAGATGCTCCATAAGAGCTAGATAGTTGGCTACGAGCTTGTTTATATCATTCAAATCATCGAAAGTATTGATAGGGTATGGACTATTTTTAAAGTATATCTCTATCTTTTTAATTAGCTCCAACAAAAAGCCGTGATTGTCTCTAAATCCTACTGTATCATTAAAGTCCAAAAATATATACTCTAGCTTATCATCAAATAGATTTTTCTCTTTGATAATCCTCAACATAAGAGTAGTCTTACCCACACCAGCAGAGCCTTTTATCAAGATATTGCTCTTTTTTCGCATAGCGTTATCTTTGAAGTTCCTAATAATAGGCATAATCTCTGTAATCTGATTATTTCGACCGATAAAAAGAGATAAAAAAGCCATCTTATCCATCTCATCAATCTCTCTCAAATCTACAAATATCTCATTAAAAACCTTCTCATAAAGCTCTATGATAGTATCAGAAAAAATCCCCTCTTCTTCCTCTTGCTCCATACTCTTCCCTTTTTTAGTGATATTATATTATAAACTATCTTACTGTGGGGCTGTGGAGGGATTTTATCGTTTTGATGTGAGTTGGTGCGACACTTATCGCACCAAATATTATTTATAGTTTTTAATAGCTTTTTCTAAAATCTCAGTCGCTGCTGCTTTATCTTTAAATCCTGATACTTTTACCCATTTATTTGGCTCTAACATCTTATATGTCTCAAAGAAGTTTTTGATACGGTTTAGTGTATGCTCTGGTACATCACCTAAATCATTTATATTGGCATAAGTTGGGTCTATTTTGGTTGTAGGTACTGCTATTAGTTTCTCATCCCCACCACTCTCGTCTTCTGTCATCAGTACACCTACTAATCTACACTTGATATATGAACCAGCTTGGAGTGGATAGTCACAAAGTACCAAAATATCAGCAGGGTCACCATCATCTGATAGAGTATTGGCAACGAAACCATAGTTGGCAGGATAGTGCATCGCAGAGTAAAGCACTCTATCCACCTCAACAGCTCCTGACTCTTTGTCTATCTCATATTTGATAGCTGAGTTGAGTGGTACTTCTATGATTGCTTTTACTGCGTCTGGATTATCTCCATGTCCTATTTTACTAATATCCATTATGAATACTCCTTGTGTAGATAAATTTGTGAAATTCTATCATAAAGTTAATAAAAATCTAGGCATCTTAGCTCTCTATTGTGTAGTTTATACCCTTCTCTTTGAGAGCATCTATATATATATCAAATGACTCTCTTGCCAACTCTTTATTATAAGAGGCCACAGAGATAGATAGACTCCATCCACCATTTGGTACAATCTTGGGCAAAGATGAGAACTCTACGCCATTGGGCATAAGTTTCATAGCATCTATAAGCTCACTCTCTCTGCACTGGGCTTCTAGTGTATATCTGTAGTATGGAGTGTTATCTTCTATATTATTCTCTAGTATAGCCTCTACCATTGGATGACTCATTTGGGGAAACCCTGGCATAAAGTAAAATCTATTTTCTAGTGAAAATGCTGGCATACCGTTGAAGTGGTTCTCTAGCATATCTGAATTTTTGGGTACTTCTGCCATACAGATAGCGTGAGGGTAGGCTCTATCACCTAGTTTGGCTTCTATAATACTCTTTATCTCTTGATTTACTTCAAGCTCTCCATCACTAAGTGCGATAGATGCACACGCTCTTGTGTGGTCATCAGGAGTTGAGCCTATACCTCCAAACGAAAATAGTATAGAGTCTCTTTGTGAAGCTATAAACTTGATGGTATCAACTATCAAATCTGGGTCATCTTCTATTATAAAAGAGCCACTAAGTTTATGTCCTCTTCTACTCAAAGCCTTTGTGACAAAGTCAAAGTGGCTATCTTCTCTTCTGCGATTGAGTATCTCTGTACCTATGATTAGAGCGAAAAACTTAGGAGTATTCATACTCTACTCCTCTATGTAGTTTTTGAGTTTTCTTCCCACTTTTGGATGTTTGAGCTTTTTGATAGCCGAAGACTCTATCTGACGCACTCTCTCTCTTGTTACACTTAGCTCTTTTCCTATCTCTTCTAGGGTTCTATCACTCTCATCTTCAAGTAGTCCAAAACGCATACGGATAACGGCTTTTTCTCTCTCATTTAACTGGTCTAGTACATCATCTATCTGCTTATTAAGGTCATCTTTCAAGACTACATCCGTTGGACTTAGAGTAGTTTTATCCTCAATAAAGTCACCAAATCTACCATCATCCTCATCACCTACAGGAGTCTCTAGGCTCACTGGCTCTTTGGTGATTTTAATCACATTTTTGACCTTATCTACTGATAGTCCTACCTCTTTGGAGATAGTATCCAAATCAGGCTCTCTCCCCGTCTCTTGGAGATGTTTTCTTATGATTTTATTGATACGGTTAATTGTCTCTATCATGTGGATAGGGATACGAATAGTCCTCGCTTGGTCTGCTATGGCTCTGGATATAGCTTGTCTAATCCACCATGTAGCATAAGTAGAGAACTTATAACCCTTCTCATACTCAAACTTATCCACTGCTTTCATAAGACCTATATTTCCCTCTTGGATAAGGTCAAGGAAAGGTAACCCTCTATTTGTATATCTCTTTGCGATAGATACCACAAGTCTTAGGTTTGACTTTGCCATACGAGTCTTTGCCACTTCACTTTTGGCTTTTCCTTGACGGATTTGCCCTAGTATCTCTTGAAGCTTCTCTTCTGTTAAATCAAAGCTATCTTTACTAGCCTCTCTAGTCTCAAAGAGTTTTTTTATCTCTACATAGGTGCTTACCATAGTGGTCTCTGGTACTACATCTATAATATCATCTTTGTCCATTTCGAGTATATTGGCTAGTAGCTTTTGGTGATTTTCTCTAAGTATATCGTTAAATAGTGGTAGCTTATACTCTAATCTCTTTAGCTCTTTATCAAAGCTATCATCACTTTTGAGTGCTGTCTCCATAGCTTTTACAAGCTCATTTATTAGCTTTGATGTTGGTCCTAGATTTAGTAGAGCCTTTTTGAGTAGCTCTTTTTTGAAAGCGATTTTGAGTCTTTCATTTACTATCTTTACCTCATCTTTCTCTGTCTCTAAGAATGTATCTAAATCTTCTCTTGATTTCATCCAATCTTTTTTGGCTTTTTCTAACTGCTTGAAGCTATCTACTACAAGTTTGACTCTACTATCATCTTTGGATTCATTATCTTCATTTACATCATCGTCACTATCATCACTATCATCATCACTATCTTTGCTAGTATCTACTTTCTCATCCTCAAAACTCTTAAAAAGCTCCTTGACTCGTCTCTCTCTATTGAGTAGAGGTCCTTTGTAGTTGATGATATATCCTATAAGGTAAGGTACTGAACATATAGCATCTATTATTACATCCTCACCCTCTTCGATACGCATAGATAAATCTACCTCTTCCTCTTTGGTAAGAAGAGGGATTTTACCCATCTCTCTTAGATACATTCGTACAGGACTATCTGAACGACTCCACTCTAGTAGCTCTTTCTCTTTGTGTAAATCAAACTCATCTTCACTGCCATCTGATATGAGTTTTGCTCTTGCGTCTGTTCTTCTCTTTTTATCTTTTGCTACTATATATTGTGCATGTTCAGAAGCAGATATGATTTTTACTTTAGAGTCTTGTGATAATTTATAGATTTTTTTTGATTGAACCACTGTTGGCTGTTTGGTAAACTCTTTTGCGATATTCTCAAATGTGATTACATCACCTTTTTTCTTGGACTTAAATAGAGCCTCTACACTCTTCATACTATCTTTTATCGCCATTTAAAACCTTTGATTTTTTGAGATGGATTTTCCCTGATTGAGACTCTTTTGGATTATAGTTAATCTTTGCTATGTCAATAGAGGAGGATTATACCCAAATAATCTTAAAGTTTTGTTATTTTTTATTGGATAAATAGCTATATATAGCCAAAGATATAATTATAAATGCAATACCTGTAATAAGATATAGAGCATATATCATCTGTGTATAGTCATGTAGTGCTATCTTAAAGACCACCATTAGTGCCTCTATAGAGAGTGCTATAATTATCGCTATAGAGAACTTGGTAAGTACATTTGAGTCCTCATCATCATCGCTATAGTTTTTGAAAAATACCTCTCGCTCCAAAATTGTCTTTGCCAAATCAAATATCGCTAGTCCCAAAGTTAGTGCAACAATAGGCTTAAATAGTGCATCAAGAGAGAAGTTGGCTTCTATAAATATACTAGATACATACCCCAAGATAGCATATCCCACAGCAAAAAAGGCAAATGCCATTAGTGAGAAACCTACTAGCTTATAAAATGTTGTGGTAAATTTACTAAATGCTTGATTGAGCTCTATAAGTCCTAGCCTGCCTAGTAAGATAGATAGATTAAAATCTATAAATATATACTTATTCTCCTCTTCTTTTCTAACGGTAATTGTCATACTACCAGTAGCTGAGCTTATATATGGAGAGCTAATAGCAAACTCCTCATCTTTTTTGGTTACTTTGCTATTTAGGTAGTCTCTACTTCTATCTTTTTGTGAATTATCAACTTTGTCTCTAAAGACATTTGCTGATATTTGATTAAATTTACAATCGGTGATATAGACAAGCTCCATAGATGGAAAAGATTCAAATATTTTTTTGTAGTTAGTAGGCTCTTGATTTAGTAGTGAGCTGTTATTTTTCAAGGTGGCAATTATAAATTTACCTATATCCTCTTGATTTTCATTATATACGCTTATAAACTCTTTCATCTGTTATACTCTTTTTTGATAATTTTTATATGGAGAGTATATCATAGTTATAATAGTTATAATATATTAGTATTGTATGATTTTTAATCATATAGTTAGTAGTTATTTTGTGATTGTTTTTTGTGAAGTTTAATGGCGGACAGAGAGGGATTCGAACCCTCGGTAACCGTAAGGCTACACGCCCTTAGCAGGGGCGCGGATTCAGCCAACTCTCCCATCTGTCCAGTGTGTTTTTGTGAGAGGAATTATATCTATTTAAACTTAAAGAAATATTAAAAACTACACCTTTCGTGATACTATTTGATTTTTTCCTCTATCTTTGGCTTCATATAACGCATTATCGGCTCTTTGTAAAATGCTATCTATAGTATCACCCTCAATTCCGTTGGTAATCCCAAAACTAGCCGTTAGCTCTCCTATGTGTATAAATTTGTGATTTTCTATGATAGCGTGTATCTGCTCTAGCTTTTTGATAGCGTTATCAAGAGATGTATTTTTAAGAAGCATCAAAAACTCCTCTCCACCCCATCTAGCAAATATATCATCGGCTCTAATATTACCTTTGATAAGTAGAGCAAACTCCTTTAGTACATCATCTCCTGCTAAGTGACCATATATATCATTGACTCTCTTGAAGTTATCCAAATCTATTACGATAACTGCATAATCATTAGCTTTGTCTAAATTTCTCTCTAGGTATGATATAAAATAAGGCTTTTTGTAGAGTCCTGTTAGGGTATCTATATTTTTCTCATTTGATAGCTCTGTGACACGAGATAGAGTAAATAGCTTGTGTGAGGACTCGATTAGTGTAGCTTTGAGTATAAATGTATCGCTTTTGATACTTATATATATCTCTTTGTCATCTACTAGAGGAAATAGATTATCATAGCTATCTATGGGAGTATCAAGGTACTTATATATATCTATCCTCTCATCTACTAGACTATCTACATCAAAGTAATCCAAAAATTTCTTATTGGCATAGATTATATCATCTCTATTGGTTAGAAATACTAGAGCATTTTGTCTATTTATAATATTCTCTAGTGTACTATTGAGAAGTATAGACTCATTACTATATTGCAAAAGCTTCTGTTTGGAGTTTGTAATATCTGTGATATTTTGTAATAAGATTATAATAGTTTCATCATTATAATACTCTATGGATATATTGATATAGTGGTTGTTTATATCTATACTCTCTAGGAGATAAGATTTGTTTACTCCATTTAAGATATTCTCTATCTCACTCTCATACCCTACAAGCTCAGGAAGATAGAGAAGTATATCCTCTCCTATCTTTGGACTCTTGGCTAGATACGCTCCTACCCCATCTGAAATATCTACAACTCTATACATCTTATCTATAAAGATATATTGAAATATATCCTTAGAGAGTATAATATTTAATATAGCTTGAATATTTTTCATATCATCATATCCTGCGTAATTCTACTAAATAGTATATCTACATTTTGGGCTATCTTTGCAGATGTCAAGAAGCTATATGAGTCTAATTCAAACGCATCTTTTTGAGTATCATCTAACATATCAGCTTTGTTATAAGCTACTATATAGTGAGCATCTGGATTTACTTGAATAAATCTATCTATATGTCCTTGTAAATTCTCTATAGTCTCACTTCTAGTAATATCTACTACAAATATCGCTCCACTAGCACCTTTGTAGTATGTTAGAGGTATGCTTTTGGTAGGAGTATTGCCCTCAATATCCCAAATAATAAGCTCACAACTACCACTATCTGTATCTACAGACTTTTTGGATATTTTTACTCCAATAGTGCTTAGATACTTATCATCAAATGAGCCATCTACATATCTACGAATAAGACTCGTCTTACCTACAGAGAAGTCTCCTAATATAACTATTTTTTTTCTAATCATATATTATCTTTTAGTTTTAATTTAATTTTAATCCGTCTTGAAGCCTCTTTATCTTCGACACCATCTATCTCTATTTTCTCTTTGCTTCCTAATCCATCTATCTCTATGAGATACTTTACAAAAGAGTCCTCTATTATAGGCAAAGAGATAAGATAGTCTCTAACTGCACTAGCTCTCTTTAGCGATAGCTCCATATTTTTGGCTTCATCTCCCACACTATCTGTGTGACCCTCTATAATAATACTATCTATATACTCTATATACTCTGATAAAATAGATATAAACTCTTCAAAATTTTTGCTAACTATATCAATCTTATCCACATTATATTTCACTTTTCCCACATCAAATATGTGTAAATCTCTAAAATCCAAAGATTTTTCAGACTCTATATAGAATTTATTGTTCTCAAACTCTCTATCTAGTTTAGATATTATCTCTTTTTTCATATCTACTTTTTTGAATATCTCTATCTCTTTTTTACTATCTTTTTTGAGTTGATTTATCTGATGTTCTGATTTTTTGAGCTGTCTATTTATATATATAATCTTCTCATTTAGCTTATCTATAGAGATACTATTCTCTTGATTTAGTGTAGATATTTTATTATCTTTACTCTCTACTACATCTATTATATTATCTATTGGTACTATCAAATTATTTTTGATAGAGTGAGTAGTTTGAGATTTGATTATCTTCTCTATCTCATATATATCCTCTAGTTGTGCTACACTACCTTTTAGGAGTAGATTATCATCTACTTGATTTACCTCTATCTCTTGATTGGTTTTATCCTTTATTAGAGTCTCTAATCTATACTCCATATAGCTTATATTTAAATTATAAGTTATATATATAGTTGATATTAGTAGCACTAAATAGAGTATATACTTTAGAGGTTTTCTATTTTTATCTCTTTTTTTAGACTCAAAGGGACTCTTTTGTAGATTTAGATACTCATACATTTTAGATGATAGTGACTCCACCTCCTTAGACTCATCATCTCCATCAAATGTTTGGAAAAAGGTTGAATACTCTTTGATGATAGAGGCAAAAAAGTTATTGATACTCTTACGAAGTTTAAAATCAGGCTCATCATTTAAAAAGGCGATAATATATACAGACCCAGCACTCTCTATATATAGCGTAGCATCACCATAGCTTAGTATCTGAACCTCTGATTGAGATTTATGGCTCTTTATCCAATCATTGATAAAGTCTCGTATAGCACTCGCCATAGATGCCACCATGTGAGGGTCATCTATCCCTCTATCATCTAGTTGCGATTTGGCCACTAGAAGTCCACTCTCTTTTTTGATTATAAATAGTGATAAAATAATAGTAGTATTACTATCTTGCAAAAGTAGTTCCATCTCACTTACTCCTGTTATCTTTGATTTTATCGCTCTTTTATACCTATCAAACGAGAGACCATCTTCTATCTTGTTATTTATATTTTGCATCATCTCTTTGATAGCTTGAGTGACATACTTTGATATCATCGCACCGATAATAGGGTAGAGAGCATCTATCATCTTATCTCTATTGTTCTCTATCTCTTTAGATATGCTTTTTGTAACTATCTGCCTAAGCTCATCACTATCAAATATATTATCAACTCTCTTATCCAAATCCTTTAGATGCTCTATCTCACTACCTAGAATAAGAGTACGAAGTCTCTCTAAATCAGAGTCACTACTTTTTTGATTTTGCATCTTCACTCAAGATAGAACCCATATCTCTGCCTTGTATAGTCATAGCCATCTCCAAAAGTAGCTTGGAGATACTATCTCGTGATAGCTTCTCATCAGATAGATTAGATAATCCCTCATTTAGAGTAGCCTCAATATCCTCTTTTATCTTATTGATATTATCAAAGTTTCTACTATTTTCATCTGCTACATTATCTTTGAGTATCTTTATCTTTGTAGTTAGTTCATCTTTTTGATTGCTTAGTTGCTCTTTTAGGTTAGACTCAACAGAGTCTATAATCGTTTTGAGTTTAGCTCTTTCGTTTTGGGAGTATGAGCTTAGATTATCTATACTCTTCTCTAGTGCCTCTATAGAACGATTGGTCTCATTTTGTAGCTTGGTGTGTGATTGTTCAAATGATTTGAGAAGTTTATCCTCTAGTAGTTTCATACTCTTATTTAGCTTATCAAACCTACTCTCAAACTCTTTTATCTGTGAGCCAAATATAATATCTCTAATCTGCTCTACATTATTTATATTTTTTTCTGACATTATTTATCCCTTTTCTTATTTTTTAAAAAGTATATTTTATCTAAAAAGTGTATTATTCGTTATTAAATCAAAAGGAGGCATACTATGCCAACACTCAAAAAACTTACTCCATTGATAGTCTTAGCTATATTTGTTATAGGTGGTTACTTCATAAAAATAGGTATGGATAATGCTGTAAATATGAGTAAGCCTAAAAGTATAAAAGTAAAAGAGGAGACTAAAACGAACCAATCTTCTCCAAAATAGCAGATACCTTCTTCGCTGGGTTCTCATCTTTGTAGATAGGTCTTCCCACTACAGGAAAATCTACATTTTGTGAGTTTGCCACCTCCAAAGTAGCTACCCTCTGCTGGTCTCCTGCATCCTCTCCAAATGGACGAATAGCAGGACAAAGCGTCAAAAACTTATCATCTGTATAGTTTTTGATAGCCCTACTCTCATACGCTGAACATACAACACCATCAAGCCCATTCTCATAACTCATCTTTGCAAACTCTTTGGCTTTGGCTTCTATACTCTTGCCATAAATTGAAGTGAAATTCTCATCATCAAAAGATGTCAAAGCCGTAACTGCCAAAACCAAAGGGCGATTTTCATAGCCAGATAATCTATCCATCACACTCTTCATAGCCACAGACCCTGCTGAGGCGTGGATATTAAACATATCAATACCAAGCTTTGCTATCTCTTCACTAGCATCTGCCATAGTGTTTGGTATATCATATAGCTTCAAATCCAAAAAAATCTTAAATCCACTATTGATAGTTTTGAGTCTCTTTATAAAATCTTTGCCATCTCTTATGTATGTACGAAATCCCACTTTCATCCATATATTATGCTCTCTAAGTGAGAGTGCAAGTGCCAAATTCTCATCAGCCGTTGGTAAATCTAATGCTACACATAGTTCCATTTATATACCCCTAAATAAATATGGGTATAATCATATCCAAATTTTAATATATAAGGACTAAACAGATGTTTGGAAAACAATCAAAGAGATACGATATTGTTCAAAGCGTTATGGAGACATACAACTATGCAAAGTTTACCACAAGTAAAGGTGTAATATGGGTAGATTTATATAGAGATGATGCACCCAACACAGTAGCAAACTTCGCTCACCTATGTGAGACTGGATTTTATGATAGCCTCAAATTCCATAGAGTAATCGAAGGATTTATGGCACAAGGTGGTTGTCCTCATTCAAGAGACAATCCAGCCCTAGCAGGAACAGGTGGACCTGATTGGGCGATAGATTGTGAGACAGATACAAGCAAACAACCTCACAGAAGAGGAACACTCTCAATGGCTCACGCAGGACCAAACACAGGTGGAAGCCAATTTTTTATCACATTTGTAGCCACTCCACACCTAAATGGTGTACACACAGTATTTGGTGCGATTAATGAGGGAGATACAGACAGCTTTATGGTACTTGATAGTATCCAAGGAGATGATGATATAATCAAAATCGAAGTTCTAGCTACTAGAGATTAGTTTTAATTCAAGTCGGTAGAGATAGACTACCGACTATAGAGGAGTATATTATAAGAAATATAGAAGCGATATTAGTATCTCTACTGTTACATCTACTCATAGCCCTTTTGGTAGTTTTATATTTTCAAAAACCAGAAGTAATCAAACCAAAAGAGAAAACGATAACCCTCAATATCAAAGATATAGTAACACCACCCAAACCAATCCCCACTCCTCAACCACCAATACTAATACCAAAAGCTATGCCAACACCAAAGCCTATTATCAAAAAGCCCATTGTAAAAAAACCCAAAATAGAGAAACCCAAAATAGAAAAAGCACCAAAAAAGAAGATAATAAAAGATAACCTAAAGAAGTTTGCCAACAAAGATAAAGATGAGAATAATGTAACAAAAGTAATTAAAAAGATAAAGAAGCCCAAAAAAATAAAAAAAATAAAAAAGATTAAAAAAGTAAAAAAACCAAGAATAAAAGTAATGAATAATCAAGTAGTAAAAAGATATAGAAAAAGTCGTTCAAAAGACTCTCTAGCAAACGCTCTAATGAACTCAGGTAGAGATATGAACCTAAGAAGAACCATCCCCAAAACTAGCTATGTCACAAGAATGATAAAAAGCATATATGGCAAAGAGTTCAATAGATACACCCCACAACAAAAGAAGTTCATCAGAGAAAATCTAGGAGATATACACTATATCACACAAAAGACCCTAACAATCAACGGCTACCCAGATGTCGCCATAACCACCCAACAACAAGGTACAAATATAGTATCATTCTATATCCACCCCAACGGTGACATATCAAACCTAAGACTCAAAAAGCCCATAGGATACGCCTCACTAGACCAAAACACAATAAATGTAATTCGCATAGCCTACAAAGACTACCCAAGACCCAAAAAGAAGACAAAGATTATGTTTTATGTTACTTATACACTTTATTAGACCCCAACTTGCTTCAAAGCAC
>Ga0193954_1001488_pt1 | contig 11876 bp, 7 predicted proteins | sample BB_5_MG_FD_140340 | JGI IMG/M metagenome (GOLD analysis project Ga0193954, IMG submission 140340) | Microbial mat bacterial communities from the Broadkill River, Lewes, Delaware, United States - BB_5_MG | ecosystem: Environmental > Aquatic > Freshwater > River > Microbial mats | place: USA...
CGGCGCATCGTGCATCATCACGCCTGAGGTATCGGGGCCCGTCAACGGACTTGCGGGTTGGCCGCGCTTTGCGAACGCGCCAATCTGTCGCATGATGGCCCGGCGAATGAGCGCCCTTTATGACATCACCGTCGCGCCGATGACGGACGCGCCCCACACCCTCGATGCGTACCGCGGCAAGGTGCTGCTCATCGTCAATACGGCCAGCAAGTGTGGGTTTACGCCCCAGTTTGAGGGCCTGGAGGCGCTACACAAGGAGCTGGGGCCCCGTGGATTGGTGGTGCTGGGCTTCCCTTGCAATCAATTTGGCGGCCAAGACCCGGGCAGCAATGAGGAGATCGCCGCATTCTGCACCAAGAACTATGGCGTGAGCTTTGCCATGCACCAACGCATCGAGGTCAACGGCACGGGCACCCACCCTCTCTTCAAGCTGCTCAAGAGCGAGCAACCTGGCTTGCTGGGTTCAAAGGGCATCAAATGGAACTTCACAAAGTTCCTCGTAGACCCTGAAGGGCGGGTCGTTGACCGCATTGGGCCCAAGACGACGCCCAAGGCGCTGCGGGGTGCGATCGAGCGCCTCCTGCCTACAGAACAGGCGTAAAGACCTTCCAGACCTTGCCCGCCGCAATCTGACTGGGCTTGAGATCCTCCCGCTTCAGGCGTCGAGACTTGGCGATATCCGGGTCGAAGACTTGGTCGACGAGCTTGCTCGCGAACGCCGCATCATCACTGAAAAGGTTCATTTCATAGATGGTGCGCAAACTGAGGTCATCCAGGTTGGATGTACCTACCGAGCTCACCTCGTTGTCGACCACCATGAGCTTGCCATGGCTCATGCCCGGGTACTCGTAGATCTCGATGCCGGCGTCGAGCATGCGCCCGAACACAGTGCGGGCCGCCAGGTCGCAGTAGGGGTGGTTATTTTCCCCCGGGATCACAATCTTGACCTTCACGCCGCGGCCTGCGGCACGTAGCAAGGCTTCTTGCACCACGACCGATGTAATATAGGGGTTCTGAATGAGGATCTCATCATGAGCTTCCTCGATCATCTGCAAGGAACCTTGACGCACCTCTGGATTGTGGCCGGGGATGGCCTGAGCCAGCTTGAAGCGAGTACTGCCTAATACGGGTTGTACCGGGAAGTAGGCCCTCCTGAAGTCATCATCCGTAACACCGGGGTCGAGTTCGCCGTGCAGTGCTATCCAGTTGAGCATCCAGTCGGCCTGTAGCTGGTGCACTACATCTCCCTCCACGCCCACGACCACGTCATGCCAGTCGTGCACATACTCATCGCCCATATTGAGGCCGCCGGTGAAGGCGAGGCGGCCGTCCACGATGACCTGCTTTCGGTGGTCCGGACTATTGAGGGGTCGGATCTGCCGGTCCATGTCGACGAGGCGATTGCATGTGACTTCGACGCCGGCGCCTCGCAACTTTTGGGTCAGCGTGGTGAGGTTCTTGGCGCCCGCCAAGAGCTGGCCCGCCTGGTCAAGGTTGATGCGCACCTTGAGACCCTGCCGGGCCTTTTCCATAAGTAGGTTAGCAAACTGCTCACCACACTCTCCATCTTTGAAGATGAAGAAGGATACATGCACGGAACTCTTGGCCTGACGGACGGCCTGCATGATCGCAGGGTAGGCGTCGGCCCCTCCGGAATAGACTCGGGCTCGGTTATTTCCCACCACCTCGTGTCGGCAGGCGAGGTCCGCCTTCGTCATACGTCCGAGGCGGCGAATCAAGAGCACCTTGTCGATGGTGTGGGGCAGGCGCCCGTCAACGCTGGGGCCCTGCAACCCGGTTGGGTCCGCGTGCAGGTTGTGCACGGGCTCGTCGCCGTAGCGGCGGGCCTGCGCAAGGTGGGCGTCCATCTTCCGCAAGGCGGATTGCCGGTCCTTGCGTGAAGGGTAGGATATGTTGACAAGCTCTCGGAGCGAGAGCACACCCTCGATGGCGCCTTGCCCCAAGGCCACATCGATCAGGCCGATAGAGGCAGAGGGGGCGTTGTCGAATAGGTGCTCCAACGTTGGCACGCGCTGAAACTTGGACTTCAGCTTGTTGACCGTCTGTTGCAGGAGGGCGGGCATCGTCTCCAGGCGCTCCGCTGATAGGGCGGCGCCCGTAGTAGGGCCCGCGTGTCCCAGGTCGGCGGCGCACAACGCGGCGCGTGTGGCACGGGTGGCCTCAGGCTTTCGAAGCCCAAAGCGCATGGATTGCAGGGCCCAGAAGCTGGTCGTGGGCGGACGCAGCGCGTGGTTCACGGGGGCGGCGACCGGAGAGGGCGCCCGGGTGATGTCGGCCCGCGGGCGGGGGGCGTCGTCAATGCTGGCCGGATCTAGGCCCGTCTTGGGGGCCTCAATCTTGGCCTTGGCGCGCGCCTTAGCCTCCTCGAAGGTCTCCGGCAGCCAGATGGGCGACTCTCGAATCGATGGGTTCTTGGCGCGCATCGGCCTGCGTCTGAGTATCGGCGATTGATGTAGGATGTTGCGCACATCTGTCAGAGCAAACCCGATCTGGGACCTCCGGTTGTCCTGTTGTCGCGCTCAGGGGATGCTCGGCGGGTGTTCTGCCGCTTTTCGGTGCTGACATTGGCGCTCTTGGTCCTGCCTCTTAGCGCCGCGGCCGCCCCTCCCGTCGTGGCCGTCTTTGACCTCAAAGTCAGCGGTGTGAAATTCGACAGCCAGGCGCTGGAGCAGCTGTCCGAGTACATCTCGACCGAGCTCAGCGCTTCGGGCCGCTATGAAGTGGTGCCGCGCGCGGAGCTCAAGCGCGCGCTCACCGAAGAGAAGCGTGAGAGCTACCGGGCCTGCTACGACGAGTCTTGTCAGATCGAGGTGGGCAAGGAGCTGGCCGCGGAGAAGACGGTCGCGGGCAGCATTGGCAGGTTCGGCAAGAGCTGCATCATCACCCTCAAGCTGATCGACCTCGCCAAGGCCACCGCGGAGGCGGGCGGTAGCGCACGGGGGCCGTGTGGACCAGACGCGGTGCTCACCTCATTGGAGTCTGCCTTGGGCCAGCTTACCGGTCGCATGCCGCAACCAAAATTGCAAAAAGCTCCGTCCCCGGTCGTTCTCAAGCCGGCCATGGAGCCTGCCAAAGTCCCCGCACCCGCGAAAGTCCCCGCACCCGCCGCCGAGCCGATGCACCCGGCGGCGAAGGGCGCCGCCGAGCCGCTGGTCCGCCTTGAGATCTACGGAGATTATGAGTGTCCCTATACCCGAAAGCTCTGGAAGACCCTCTCCCCTGCGTTTCAGCGCTACGCCGACACAGTGCAGGTTCGCTTTCGTCATCGGCCTTTGGCTTTTCACAAGGGGGCGAAGCGGGCGGCAAGGGGTGCGCTCGCCGCCGAGGCCCAGGGGCGCTTTTGGCCCATGCACAGCTGCTTGTTGAGCACGCAGGTGCCGTTGACGGCCGCCAAGGTGCACCGCTGCGCCCGGTCTGCGCGTGTGAACGTTAGGCAATGGAAGCGGGACATGAAGGGGCAGGTAGTGCAGGCGCGCCTTGCAGAGGATACCAAGCTGGCTAAGGAGCGCTCTCCTGGGACGCCGACGAGCTATCTCAACGGCTACAAGCTTGCGGGGGCCCAGCCCCTGTCGGCCTTCGAGGAGGCGATCCGCACCCAGATCAAGAGGGTGCAGTCCCGAGTCGGGGCCGGGGCTTTGCGGGCTGAGGCGGTGTCATCGCTGACCGAGGCCAACCTGCGCTCGACCAGGCTGGCCTCCCTTCGAAAGAGCGAACCGGCCTCTGGGCTTCGGCCCAAGGCGATCATCGGGCGCACCAAGGCCGCGGCAAACGGGGGTGCTATTTCGCTCGCTGATGCCCCGACCGTGGGGCCCAGCGATGCGAAGGCCACGGTCGCGCTCTTCATGGACTACCAGTGCCCCCACAGCCGCCGTCTGCACGAGACGATGAAGGCGGTCATGAAGACCTATAGGGGTCGCGTGCAGGTGGGATTTCTCAACCTGCCCTTGTCCTTTCACAAGCACGCCCGTTTGGCCGCGCAGGCCGCGCTCGCGGCCCACGCGCAGGGGCGCTTTTGGCAGATGCATGATGCGCTCTTCGCGCTGAATAAGGACCTTAATCGCCCCGCCATCATGACTGCGGCGAGGCGTTTGGGTCTGGATATGACCCGCTTTAAGCGGGACCTGGCCAGCGATCGGGTCAAGGCCCAGGTGGACCGGGACGTCGCTCAGGCCGCTGCGGTGGGCGCGCGGGGCACACCCACCCTCTTCATCAACGGGCGCAAGTTGACCGGCATTCGCACTTCGGATGGGGTCAGCAAGGAATTGGATCTAGCCCTTCAAGCGGGCGGGTGAAGGTCGAGCGCGTGGCGTGCTCCGCCTTATCAGCTTGTGGCGCGTCCGGCGCTTGGCTGAGCCACCGCGAAGCCCGGGATAAGCAGAGCTGTGCTGACAGAGATGAGGCACGACCACCTGGGACTACGCATGACGGATTTCGGTCGGCAGCGGGGGTCGGGGTGTGAGCTAGCGCAAACGTCCGATTCGTCCATAGGCCTCGGTAGAGGCTCCTACAGGCTTGATAGCGAACTTCGTTCCTGGATCTTTGTGATGCAGACCATCTTGCATGCCTGGCGGTACGCTCGATCAGGCTTGCACTTCGCGGTTGAGAAGTGATGGCGGTCGCAAAGTCGAATCCCGTATCGAGATACCTGCGTCTGTGGTGCACTCGACAGTATGCCCCGTACTCAGACTTTGCTCATCCTCAGCTGCGCTGTCGGAGCGCTGTTGAGCAGCGCCTGCGCCTTGCCTCATGGCTCGATGGCTCGCCCCGTGCAGCCCGCCGGTGAGGGCGCCGTGATGCTCGCGGCGGGCGCCATGGTGCCCTTCGCGGTGGCCGGTGGTGCCTCTGGTGACGGAGACAGCGACTTTGGGGCCTTTAGCGCCGACAACGCCATCGTCATCCCCGCGGGCAGCTTCGACTACGCCTTGGGCGACCGTCACTATATCGGCGTGGACGTGTCTGTGTGGCACCAAGCCTTCGCGGTCGATACGGACTTCGATGCCTTCGCGCTCTTCATCAACCCGCGCTGGGAGTACGGCGTGAACGAGAACTTCTCGCTCACCGTTGACGGTAATCTCGCCTACCTCGGGGCAGATGACAGCGGCTCGCCCTTCCTATCGCCCACCTTTGGCGTGCGCGCTTACATCCCGACGGGCTTTGGTGGCGCCGTGATCTCGCAGCAGGTGGGCACCGCCTTCATCACGCTCACCCTCCCGGGCAGCCTCGCTTACGATGTGCCGATCCCAGTTGGTGAGGAGGCTGTCTTGCACATCTTTCCGGAGGTCCGCTGGGATCCGACGCTCTTCTTCGTGGGCGATGCCTCAGGTTTCATCGCCTTCTTCTCGGGTGGCCTGAGCTTCATGCTCGAGATCTAGTTCCCCAGCATCCGCTCGATGTCACATGCGCGCGATTCGCGGACCTGAGACGGTCCGGGCATGCGCACCTCGTTGCTCCTACTTATAGCCGCGCTCGCTGCGGGCTGCGGAGATGGCCGCGCCCGAACCCCGGGCACCGGTACGGCCACACCCCGGACCAATAACACGAGCAATGACGCGGGTGTGGCCACCGGCGAGCACGCGGCTCGATGCAACCAGGCATGCGCTGATAGTTCGGGCGGCCCTTGCTCTAGCAACCCCGTGGGGAACTGCAATGCGGATTGCGATACGGTGACCAGCGCCCTGAGCGCCTCCTGCGCTTCCTGCGTGCTGGCGCGCTCCGGTTGGACGGGTGATGCCTGCACTTGCTACGGCGAGGGCTGCAACCTGTGTGGCTTTTCGCCGGGAGATAATGCCTGCTCAGGGGCTCAGCCGAGTGATACCTGCGCTGTCGAAGATGAGGTCTGCGAGGGTTATGAGTGGGAGAAGATCAGCAGCGGCCCCTGCAAGGATATATGCTTCGCCGAGACCCCTACCGACCTGCCTCAGACCCTGTCCGCCCGTTGTGAGCTATTGTGCCGGCCCTCCGAGCGGGCCTGCAGTGGCGCCTCGACCGCGGATTGCATGACAGCCTGCATGACCCAGGTCTCGGGCCTGGAGGGCGGCTGCGCCCTATGTGTGATCGAGCAGTCGGCCTGGTCAGGGCGCGCCTGCACCTGTGACGGCCCTGGATGCAGCCTGTGCCGCTTCGGGCCTAGCGACAGCCCCTGCGCCTCCAGTGGCCCGGAGTCGACCTGCGCCCCTGAGGATGAGATCTGCGACGGCATGAGCTTCGGCAGCCCGGTCGGTGAGTGCGCAGACCTCTGCGGGGGTTGAGGCGGCTAGCCGTCGCCCTTTTCTTCGGTCGGTGTCGGTGGGCGGGGGTCCTTGGGCGGCTTGGGGATGTCTCCTGTGTAGCCGCCGGGGTCCCGCTCAACGGTGCGCTCTGCGCCGGGGTTGGGCACCTTCGATAGCACCTCCAGCCGCGCTGCGACCTGCTCATGCAGGCTCTCGGCGGTGATGCCAAAGAGGATGGGCATGGCCTCATCGGCACTCTTCACGGACCAGATCGTGAACTTGCCCTCCTCGCAGGCTTTGACGACCTCAGCGTTGAGCATCAGGCCCTCAATGTTCGCCTCCGGGATGATGCAACCCTGATTGCCATTGAGTCCGCGGGCCTTGCACACTCCAAAGAAGCCCTCGATCTTCTCGTTCACGCCCCCAATGGCCTGTGCATCACCCTTTTGGTTCATCGAGCCCGTGATCGCGATGCCCTGATCGATGGGTAGGTCGGTCAGCGAAGACATCAGCGCGAAGAGCTCCGCGAGGGAGGCCGAGTCCCCGTCGACGCCGCCATAGGACTGCTCAAAGGCCAACGAGGCCGTGATCGCCAAGGGGCGGTCGCGTCCGTAGCGGTTACGCAGGTAGCCCGCCAGAATCATCACGCCCTTGTCATGGCTAGGACCGGAGAGTCGGGCCTCTCGCTCGATATTGACGAGCCCGCCCGCGCCTGCGCCGACCGAGGCGGTGATGCGGGAAGGCTTTCCAAAGTAGTGGTCTCCAAGTCCGTAGACGGCAAGGCCGTTGATCTGTCCCGACTTCTTACCCTCGGTATCGATGAGGATGACCTGCTCTTGGATGTATCGGCTGACGTGCTCGTCGGCCAAAGCGTGGCGTGAACGCCGGGACTGCAAGGCGCGTTGCACAGACTCGGGGCTGATCTCCTTGGCGTCGGGGTCCTGCTCCTGGGCCCAGAACTGAGCTTCGCTGAGCACATCCGCCATCTGCCCAAACTCGGTGGACACTCGGTTGCGTCGCCCAGCGAGGCGCACAGCCTCTTCGAGCAGCACACCGAGGGCCTCGGGCGCGGGCGGCAAGAGAGATTGACGTTCAACGAGGGCGCGGATGGTCTCCACGAAGCCGCCCAGGTTCTCTTTACTGCGGTCGATGCTGGAGTCGAACTCTGCTTTGACCTTGAAGATCTTCTTGAACTCGCCCTCGTAGTGCAGCAGCAGGTGATAGATCTGCAAATCTCCGATCAGGATCACCTTGAGGTTCAGCGGGATGGGGTCCGGCTTGAGCGCGGAAGGCAGCAGGTAGATAGAGGTCTCGGGGGTTTGAATCTCAAGCTGCCGGGAGCTCAAGGTTCGCACCAAAGTCCGCCACACCCCAGGTTCGAGCAGCACGTCACGGGCATAGAGCACCAAGTAACCACCGTCAGCGCGCAGGAGGGAGCCGGCGCGAAGGCCGGTGAAGTCTCTGGCCTCCGTGGCGTTGGGTTTGAGCGACTTGCGCTCGATCGTGCCAAAGAGGTTCGTAAAGGTGGGGTGGCGCTCGAAGACGATGGGCTTTTCGTCGGTGTCCGCCTGCTGAACGACGTTGACCTCGTAGACCCAGAGGTCCTCGTCGCTGTCGCCGCGCTGGGCGGCGAGCAGGGCCATGAGTCCCTCCGCCTCATCGTCATCATCGTCGTTGTGGAACAGATGCAGGTTGTCCAGCATGTGGTCCAGCACCGCGTCGAGGTGTTGTTCCACGCCGTCAGAAGCGAACGTCTCCTTGAGGGCGTTCAGTTGGGCGGTCAGGGAGGTGCGCAAGGTGTCTTGCTCCAGCTTGTGCACCTCCTCATTGGCCAGACGCTCGATGCGCTGGGCGGCCATGAGCGCATCTTCCACATTCTCGTGGATGTCGTGGGCGCCGGCCTCAAGGTCGTCGACCAGCTTGTTGATGACGGCGTCCCGCTCCGCTTCGTCGGTGGGCAGCATCTCTCCCTTGCTGCGCAGGGCGCGGGCCTGCTCCGAGATGAACTTGCCCCGCGCATCCTCTGAGCGCCGCAGCGCGTCGAAGGGTACGGGCTCTCCGTCCATCTCGTAGACGATAGCCTTGAAGGTCTGCTGGCCTTGTTGCACTTCGACCGCAACGTAACCTGCGTCGGTGATCTCCTCATCGACGGCCGATAGCAGCGTCTTCGCCTCAACTTTACGTTGGTCGACAATCTCCTTGCGCTTGCTGACAAAGGCCTCGTCTTGCAGGGTCTGCTCCAGGTGCTCTGGGATCGAGCCTACGAACTCCTTCATGGCCGTCTTGAAAGGGCGGCCCTGACCTCGCTCCAGCCTCAGAAGGCGCGGGCGGTCCCGGTCCCTGAAGTTGTGTACGAAGACTCGGTCCTCCGTGAGCCGGCTGGGGCGGTCGATGTTCTCCAACATGCCGCGCACGGTGAAGGTTCGGCCCGAGCCGCTGGGGCCAGCGACAAAGACATTGAACCCGGGCGCGTCGATGTTGAGGCCCAGCTTCAGAGCCTCCACGGCGCGGCCCTGCCCCAGAGTGCTTTCCGTGGGCTTGTCTGGCGCATCGCTGAGGTAGGCATGGTCCTCAAGCAGGCAGCGCCATCTTAGGTCTTGCACGCCGAGGCCGGCGGGACGCGGCGCTGGGGTAGGGGCTTGAGGGGCCTTGGGCTCGGACATCGCGTGAGCCTAGGTCTGCTGGGCCCTGGGCTCAACCGGTGAGCCCAACAATGCTGGTTCGCACCCCCCAACAGCGGGGGCTTGTTCGGCAATCTCGCTAGGGCCGCATAACAGCTTGCAGACCACAGCGGTCGTGGTCTGCGCGATGAGCCATAATGCGCCTTTGGCGCACCGAGCTTGGGGCGAGTCCGGAGCGCACCGAGCCCGAGCGCCGCCGGGTTCAGCCCGCGGAGATGGCTTTGATATCGGGAGCGGACATCTGGCTCTTGGCCTCAGTCCAGCTGTCCAGCCGATCCATGAAGTTCTGGGCGTGCTTAGCCTTGGCCTCAGCCTGGCGCTCCTTGCTGCCCGCCGCCTGAAAGCCAACAAAGCTCGCAAGCACGACGCCAGTGGCTGCCAAGCTGCCCACGAAGGGCATCGCGACCAGGGTGATCGCTAGGGCGGCCCAGCCTGCCTTGTCCCACTTGCCCTGGGCGCTCGAGTTGGCCGCCAGCGCGGCTGCAGCCGAGTCGCGGATCTGCTGCACGTCGCCGCCGGAGTATTGGTCGAGAGCGCCAATAAATGCCTCGTTCTCGGAACGAATGGCCTGCCCATAGGGCACCTTTGCTCCACTCTTGAAACCATCTTCGACGGCCTGGGCACTTCGCAGGAGGTCGGCTCGCGACATGTTCGAAAGCTGCATGTAGGATATATCGGTATCTGTGGGACGAAGTTGCTGCTTGTTCATCGAATTCGCGGCCAAAGCGCACGACCGAAGGTCAGCCACACGGTGCACTCAAGCCTCGCGGTCCAGCGGCATCGGGCTCTATGTTCATGGTTTGAGCGGGTGCATGACAGCTTGCAAGGGCCTGACCCGGATCCGTTGCCCGGGGCGCATCCCGCCGACCCCCGCGACAACTTCTGTGCTAGGCCTGCCCGTCCCCCATGCGCGCGATCGGCATCGATTTTGGCACGACAAACTCCGCGGTCGCGACCTGCAGCGCGCAGGAGGGCGTGCGGGTGGCTCGCTTCGATGGACTCGATCAGACCCTGCGTCTCGGCGACGGTGGATCCAGCGTCGCGGATAACTTGCCGACCGTTTTCTTTTGCCCACGCGGCGAGCGCACCCTGCACACCGGCTATGACGCGATTCAGCACTATGTCGAGTCGGGCATGGACGGTCGCTTTATCCAGTCCATCAAGAGCTTTTTGCCGTCTCGGGCCTTCACCGGTACGCAGGTGGCCGGCAAGGTGCGCTCCATCGAGGAGCTGGTGGCCGACTTCTTGAGGCAGCTGGTCGACAAGGCATCTTGCAGTCTAGGGACCGAGCTGCAGGGCCCGGTCGTCTTGGGGCGGCCGGCACGCTTTTCGCCCGACCCGGAGCTCGATGCTCTCGCAGAGGGGCGGCTTGTACGCGCGGCTGCCCTCGCGGGTCTCGATGAGGTCACCTTCGTTATTGAGCCCGTGGCCGCCGCCTTGGCCTACGAGGCGACGCTCAGCACCGACGAGACCGTGCTCGTCGCCGACTTGGGCGGTGGCACCACTGACTTCACGCTCATGCGCGTGGGCCCCGGTTCCAGCGGCCTGAGGGATCGAAGCGCGTCGATTCTCGCCAGCGGAGGTCTGTCCGTGGCGGGAGATCGTTTTGATGCGGAGGTCGTGCGCACCAAGCTCTTCCCGCTGCTTGGCCACGGAAGTCACTACGACACGATCTCAGGGTCCGCGTTGCTGCCCAACTCCCTGTTTCAAAAGCTGCTGCAGTGGAATCACGTGAGCTTTCTGAAGAGCCGCGACATGTTGGGGTTCTTGCAGAAGGTGCACGCCAAATCGAGCGACCCGGAGGGCATCGGCGCTCTGTTGCAGATCGTGGAAGAAGACCTTGGCTACGTGATGTTTCGTGCCGTGGAGCGCGCCAAGCGTGAAGTGGCTACCCATGACCCGGCGCAGATAGAGGCGGAGGCCTTCGCATTTCCGGTCAGCGCCCAGCTCAGCCGCGCTGAGTTTGAGTCCGCGGTCAGCGGGTTGCTCGCCGATATTCGCAGCTCCGCAACTGAAGTTGTCGCCTCTGCGGGCCTCAAGAGTACGGATATTGATGCTGTCTTTATGACCGGTGGTACCAGCCTCATCCCGGAGGTGCGTGCGGTCTTCGCGGAGCTATTTGGGCTTGAAAAGCTTCGGGACCGCAGCACTTTTACAAGTGTGGTGGATGGCCTCGCGCGCAGCGGATTGCTTGCGGGATAGCGCGGCCGCAGCGGCCCAGCGAGCAGCTGGATTGCTTGCAGGCTGTATTGCGGCGATAGCTGGCACTCTTGAAACCGACGTGATGCGGCAGTGAGTCTCTGGATGGTCTGATGGGGCGTCTACCCGTATCAAATTGAATCTGATGAGTCAGGATGTGACGTTGCCAGTCTCTTTGGGCTCCTGGTTGATTCTGAAGGCCGGTCCACCGATAGAGGAACCTGGGATCGCCGTTCATCTTGAGTCATCCAGCTACAGGAGAGTCGCCGCGGTCCCGGCATCACCGGGTGCGCTTGGTGCGGATCATCGCGATCGTCGCGGTGTGCTCGGGCGCGGGCGCGGCGGTCCAGCGCATGTTCTTCGGGCATACGCAGATTGCGCTCGGCTTCATCTGGTTTGCGCTCGCAGGCGTTATTGTGGCTTGGCGACTTCCGTACAGTCGTCGGCCGGACATCTTGGGGAACTTGGCCGTCGGGCTGTTGTACGGCGGCGCCTGCCTATTTTCCTGGTCGAGCGGCATGCTGGGTTCGCCCGCGGCCTACATGACCTTTGGGGTCGTGGCCCAGGCGGCGGTGCTGCTCGTTGGGGTGCGCAGCGGCTATGTTTGGCTCGCCCTGTCTTTGTTGCAGATGTCGGCATTGTACTGGGCGGAGGTCACTGGCGTGCCGTTCATCGCTCCCATGGACCCCGAACGCAGGCTGCCTCTGCTCTACGTCGGGGGCATGATGGTCGTGGTCTTCTACGCGGGGATCGCGGTCTCCCATGC
>Ga0193954_1001490_pt1 | contig 11875 bp, 14 predicted proteins | sample BB_5_MG_FD_140340 | JGI IMG/M metagenome (GOLD analysis project Ga0193954, IMG submission 140340) | Microbial mat bacterial communities from the Broadkill River, Lewes, Delaware, United States - BB_5_MG | ecosystem: Environmental > Aquatic > Freshwater > River > Microbial mats | place: USA...
ATAATCAGTCCAGAAACGAATAATAACCCATACATATTTGGAGTGTTGTACCCCTCAATAAGTTCCGAACTGACATCCCAATTAATAGCTAAATTCACGTTATCTGATTTACTGATTCGCTATAAAGATAGTGTAAATTTGATTCCTATATTGTATAACAAATGACTATATTCGTCAAGGTGAAAATCTTAAAACTCATATCATTAATTGTTATTGTTTTCGTTGTTACGGGGTGTCCTGCAACAAACTATGAATCAGACTCCAAGAAAATTCAGAATAATAACATGAATTTTCCAAACTTGGAAAAACAGTATTACAATGGAATCAAGTATAAGCTTTCAGATATGTTTGAAAACGATTACGATGATGATTATGTGCTTACAGACAATGCAAGTACTAAGATTGTTTATGGATTAGATGTCAACTTTAGTATTGAAGCATTTAATCAAGAAGAAGCAGAAGTAATTCAGTATGCTTTTGATGATGAAATTGATCTGTTTAACGCGGTTCATGACAATTACGTTCTAAAGCGAAAAGCATCGCTATACGAACCTTCAATTTCAATAAAAAAACCTACTCCAAAAAATGTTGGTTACCCAGGTTATATTCAGGTAATTAATGGAAGTCCATATTCTTATGATGAAGATGAAGGATCTTCCTATTTCACCGCAACTCTAAACATTGACGGAATTTACTACGTATTTCAATTGATTGGAAAGAAATCAAATATGGGATATTTGTACGATGATTTCATCGACATCCTGTCTTCAGTTGAAAAATAATGGATTTTCAAGATTTCAAAAGACGATTTCAAACCCAACTATTGAATGGGTTACCTGGGGAGTCGGCACATAGTCATCTCATGCCCATTAACCGTCCCTTCACCAGTCAGTCTTTAAAGGATAAACCCAACTATCGAAAGTCTGCAGTGGGATTAATTCTTTTTCCAGAAATTCAATCAACAAAATGTGTGTTAATTGAACGCCCCAGTTATGACGGCGTTCATGGTGGTCAGATTAGTTTTCCTGGTGGAAAAATGGACCCCGAAGATCCACATTTAGAATATACCGCGCGAAGAGAGTGTTTTGAAGAGGTAAACTTACCATTTGGACATGGCGAAGTGCTTGGCAGTTTAAGTGAAGTTTATATTCCTGTCAGTAAGTTTCTAGTACAACCATTTGTTTTCTCTCTCGACGAAAAACCCATATTAACACCAGACCAACGTGAGGTTGAATCCATCATAGAATTTAATATTTATGACTTATTGAATGATCAAAATTTAAAAACGAAAGACATTCAACTCAGTCAAGGATACACTCAAAAGAACGTTCCATACTTTGATATCGATGGGCACATCGTTTGGGGAGCAACGGCAATGATGCTTTCTGAATTTCGAGAAATACTGCGCGTTATTCGTTAGAATCTAAAACGAGCAACCCCAAATGCAGTTGAAACACTGTTCGAATCTTTCATGAAAAATGATAACGCATCACGCGAAGAAATACCAAACTCATACGTTCCACCACCCAAAATAAAATTAATTCCTACTGGAATGTTGTGAGCATATATCCCCCCCCCATAATAACCTGCGCTTAACGTTAACCATTTTACCGGTCTGATATCTCCACCTGCGGAAAATACAGCATTTTGAAGTCCTCCAGGGTTATTCGTATTAAATGGTGCTACGACATCAATCCCAACACTGATCATTTTACCAAAATCAAGACTTGCACCTAAACGTATGTTCGCTGCATTCTGAACCACAACCTCCTCTTCTCCAACAAGATTAATCAAACCACCTTCATCTAAGAACTGATCCAACGCATCTGTTATATTGTAATTCTGTAGTCCGTCCAATTCTATTCGAGAGATTAAAGTATCACTAACACGGTACACGTTTCTTTTATACGTAACCGAACCGATGTTATTTACGGCAACCCCAACCTTCAACCTATTAAACATTCGAGCGCTGACTGAAAAATCCAGTCCATAACCATTCCCAACTGTTTTAGGAATAGACCCTGTTTGTGTGTATGTAGATGGGTTCGAGTTTGCAATCGCTCCATAATCTATATCATAACTAGGTGAAATTGAAGAATAAAACTTTAACCCATCTTCATCTGAAGACATGTTAAATACAGCTGTAGACTGAATAAATCTACCTCCAATTCCAGCGAATAATGCAAATGTTGAATCACCGAACAACTTTTTACCATATCCAAAATTATAGTAACGATTCCAGGAAAAACGGATATCAGAACCTTTCGTTAGTTCACTTAACTGAAGTGGCACTGCAAATTTACCTTCGACAACCATTTCCAATGTATCATCTGAAAGGTTTTCCGAATTCGCAATTACTGACCCATCAGATAATGTCAACGAATCCAGGAATCCAGAAAGTTTCCCTCTAAATATAATATCCGTTGTTTCTTCGTTCAAACGAGAATACCAACTGTATTGTTCCTGAACATTAAAAGCTATCCCACCAAACTTTTCTGTTTGGAATGAAAACCCTAACCAATTATAATGAGCATCAATACTAACGCCAGACTCCAGGTAATCTGCAGCATAATTGGCTTGTTCTTGCCAATTTGCACCATCCTGTTCTTTTCCAGTAACATCATTTCTTATTGTGCGATACAATTTGCTTAGCTTATCTTTGTTTAAAGAATCAGAATAGATTCCAACGCCAAATTCAGTCATCCCCATTGTGAACTTTTTCTTTTCATATCCTGTTCCCCAACCTAGCGCCGAGTTATTAATTCCTAAACAATGATAGTCTGTTACGAAAGTAGTAGCAACGCCTTTTCCGGCAGCAGTATATGCAACACCTTGTGTTTGACCGAAAGAAAATGTAATCGTAAAAATTGAGAAAACAATGGAGAAAATAGCCTTCATGCGCTTGGTTTTAAATTTCACTTCAAATGTACGAGGAAATGTCTAAAATCAAAAAGAGGAACAAATTTTATGACTTGTTCCTCTTTTTGCTAAACCATGCTAAAACTATAAAACTCAGAATGCGGGTAAACTACTCCCTCATCCTAACGGTACAAATATATGAGTTCTTTTTCGATTGAGTTAAATTATAATGTGAAAAAAATGTTAAAATTTACGAAAGCCCTACATCCAAAATCATCATAACCAAGAAGCCACCTATAAATCCGAGCACAGCGACGTCTGTAAATTTATCACGTTGCGTTTCCGGAATCACTTCTTCTACAACTACATAAATCATCGCTCCAGCTGCAAAGGCCAATGCGAATGGTAAAATGGGCTGCATATAAACCACTGCCAATGCCCCCAGAACACCAAATAAAGGTTCAACAATAGCTGACATTTGTCCGTAAAAAAAACTCTTTCGTCTGCTAATACCTTGTCTTCTTAATGGCATCGCCACAGCAAATCCTTCAGGGAAATTTTGAATCCCTATACCAATCGCTAAGGCAACGGCACCTGCAATTGTCGCCCCATCCATTCCCATACCTGCTGCTCCAAACAATACACCTACGGCTAATCCCTCAGGGATATTATGTAAGGTAATCGCGAGCACCAATAAGGTTGTCTTATGCCATTCTGTTTTTACCCCTTCCTTTTCTGATTCTTTAAAATTTATATGCAGGTGAGGCATTATTTTATCTAAACCAAATAAAAATATCGCACCTAAAAAGAACCCAACTGCAGCAGGCATCCATGGCATATTCGGGTACATTCCTTCCGACATCTCAATTGCAGGGTTCAATAAAGACCAAAAACTTGCCGCTACCATCACTCCGCCGGTAAATCCTAACATGGCATCCAGTACACCGCGATGCATTGTTTTAAATAAAAACACTAATCCTGCACCAGCAGCTGTTAATGCCCAAGTAAAAGTTGTTGCGTAAAACGCAGCTAACACGGGGTCAATCGATCCAAAATATTCAATTATAGCATCCATAACTTTACGTCTCGTTCAAATATTGTTAGACAAATCTAACTATTCTATTTTAATATGTTAATCACAACTCATTAAATATATAGTATAGGAAACGTGAAAAATTATATACCTTTGCGCCAAATTTTAGTTTAAAAAAGAACACAATGGCAACGAATAGAACATTTACAATGTTAAAGCCTGACTCAATTGAGAACGGGAACATCGGTAACATCCTAAACATGATTACTGAAGCAGGATTTGCAATTAAAGCAATGAAATACACGCAACTTACTGAAGAGCAAGCAAAAGCTTTTTACGAAGTACACGCTGAAAGACCATTTTATGGTGAATTAGTAGAGTATATGACTTCTGGTCCTATCGTTGCGGCTATTTTGGAAAAAGATAACGCAGTTGCTGATTTCAGAACATTAATTGGAGCAACAGATCCGTCTGAAGCTGCAGAAGGGACTATACGTGCTAAATACGCAGAATCAAAAGGAAGAAATGCGGTTCACGGATCTGATTCAGACGAGAATGCACAAATCGAAAGTGATTTTCATTTTTCTGCTTCTGAAATTTTCTAAGCAAAAAGATATATTTTTTAAAAGGCTTCTATCAATTGATAGAGGCCTTTTTTTATATTAATTGATTACATTTGAATTCAAACATATTTGCATGAAAAATTACAACTCAACAGTAGAAAATAGATTCATTAAATACGCTAAAATTGATACTACCGCGGATCCGAACTCAACCTCCTTTCCTTCTTCAATGATTCAAAAGGATTTAGGTAAGGTTTTAGTTGAGGAATTGAAATCTATGGGGGTTGAGGATGCAGAAATGGATGAATGGGGATATGTTTTTGGAACAATACCCAACAATACTGGTAATGATTCATTACCAACCATTTGTTTTTGTTCACACATGGATACTGCTCCGGATTGTAGCGGAACAAATGTAAAACCTATCGTTCACAGAAAGTACGACGGAAATCCAATCACACTTCCAGACGATACAACACAGGTAATCACAACAACGAAACATCCTTATCTTAAAGAAAAAATTGGTGATGATTTAATCACAGCAAGTGGTTTAACTTTACTTGGTGCCGATGACAAAGCAGGGATTGCAATCATAATGGATTTAGCCAATCACTTAATGTCCAATCCTGACATTCCGCATCCAACAATTCGCATTCTTTTTACTCCAGATGAAGAAGTTGGTAGAGGTGTTGAGCATTTAGATATGGATAAATTGAATGCCGACTTCGGATATACCTTGGATGGTGGAACCTTAGGTTCTTTAGAAGATGAAAGTTTCTCTGCAGATGCAGTTAAAATAAAACTAGAGGGTATTACTGCGCATCCTGGATATGCGAAAGGAAAAATGGTAAATGCCATGAAAGTAATGTCAGAATTCATTGCTAGCTTACCAAAAGATAGCTGGTCTCCTGAAACGACTCAAGATCGCGAAGGTTTTGTTCACCCTGTTTCAATTCAAGGAGGAATGGAGGATGCAACCGTATCCTTTATCATACGCGACCATATCACTTCAAAATTGGCCGAATACGAATCGCGTTTAGAAGATTTATTTAAAGCGACTTTAAGCAATTATCCAGAGTTAAAATATACGTTCGAGGTTACGGAACAATACAGAAACATGAAAGAGATTTTAGTTGATGTCCCTTTTGTTTCTAATTATGCGATCGACGCAATGAAGGCAGCTGGAGTAACTCCTACCCCTACCATTATTCGAGGAGGAACAGATGGTTCTCGACTTTCATTCATGGGCTTACCTTGTCCGAATATCTTTACTGGAGAAATGGCAATTCACTCTCGTCATGAGTATGTTAGCGTTCAAGATATGGAAAAAGGAACAGCTACATTGGTGGAATTGGTTCAAATCTGGGCAAAACACAGCTAGATGGATCACAACCTCATCATAAAGGATATTAAAGCCAAGAAATTCGAGAAGATTTATTTTCTTCACGGAGAAGAGAGCTATTACATTGACGCAATCACGGATGCGATTGTTGAGAATGCTTTGGAGGAACACGAACGTGATTTCAACCAAACTATCCTATATGGTAAAGATTCGGATGCTTTGAGTATAATCTCTGAGGCAAAGGGCTATCCCATGATGGCGGAAAGACGCTTAGTCGTTTTGAAAGAGGCTCAAGATTTTAAAGGTATGGAAGATCTACTTCCTTATTTTGAACAGCCTTCTGACCAAACTATTTTCGTTATTAATTATAAGTACAAGAATTACGATTCACGAAAAAAATCCATGAAGGCAGCAGCCAAAAATGGTATCGTTTTTAAATCGGCAAAAGTTCCTGAGTACAAGCTCGTTGATTGGATAGGCAGTTTCGTGAAAACTAAAGGTTACGGAATTACACCAAAAGCGAGCATGCTTCTCGCCGAATTTTTAGGGAATGATTTAAGCAAAATTTCGAATGAATTGGATAAGCTGAACATTCTCGTTGAAGCCGGGACAACCATCAATGAAATTCATATCGAAGAAAATATTGGAATTTCAAAAGACTACAACGTGTTTGAATTGGTCAATGCAATTAGCGTTCGAGATGTTACTAAAGCAAATACAATTGTCGATTATTTCAATCACAACCCCAAAGCAACAAATATTGTTGTGGTAGTTGGAAATCTATTTAACCACTTTTCTAAGTTGATGAAGATTCATTTCTTACCAAATAAAAACAGAGACACTATAGCAAATGCATTGCGTGTTCCTCCTTTTGTTGCAGGACAACTATTGACAGCAACAAAGACATACAACCCGAAGAAAATTGCGGCAAATATCGCTTTACTCCACGAGTACGATTTGAAATCAAAAGGTGTTGGAAACACCTCATTTACTTCGGGACAACTGATGAAAGAACTTATTTATAGATTGATGCACTAATGCGTTTATTCTACGACAAAAATATCAGTCCATCAGATCTAAATCACACATTAAGTGAAGAAGAATCAAAACATGTTGTGCGTGTTTTACGCATGAAAATGGGCGACCAGTTAGGAATACTTGATGGAAATGGAAGTTTATTTACTTGTGAAATTGTATTAGACAATCCAAAACGATGCGAGTTAAAGGTAATCAAAGTCAAAACCGATAAGAATCCAACCGAAGAAATTCATATTGCAGTTGGTCCAACGAAACAAATGGAGCGTATTGAATGGTTTATTGAGAAGGCTACAGAAATTGGAATTACCGAAATCACATTGGTTGAATGTAAAAACTCAGAACGCATCAAGATTAAAACAGACCGTTTGGAGAAAAAAGCAGTTTCGGCCATGAAACAATCACATCGTACTTTTTTGCCAAAAATTAATCCTTTAACCAAAGTAACGGAATTCATCAAAAACAATCCAAATGGCTTAATTGCACATTGCTACGATCAAGAACGTGAACATTTCAATGACGTTTTTAAATCAACAGCCTGCCCTATTTTAATTGGACCAGAAGGTGATTTTACCTTGGAAGAAATTGAGTTAGCTAAAAAGAATGGATATAAAACCATAACTTTAGGTGAAAACCGACTGAGAACGGAAACTGCAGCATTATACACATGTATGCAAGCAAAATTATTACTTCAATGATCAGACAACTTATTTATACCGGGTTTTTAACATTTCTCTTGCAGTTCACTGCATTGGGACAAGGGTATCAATTGGCGGTTTTGAAATACAATGGTGGCGGAGATTATTATGCTAATCCTACTGCACTGCCAAACCTCATCACTTTTTGCAACGAAAATTTGGGAACCTCAATCAGTAAGGATGTGCCATACGTAGAGGTAGGAAGTTCTGATCTATTCCAATACCCTTTCGTTCATATGACAGGACACGGAAATGTAGTTTTCTCAGCGAGTGAAGCTGAAAACTTGAGAACATATTTATTAGGTGGAGGATTTTTACACATTGATGACAACTACGGAATGAATGAATTTATTCGTGTTGAATTAAAGAAAGTCTTTCCTAATAATGAATTAGTTGAATTGCCATTTAATCATGAAGTATTCCATCAAAAATACGATTTTAACGGATTACCGAAAATACACGAACACGACGGAAATCGCCCACAAGCCTTTGGAATTATAATAGATGGTAGGTTGGTTTGCATGTATACATATGAAACCGATTTAAGTGATGGTTGGGAGAACAGCGAAGTGCACAACGATTCAGAAAACAAACGTATTCAGGCGTTAAAAATGGGAGCAAATATCTTGATGTTTGCATTTATGCAGTAGTACATAAATTACACCTGTCGTAATTTATTTTTCCACAAAATGAAAGGATAAGAGCATGAAATAACCATCAATGAAAAAGGATGGTTTATCTGCCCGCGATTTACTAATTAAGTTTCTAATCCTCCTATTGAATGTTAAATATGACCCATCCATTTTCTTATTGAATGATAAGCATTATCTTTATTTTTTTGTGAACCATTCTCATTCAAAAAAACGACAAGATTGTTTCGTAAACAACTCGTATTCAAACTGATATTAAATTTAAATTTAAATTTGAACTTCGCATGAAAAACCTAATAAAAGCATTCGCAATTCTATTCGTATTAACTTCGTGTGATGATCATAAAGAAAATAGTTCAGTTATTCCAGTAAAATGGGATCATCGCGTTGCTCATTACTCGCCGCAAGATTCGTTGATCAGTGGTAGCACATATTTGTCCGTGTATTCTCAGATATACAGTCAGACAGAACACCGTAAACACAACCTGACAGCAACGGTGAGTATGCGAAATGCAAATCGTGCTGATACTATTTACATAGATGAAGTTGACTACTTTAACACTAAAGGAGAATTAAGACGTAGTTATTTTGAGAAACCAATTTATATCGCTCCAATGGAAACGGTTGAAATCATTATTGATGAAGTAGTTCAGGAAGGTGGAACTGGTGCCAATTTTTTATTTGATTGGAAAATTAAACCAAATACAATCGAACCAATATTTGAAAGCGTGATGATTTCAACTTCAGGAACACAAGGACTTTCATTCACAACCCAAGGAACAAGGATAAAATAATTTATGATCGCTGACTTAATCGCATCTGCACTCTTCTTATTTGCCGTTATTGACCCTTTAGGCTCGGTTCCAGTTTATTTGGAAGCAACTAAACAACTGGATGAAAAACATAAACGCAAAGTAGCCATTCGCGGCTCAATCATCGCATATTGTATTCTATTGTTCTTTATTGTAGTTGGACAAATCATTCTTGAAGGTATGAGTGTCACTCTTGACGCTTTCCAAATATCTGGAGGAGTGATTTTGTTCCTTTTTGCGTTAACAATGATTTTCGGTGAGGGAAAACCTGGTTCCGAGAAACAACTCATTAAAGATTATAAACATGTAACGATTTTCCCTGTTGCAATTCCTTCCATCGCTTCACCCGGTGCCATAATGGCTGTTGTTCTGCTAACTGACAATCATATTTATACGCTCGAACAACAAACAATCACTACCCTACTTGTTTTATTGGTTGTGATTATCACTATGATGATCCTTCTAGCAGCACGTCATATTCAAAAACGTATTGGCGAATATGGTATAACTGTGATCAGTAAAGTAATGGGATTAATTCTAGCAGCTTATGCTGTTCAAAGTATCCTAAGTGGATTAAAGGACTTCTTTGCATCCTAGCAACCCCAAATAATTCCGTTTGGTAATTTCATTTGTTTTTCTTATCTTATTAAGATATGTCAAAAACATCAAAGTTTTCCCTCGTCTTTTAGCCCTCGGCTATTTCCACAAAATTCATGTGACAATTAAAATCGACTTCCACTAATCTTGGAAGTTAAACTACAATCAACATTATTAATTATAACAACTATCCTAAATTAATAGGAAGGCTTAGCTATGTTATACAAAAATCAAATATGGATAATCAAACAATTCAAATTTCAAAAGACCAATTATCAAAACTCAATTTTAAAGCCGTAGATGAAGAAGAATATCCTAATCGCGACTTAACAACAATCTACCGCATGTTGAAGGTAGCTACAAATAAAACGATAAACTCCAAAAAACTTACAACTGTTGTCTTTCAATCAAAGAAAAGAGGCATCTTTACTGTTAAATCTTCTATTCTCATGACAGGGAAGGAATTTATTGTATTTAAAGGAGGATTTACGTTACCAATAAAGAGCATTATTCAAATTAAACAGTAATCATGGATTTTAACCATATTGAGCATAAAAAACCTGTTTATCGTATAAAAGCATACCTGAAAGATCACCTTAAAAAGTATTCGAGGCTTGATGAATTGCCGGTTACCTATGAAGATCTGACCCAATACAAAGAAATATTCCCATTAGATGATGATAATGGGAATAAAACGTTGTGGCATATGGCCATGTACGACCAAGAAAGCTTAGAATTTCTGAGCAAAGGGTTGGTTGAAGTATATCAAAAACTATTCTCCGAAGGGGACGTTAACCCTTATTTAATAATTGACAGAATTGATTTTTGTTCATTTGGAAACTCAAAACCATTTCGCGTTCGTGTAGTGAACGAAATCAATGATAACTACGATTATTTTTATGTGAAAAAAGCCGATGCCTCCAGAATTTACGGACTTGAATTGGAAGAAATATTCTCTCCTGATCGCGTAAACTATTTGGTCGACAAACAGACTTTAGTAGAAGAACATGTGGTAGGCATCCCAGTAGATGATTTTATCCTGAAAAATAAAGATGTAGCAATTGAAAACAGATTGCGTTTAGCCAAAGAGTTTATAAAATTCAATGAGCGTTCATTTGTTCGATTATTAGGTGACATGCGTGCTTATAACTTTGTGGTTGAAATCACTCAGGATTTTGACAATGTTCAATACCGATTAAGAGCAATGGATTTTGACCAACAGAGCTATGAAGGTCGGATGAATATATACAAACCTCAATTTTACAAAGACAATATTGAACTTGTGAGATTAGTTCAAGAACTCATGACAGAAGACGTGGTTCAACAATACCAAAGAATTGAACGCGTTGCAATGAAAAAACGATTTTTTGGCTCAAGACAAAGAACAAGAAGTCTATTACGACAAATGCGTAGAGATCGTATTTCAACCAATGAACACATTGCAATGCTTCGAAGCGAGTTAGCCGCTCATTACAAAGATGATACGTTTTTAAATTATGCAAACATGGGGGATATCTTAAACCGACATTTAGAACTCAGTTTGAATGTTGACATATTATCAAAATCAAACCCAATTTAAACCAATCAGATATCATTGTTTAAATCTATTCATCATATCGCTGTCATTTGCTCTGATTATGAAAGATCAAAATCATTTTACACTGAGCTCTTAGGTCTAACGATAATTCGAGAAGTTTACCGTAAAGAACGTGCATCTTACAAACTTGACCTCGCTTTAAATGGTAAGTATGTATTAGAGTTATTTTCCTTCCCAAATCCTCCTCAAAGGTTGTCGCACCCAGAAGCTACAGGATTAAGGCACTTGGCGTTTGAAGTAGACAACGTTGAATCAGTTTGTAACACATTAAATGGAAAAGGTATTTCTACAGAAGCAGTGCGAATAGATCATATGACATTAAAAAAATTTACTTTTATTGAAGATCCAGATGGATTACCTATTGAAATTTATGAATCCTAATGTAATCCGTATTTTAGTGTCTTACAGCATTCCTGCAAAAAACAACATCATGATTTATAAGCGTATTCTCACCTTATTTATATGTCAATTATTCGTTTTAACGAGTTATGCACAGCAACCGGCATTTGGGGGAAAATCTGAAATGCAAATTGCAATTGAATCGAAAAACATAGATGCAGTCAAGGTTCTCATCAATTCAGGAGTTGATATTAATGAGCACTGCACAACCTTTGATACACCTATTGATCTAAGCATCAAACTAAACGATATTGCAATGGTCAAGTTTCTTCTTTCCGAAGGAGCAACAG
>Ga0193954_1001491_pt1 | contig 11861 bp, 6 predicted proteins | sample BB_5_MG_FD_140340 | JGI IMG/M metagenome (GOLD analysis project Ga0193954, IMG submission 140340) | Microbial mat bacterial communities from the Broadkill River, Lewes, Delaware, United States - BB_5_MG | ecosystem: Environmental > Aquatic > Freshwater > River > Microbial mats | place: USA...
CCCCGCACCCCGCACCCCGCACCCGTGTGCACAGCCCCAGACCTGGGCGAAATTCATTGAACAAGGCTGCGGATAACGGTGCGCAACGCTGCCCCCAGACCTGCGCAAAATACATTGAATGGCCTTCATGGCCACGAGGTACGACCCCTGCCTTGCCGAACGAAAGTCAAATTGCGAGTGACGATTGTCCTTGACGGGTCTCGGAGGCTTGTTCGGCGGAGGGCGAGGGTGTCTGTCTGTCGGGCCGCCAGGTGCCCTAGATGGCGCCAGGTAGCCCGAACTTGGGTAGAACACCAAATATCAACCCCGAAGGTACGAACGCGGCGCCTCGCAGGGCTCACGGCCCCCGAATAGGGTAGTGCTATACTTTGCTCGTATTCAAAGGACAGCCCTCATGCACGCCCTCGTCATTTCAAGCAAACTATCAGGTCCACCGCCAGGCCCCCACGCTCTGGGGGACCGCATCGCTCAGTTAGCGGCCGAACTTACCGCTGGGGAGCACGCGCTCATCACTGCCATCGGTGACTTCGACAGCAGCGGGCAGTGGGCCAAAGAGGGAGCCTACTCTTGTGCCCAGTGGCTATCGTGGCGCATTGGTATGAGCCCCGAAGCCAGTCGCGAACGTATTCGGGTTGCCAAAGCGCTGCATGAACTTCCGGCCGTGGACGCCGCCTTTGCCAAGGCGCGGCTCAGCTATTCCAAGGTTCGTGCCCTGACACGGGTAGCCACCCCGGACAACGAGGCACTCCTACTCGACATTGCTGAGGCCTCCACCGCAGCTCAGCTGGAGCGCATCTGTCGAAAGTTCCGAGGCTGCATGCAAGCCTCCGGGGCGGAAGCCGAAACAAAGCGCCGCCTTTCGGTCCGCTACGGGGACGACGGCACGATGCGCTTCAGCGCACAGCTGCCCGCCGACGAGGGCGCACGCCTGCTCGCGGCGATCGAGTCGGGGCAAGCCGCATTGCAGAGCACCGGCTCCCACAAGGCCGGGCCGGCCGACGCCACCGCGGCGGTGTGCTCCAACGCCACCGCGGCCCCGGACCAGCCCTCCCACGTTTCCGTGCAAGCGCCCAGCCGCGTCGACGGCCTGATGACCCTCGTTGAAAGCTGGTTCGCCCAAGGTCCCAAGCCGCGCCGAGGGGGCGCGCCCAACGAGGTCATGCTGCACGTTTCCGCGGAAACGCTGGCCCAGCAGAAGCCTGCGACCCCCGCCGCCTTGATCGATAACGCGGGTGGAGCGGGCGTGGCCCAAGACACCGCCCTGCGCCTGTGCTGCGACGCCAGCCTCACCCCCATCGTGCAAGATGCTCAAGGCCAGGTCCTGGATGTGGGCCGAAAGCGCCGCACCGTGCCCCCGGCCATCGCCCGCGCCCTTGAAGCCCAATACGGCCGAGCCTGCAGCTTCCCGGGCTGCACCCACACTCTCTTCCTCGACAAACATCACATCCAACACTGGGCCCATGGCGGCAGCACCAACCTCGACAACCTTGTGCAACTCTGCCGTCACCACCACACCTTCGTGCACGAGCACGGATGGACCATCGAAAAGACCGCATCCGGCCTCAACTTCATGGCCCCCGACGGCCAACGCAAAGCCAACAACCCTCCACCACCTGAGCCCGTGCAAGATGCCTTGCTCGTGCTTGCAGAGCGCGCGGCTGAGGTTGATGAGGTATCGCTGCGCACGGAGGGATGGGGGCATCCCGTGGACTATGTGCAGGTGGTGGATGCGCTGGTGCAGGCTTGTTCATCGTGAGCGTCGACTGGGCCTCCGGCCCCCCGGGCATACAACGCTGAGGAAAGGGGGCGCGACCATCGTCGATTGTGTGGGCTCCCCAGCCGCTTAGAGCCCCCTTGGCGATCCCAGACACCAGGTCTCACTTTCGCTGCGAAGTCTTGGGCTGCAGTTCAATGGGCAGAGCCTGCCGACATTGGTGCTGCCTCGCGACCCCGCAGCGCTTCGCCGCCTCATGCCCCGCGAGCCTCAATGGGGCAGGATATCCTGCGTTTGTGGCAACGCTACGGCGGGAGTTTGGTCAGCTGTTCACATGGATGGCAGGCTTAGGTGTTCGCTGGTTCGCGATCGGGTGGAGGCGGGGTTGAGGCTGAGGCGTAAGGGGGCGTGGACCGAGTGTCATGCTGGGGTGCGCCGTCGCCAACTGTATCTACGCCGAGGGTTCGTAGAAGAGCACGCGCCCGTACTTGTCCTGCACGGCGACATGCCCACGCATCCGGGCCTCCAGGTGAAACGTAGCGCCCGCCCGGACCTTGTCCTCCCGCCAATCCCACACCCCAACCCCATGCATGGGCAGAAGGCCAGGGCGTGCAACGCTGCTTGACGGGAAGAGCGAAGGACGGGGCTCCCCGGGCTTGGCGTGCACGGTCAGCCGGACGTAGCTGGGGTCGCCCGTCAGCGCCGCCATGACGTGGCTTGGCAAATCCAGGCTGCGCAGCGCGTGATTCGTCCCTACGTAGCGCGCCGCCACTTCGCGCGTCCGCTGAAGGATTGTGAGGGCACGCTCCTTCGCCGCGGTGCGCAGATCTGGCGTCGTCGGCACAGCGAGGGCCATCATGGCCTGGACCACGTCCTCGTAGCTCCATCCCATGATGCGCAAGTTGAGTGAGTATTGAAGGGACCGGACCTGCGCGTTCACGCTATCAGCCATGATCGGGTCTACGGCCACCTGTCCCCGCGTCGCAGCTGATCTAACAGTCACTTCATCGGCCCACTGGTCCGGGAGCAGGGCAAGTGTGTCCACCATGGACACCTGACGATCCACGCCCAGCTCGACAAGGTCTTGCGCGAACCGGCGAAGATGCAGCGCGTGCTCCGTGGCAGACATGCCGAGATCATCGGAGTGTAGGCCTGCATCTGGGACCATAAAGACGTGTGCACCGGGCGTGTAAATCTCCCGGATGGCGTCAGCGATGGCGGCAAGCATGATTGCGCTCGTGTGCTCCGATAGGTCGGGCAAGTAGGACTCCCCGGTCTTGAGTGGGTTCGCGGCCTTGCCGCCACCGATGGGCAGCACGAGGTTCACCGGCGCTCCGCGCTGAACGAATTGTGAGACGGCTTCGTAGGTCACACGCATCGACTCCGGGTCCTCGAACCGGATGGTCTGCTTCTTGGTAGAGGCCGATCTGAGGACAGCCATGATGCTCTCCGAGATGTTGGAGGCTCGTTGACCAGCACGAATATACTTATCGGCCGTCGCTTGGCGGAGGCGGTCGAGGCGGCCCCTGACGACCGCTTCCTCGGATTCCGCCAGCGCGCGGGTGCGCTGATCGGGGAGCTTGTTGCCATCTGCGATTAGTTTGTATGCCTGCACCAACTCGGGCACAGAACCGATGGCCGCCCCTGCCTTATTTGCGGCACTGGTGAGTAAGGTGTGGGTTCGGTCCGAATGGTGTAGGTGTGGTCCAGCGGCGCGGTGTGGGCTTCGGTGTCCCGTGCGGCGCTTCTCCTCGGTTTGATTGCGGGTGCGTGGATTTCGGCGTGCGCCGGTCTGAATCTTCATCGCCCCCAGTTCTACTCGGTGAATAGCGAGGCCGAAATGCACACAACGTTGTGCAAATACTGTGGCAATGGTCGGAACTTAGTCTCGGCGCAGAAGCGATTGGAGCTCGGGGAATGCCAGATTAGAGCGAGCAGCGGCAGCGCCTAGCTCAACGGCGGATTCAAAGGCGGCTCCGTGGCCAGCCATCGCGGCCGTGGTGATGGATGTTGCATCGACCCGGATCTCTATGAGCCCGCAGCTCCAGGTGGATGGGGCAAACACGGGGTCGGTGTTGACGTTGATCGCGACAAAGAGCGTGCGTGGAAAAAGCTTGCAGGCGTCGGCAACCGGGGTTGCGGCTAGCCTGTCGATGCCGGCATCGACGTATCGAGAAACTCGGATGTCGTGCTCTTGAAGATGAGGGGGTTTGCAATGCTTTTACCGATGGCCGAGGCAAGGGAGCCTCGCTCCGAGGCCACTAAGGATAGGCCCTGGTTGGAGTTGGAGACCTTTTCAAAGTGAAAAGCGGCATAGGGTATCGGCAGGTTTTCGATATTTGCTCCGCCCACTTCCGCGTCAATGACGCGCACGAACCGCTTCAGTTCAATCTTACGAGTGCTTGCGCCCCCAGCCAGGGCACCAGCGGCCATGAATGGGAGTGCTGCACCCCCCGTCACCACCGCAAGCAGCCCCCCCAACAACCCTCCCCCGATGATGTTCCCTTCGGCATCCCGTTTGCTGACGGCAACGTATCTGGCAAAGAGCGATTGGTACTGCTGCACGACGTCACGGTCTGGATGGGTGGCGTAGAGCCCGCCCACCAACGAGCCCATGCTCGTGCCCACGACACAATCGATGGGCAATCCGGCCGCCTTTAGCTCACGAACGGCGCCCAGATGCGCGATGCCCTTGTGCGCCCCGGCAGACAGCGCGAGACAAACTCTTTCGAATTGAGGTGCCTTGGGGGCCTGGCTTGAGGCGCAGGCGGGCAGGCCGGCAAGGAGAACCGGCAGCAGGGCGCGACGCATCTGAGGTTGATGCGGTGAGCCAGAGCGGGTGTCAAGTTCCCGCCCGGACTCGCAGAGCGCACGTAGGCCTATCGAGGGGGACGGTGCAGCTCTTCACGCTCCTCGGGGCGAAGGGGTTCGCGTTCGGACAGACCGCTGAGAACCTCATCGAGCATGCGGAAGAGCGAGCCGTGGATCTCGTCGTCCTGGCCCCGAGGCCATTTGTCGCCCAGCTTTTCGATGAGATCACGTCGAGTGAAGGCCGCATTGGCCCAGTCACCTTTGGGGCGAAGGTGATGCAGGTCATGTTGCGGAAGGTCTCCGACCAGCACAGCGACCCGTGCAGGCAGGTGCAAGAAGAGCAAGCGGACTAACCAGATAGCCCCGCTGGGGCCGCCCTCCTGCGGCAGAGCATCCCCGAGGAAGCGCCCAAAGGTGAGTTTGGCGTTGTGGGTTCTTGGCGACTCACCGGCCTGGCGGAGTCGGAACCATCGGTGCTCGCTCATGAACTGAAGGAGAGCGGAGATGTTGTAGCCAAAGGTCAGCGGGAGCAGCCAGCCGAACGCGAAGCCGGTGAGCAGGTCCAGTCGCACCGCGACTGTGCTGAAGAGCGTGAGGAGCACGAAGGGGGCCAGCCGTCGCGCCGCCTTGCCAGCCGTCAAGTTGGCTTTCAGACGAGACCAGAGCATCTGCCAGTGAAACGCAGGTGAGAGCACCGTGAAGAGCAGTCGTCGTCGCAGGACTCGCAGTGCTGTCCCGGGTAGGAATCCCAGGCCGGCGATGAACTTGCTGTCGGGGTCCTGTGCGGTGCCCAGGCGCTTGGAGTGATGGAACCGCGCGTGCTCCCGCTCATAGGTGGCAAACGGCTGCGTGAAGGTGAGGCTGGTGGCGATGTCCCCGGCCAGCGCGTTGCGGACTTTCACGAAGGTCCCGTGGGTCGCGAAGTGGCCGCCCACGATGTAGAGCCAACGAAGGCGTCCAACGACAATGAGTGCGGCGGGTGGGTAAGCCAGCCACCAGGCGCCACCTGCTGTGGCCGCCGTGCCGGCTGCGGCGACAGCCACAACAAGCACGCAGAGCGTCATGATCGTGCGGCCCAACGGGGTCCAACGCATCAGGGGCTCCTCGAGTGGGAGGGCGAGGCCAGTGAGCCAGGTCCAGGAGGGCTGGGTCCAGCGGGGCAGTCGGGCCAGGGAGGCCCGCATGCGCTGGGCGTCGGTGATCGGGGGCGAAGGAGCGCGCTTGGCGTGGTGCCGGTGCGGTCCGCGGGGTCGGCGGGTGGGGGGCGTACTGCCGCCCGGGTGAGAGGTGTCGGGGGTGCCGTGCTGCTTGGTCACGGCTCCATGATCTGCGCTTAAGGTGTTGTAATCATTGACGACAATGTTGTTGCAACGTTGCAGCAACGCCGGTGCCGACACTCAGAATCCCGTATGCGGGCCGGCGCCATTCAGCCTTCAGCACGCGTGCGTCGCCGGTGGCTGCACGCCAACCCTTCGCTAGGGCTGGCCCCACGGGTCTCCGTCGGTCGCATTGACCACGCCTCCAGCCTGGATCAGGGTAACGGTTGATGGGGACTGTCAACGCGCTGGATTCGGCCTTGAGGGAGCTTGATCATGTCAATCCAATGCTCAATTGGGAGTCACCTTGGCAAGTCAATCACCAGAGCATCGCAGGCTTGGCGATTGGAACATGGAGCTCAATGCTCTCTAAACTCCGCAGGGACCTACCCGCGCCCTTGCCCAGCTCTGATAACCTTGGTGGGCTTATCCTCCACTGTGTCGGCTTCGTCCTGGATACCAAGCTCAATAGGGCGTTCCACGAAGTTCCTCCACTGGACCAAGACGAATGGGGGGGGAAACCTGAACCAGATTGGGTGAAGCGGTCTGTCGAAGCTCTAGTGGGCGGAACGGAGCTTCCTGAACCAAAAGGTGTAGGTTGGAAACAGGTAAGGGACCAGGTCTTTGGGGTTTGGGGCCTGAAGGTCAGCGAGCTTCACATTTGGAGAAATAGGGTGGAAGCCGAGAGAACGGCAGCCAACAAAGCGAAGAAGGGACAGGACGGCGGCCGGACCTCACACGCTGTCGCGCCAGGGGCTCCGGCCCTGGTCTCCGCGCCCGCTCCAGCTATAGCTACAGCTCAAACTACGCCTCGCGATCAGGCCCGAGCCCTCCTACTCAAAGAACGCATTGAGAACCGGCCGGCAACACACGGGCAGCTCACGAAGCTCCTTGAGGGCGAGGCCGCACGGCCACTTAGAACCGCGTTGGCGGCTCAGCTTGCACCGAACAAAGAGAAGAAGCCGGCCTCGGCTGCTCAACTGACCGTGCGGTACCTTGAGATCCCCCCGCTCGATGTGCCCAAGAAGGTATCTCAAGCCTATGCAGGTCTGACCAACTCCGACAAACGCCAACTCAGAGAGTGGGTCCGGTACCTTCTTCCGGAGCTGGCGGTCGAGGTTACAAGGAGGGCGGCGGCCTTTCCGACGGACCCTCCACATGCCGGTCTGCTCGTCGCTCCTGGGGTTAGTTATGCGTTTGCTGCTTGTCTGAATGCTGCACTCACTGGAAGGCCAGTGAGTTTGCATAGCTCCGGGTCTCGGGGCGCGCTCGATGCGCCGGGCCGAATGCCGGTGAAGGTTGATCGAATAGGCGCAGGTGGTCTTGCACGTGAGATTGCGGAATCTGAGAACCGGCGCATTTTTGCCGACGGGGCGCTGGATGTATTGGCGCCGGACCTCGTCGATACAGTTACCAACTGGCACGAACTGATCAGCGCCTGTGAAGTTCACAATGACGGGTGGTTGGATTCCGACTCAAACCCCCTCCATATGGTCTTTAGACCTGAGGATGGTGTCGGCCATGACTGGTTGCTCTCCTTCGTCTCGGAACTACCCACAGACCTCGGTGTCGATGTAATTCACCTGAAGAACCTCAGTCACGACATCCGGTTGTTTGAGCAGCAGCTCACCCGTATGAAACCCCTCTTTCAGGACTCCCCCGAATGACGAAACATACTATCGATCCCTATCTCCGCGCAGAGGCTGACACGCCTCTCGCGCTTGCCTCGATGCACGCGAGGCCGAAGATCACCCACATCTTTGCCCAAGAAGACATCGACGCGGTCAATGCGGCCATCGCCACCAATCGGCCGCTGCTTTTGCGGGGGGAGCCAGGCATTGGAAAGAGCCAGCTCGCCAGGGCGGTTGCGCAGTGCACGGGGCGTGCTTTCGTGAGTCGGGTGGTCGACGCCCGGACCGAGCCGGGGGACTTGGCGTTTCGCTACGACGCGGTCCGTCGCCTCGCGATGGCTCAGCTTCAGTCGAGCGAAAAGTACGCTGACCTCAACGCGTTGGAGGAAGAGAAATTCATCGCTCCCGGGCCCCTGTGGTGGGCCTTTGATTGGGGCAGGGCGCTCACACAAGCCAAGGTCACGAAAACTGCGGTGCCATGGTCGCCCACGGAGTTTGAGCCAAAGAAGCACGGTGTGGTGGTCTTGATCGATGAGATCGACAAGGCCGACAGCTCTGTGCCGAACGGCTTGCTGGAGGCGCTGGGGGCGGGGCGGTTCTCCGTTACTGGGTATCCCGAGGACATTGAGCGGACGGGGCCTGCACCGCTTATCGTGATCACCACAAACGAGGAGCGGACCTTGCCGGGGGCGTTTTTGCGACGGTGTTGGGTGCGGGAGATCAAACCTGGGGATGACTTTGTGGCCTGGCTGATGGCGCGCGGCCGCGCGCACTATCCCAAGACGGCTCAGGTCTCAGATGTGGTGCTTAAGCGCGCCGCTGAGCAGCTCGCCCAGGATCGTGAGGCGCTCAAGGCCCGACACCTCGCGCCACCGGGTCAGGCGGAGTATCTCGACCTGTTGGGCGCGCTCATTAAACTCGCGGCGCAGGAGCGGAAGAAGGGGCAACGTACCAAGGCCGTGCAACTTGAGTTGCTCGATCGCATTGGGCAATTCGTTTTCAAAAAGCACCCCAGCCCTCGCGGGTCGGCATGAGTGGGCTGTCTCGCGCGGACCTGCTCCGGGTACTCGGCGCGGGTGGCTTGACGTCTCTAGACTCTGCGGCCGAGCAGATGGGCCTGGTGCGGGCCGAGGCCAAGCCGAATAGCCGAGGCGAGGACGTGCTGGGCACACCCCGGTCCGCGGGTGCCGGGCCGTCGACCCCGTCCGTTCGCAAGGCCCCTACACCCTTTGCGCGGGTGGTACGCTCGGTCTACGCCGAGCGGTCTTCGAAGCCGACACCACCCAAGGGCGGGGCGCGCTCTGGAGGGCTGACGCAGGCGGAGTTGCGCGGAGAGGCCACTTTGATTGAGGGGGCGAAGAGACCCACCATGCCGCTTTGTCGGACGTGGCGCGACTGGTCTGGAGACCTTCATAACGCGCTGACCGGTGCCGAACACCGAGGCCGCGTGGACCTGCCACAGGTTCTTCACAGAATGGCCCGTCTGCAGGGCATCGATCCCCTGCCCCGCACGCGCACGCCCGGTTTGGCTCAGGCGCTGTGGCTGGTGCTCGACCGGGGCCTGTCCACGAGTCCGTTTCACGGTGAGCAAGAGGCCTTGCTGGTGGGACTGCTTCGAACCTACGGTGCCGGTCATATTCGGGTCGTGAGCCTAAGCCATGGCCCGGAGGACCGCCGCCTGTCTCGATTGGTGGAGCGTATCCAGGCGGGCCAGCTGGTGCTGCTGGTCTCTGAGTTCGAAGGCGCTCAGAACGGCGCTTGGGCGACCCAGGGTCGGTGTCTGGCGGAGCGCGGCGCAGGGTTGATTGCGACCTCGGTGCTCGGGCACGAAGCCCCCGCGCCCTGGCGCACTATCGGGGCGCGGCCACGCCCGTCGCTCATCGATCGAGACGCAGTGGTCGACGACATACTCACTTCGTTGGCGTACGCCTCACTCTTTGATCCGGGCCATCTTCGGGAAGTCTGTCGGGCTCAGGGGCTGGGTCCGGAGTGGGAGTGGGAAGTTTGGAATGACCCTCGGGTGGAACGAGGGGCTGATGGTCGGGCTTGGCTCGACGGATCGGCCGAACTGGCGGCGCGTGAGAGGCTTCACACGGCGCCGGCCTCGGTGCAGGCCCAGGCCCTAGAAATTCAAGAGAGGTGGCGGGGCCACACCGTGCCGGACCTTTGGGCTGAGGAGTACATTGCCTTGTGGGCAGATGGCCTGGGCGGCTTCGTTTCACCGGACTATCGCAAACTCGCAAGGGCCTTTGTGGCCCGCCTCGATACGACTCGACGCACCGGCACCGTCGACGCCCAAGACTCCATACACTCCTGGGTGTGGCGGCTGAAGGATAGGGTCTCAGAGCAGGCCTTTGAGGCTGAGGATGAGTTTGGGCGCCAGCTGCAGATGGCCTGGTGGGGTGCGGCCCAAGGCCGCGCGCCGCAAAGTGTGCCCGCTGGCCTCAACCTGGCTATCGCTAGTGAACCGACCTTGGATGAGCCTCAGGATTTTGTGCTCGCGTCTACCGGGGATGGGTTAGGCGTCGCGCCGGACGCGAGCGGAAGTTGGGTTGCAAATGTCAAAGCGAAGCGACCCAATGCTGTCGCGGCTACGTTGATTCCGGCCTGGGCAGGGGATGCGGGCGTGGATAGTTACGGGCGGTGGGCCCGGGTGGACTTGGCGGGAGCCTCCTTTGTCATGCGTTGGATTGATCCCGGGCGCTTTATGATGGGTTCGCCGGAGCACGAGAAGCAGCGGTATGTGAACGAAGGGCCGCAGCATGAGGTCACCTTGACGGGGGGCTACTGGTTGGCTGAGGCGCCATGCACACAAGCGGTGTGGAAGGCGGTTATGGGAGACAATCCGAGTGGGTTTGCCGGTGACGAGCGCCCGGTAGAGAGGGTGAGCCATGGTGATATCGAGCGCTTTGTACTGCGTGCCAACGGGCTGGTGCCCGGATTGGATTTGGTGCTTCCGAGCGAAGCCCAGTGGGAGCATGCCTGTCGGGCGGGCAGCGATGGTGAGCGCTATGGGCCGCTGGAAGAGGTCGCTTGGTACGTGGAGAACAGCGAGCTTCAGACGCAGCCTGTGAAGAGCAAACAAGCCAACGACTGGGGCCTTCACGACATGCTCGGCAACGTCTGGGAGTGGTGCTCCGATGGGGCCGACCGCGGGCCTGATGCCTACACAGACGATGCTGTCTCTGATCCGCAGGCCGCAGCAGGGGAGCGCCCGGACCGGGTTGTGCGAGGGGGTTCTTGGAACGACCGCGCGAGGTGCGTGCGTGCGGCGTACCGCGACGCGTTCCACCGCGACGGTCGCTCCCACGTTCTCGGCTTTCGTGTCGCCCGAGGTCGAGCCCAGGGCGAAGCCAAGCCTGCGGAGCAGGCCCCAGCGCCGGGGGCCGGGCCGCGAGGGACGAGCGAGACCGTGCCGCGCGGCGCGGCGCATGTGCACCTGGGTTCGGGGGGGCGAGTGCCGGTCGACATGCGAATGCCGGCTCGCTTGCAAACGGATGTGATGACGGTAGAGCTTGAGCCGCTGGTTCGCCCCTATTGGGCCCACGGCGTGGGGCGGGACCGGTTTGGGCTGTACGCGGATGTGGAGGTGGAGCCGAAGAAGCGCTCGGTGATGCCGGTGGGCTTTCGGTTTCGCTGGATCCCCCCCGGGCGGTTTTGGATGGGGTCGTTTGAGGGGGAGGTGGGGGGGTACGAGGACGAGCGGCCTCGGCACTTGGTGACTCTAACGAAGGGGTATTGGCTGGCGTCGACGCCGTGCACACAGGCGGTGTGGCAGGCGGTGCTGGGCAAGGACGCCAATCGCAGTGTGTTCCGTACGGCGGAGCGCCCGGTGGAGACGGTGAGCTTCGATGACGTGAGTGAGTTCTTGAGCGCGCTGGCCAAGCAGGTTCCGGGGGTGCGTTTGCCTACCGAGGCGGAGTGGGAGCATGCGTGCCGCGCAGGCACGACCGGCGCGACCTATGTCGGAGAGCTGAGCGATGAGAACCGCGCGCCGATCCTGGATGACATCGCCTGGTATGGGGCCAACAGCGATGCGGGCTTCGAACTCGACAATGGCCGGCGCACCATTCTGGACGTGAAGAACGCGGGCACCCATCCGGTGGGCCAAAAGTCTGCGAATCCTTGGGGCCTTCATGACATGCTCGGGAACGTCTGGGAGTGGTGCTCGGACGGGGCGTCTGACGACTACGAGCCAGATGCGTACAGCGACGGTCCGGTGTCTGATCCGGAGGCCCCGGCGGGCGAGCGCCCGTTCCGGGTTGTGCGGGGGGGTTCTTGGGGCCTCCACGCGAGGTACGTGCGTGCGGCGGACCGCGACGCGAACCACCGCGGCGATCGCGTCCACGATCTCGGCTTTCGTGTCGCCCGAGGTCGAGCCCCGGAGGG
>Ga0193954_1001493_pt1 | contig 11860 bp, 12 predicted proteins | sample BB_5_MG_FD_140340 | JGI IMG/M metagenome (GOLD analysis project Ga0193954, IMG submission 140340) | Microbial mat bacterial communities from the Broadkill River, Lewes, Delaware, United States - BB_5_MG | ecosystem: Environmental > Aquatic > Freshwater > River > Microbial mats | place: USA...
CCATAAAATTAATTAACATTTATAAATGGTGACCCGTGATGGATTCGAACCATCGGCCACCTCCTTAAAAGGGAGATGCTCTACCAGCTGAGCTAACGGGTCACTACTATCTTAAGAATAATTTTCTTAAAATGGAGTGGAATTATAATAGATTTATTTTTATTTGTCAATAGTTTTTTGAATAAATTCTAAAATTTTTTTAAGCCCTGTTTTCGCTGCTTGAATTTGCACTTCTTCTCTTGATCCTTCGAAGTGATATATATCGATTTCTTTTGTACTTGTAGGCCCTATACAGCCTATTACTACAGTGCCAACTGGTTTAGTTGTTGAACCACCACCTGGTCCTGCTATTCCTGATACTGCAATTGCATAATCTGCATCAAACTTTTGAATACTTCCTTCAAGCATTTCTCTTACAACTTCACAACTTACTGCTCCATAATTATCAAGTGTAATATTTTGAACATTTAGTTCTTTATTTTTTATATTATTTGAATAACTTACTATACTTCCATTAAATACGTTTGAAGAATTTGGTATCTTCGTAATCATATGTGCAATTAATCCTCCTGTACATGACTCTGCTGTTGTAATAGATTGCTTTTTTTGTCTTAGTATATTTTGAAGTGTTATCATGTCAGTTTCATTAAATATTTTATCATACATTGAAAATAACCTTTGTAAGAGTTTTAAAATAAATAAATAAATTATTGTTGTGAATTTAATAGAGTAAGAAATTAATCCTACTCTAAATTAAATAAGTTATTGGTTTTATGCTATTTCAGGATCTGTTAAGTCTGCTAAGAATTGCTCTTCGTCAAACTCTAAGTTTAAGTAATCACAAACAACTTTAATATCTCTTTCGGCATTTCCTAAACAAGAAGTTGCTCCTGGAGATGGAGTCATATTGAAGATAATACCATTACCTTCACTAAGTGATGCTTCACCTAACATTAATTTCTTCTCTTTTTTATCTAGAACTTGAGGTCTTACACCACCAAACCCTTTTGCGTATTCGATGTCATCTTTAGTTAAAGAAGGTACAATTTTTTGCGCATCTTTAACAAATAAACCTTTATTAATACCTGGAACTTCAAATAAGAAGTTTTTAAACACATAGTTTCTAATATCAGAATCTTTTAATAAGTCCCAAAAGATTTTTAAAATACTTCCATCAATATTCATAGTTTTAATACATTGTCCAACAGATGCAAGACCTTTATATCTTTCTAATACACCAAGAGCTAGTGCAGTTGGTCCGAATCTTGTTTTTCCATTTTCTAAAATATCTGGATCACCATGTAATGCTGCAAATGGTAATTTGTCATTTTGTACCATATAAACTTTTCCATTTAAGAATTCACCACTAGTAATATAGAATGACCCAGCCATTGATAAAGACCCCATATGTTTACCATAACCCATTTTATGGGCTAAGTATAATGAATGAGCACCTGCATTTACTACAACAAAATCTGCAGTATAAACTGTACCATTAACAGTAGTTAATTTATATTTATCACCAATTTCTTCTATTTCTTCAACTTCAGAGTTATAGAAAATATCAGTTGTTTTTGATTCATCTGCTGCTTGTCCTGCTTTTGCAAGTTCCTCAGTCATCGCACCAAAGTCAACAGTAGTATATTCACCTTTTGCACCCATTGCTACAATAGGTTCAGGTCTTTCAATTGTTTGTTCTTTATCTGCCCAAACTAATTTTGGTTCTAGTTCTTTTAAATCTTCTTTAGAATATAGTTCTAAATATGGAAATAATTCTTTAAATGATTCATATCTGTCTTTGATAAATTGAACTTCTTCTTCACCAACACCTAAAGCCATTTTTTGGTGTTTAAACATGATTTTGTCTTCTAAACCATATTGTAAACAGAACTTTTCAATCATTTTTGCAGTTCTTTTTGTAATTTTAGCTTTGTCTAAAGTATAGTTTGTTTCAATATCACCTACATGAATTGTCTGTGAGTTACTTGTACCTTTTGAATTTAATGTTGCTAATGCCTCATATTTTTCTAACATACAAATATTTTTTGCTGTAGAATATTTTGCTAGCTCATAAAATAGAGCGGCTCCAGAGATTCCCCCACCAACTATTACAACTTCATAATGTTTTTCATTCATGTATACTTCCTATGTATTGTTTAATTATTAGAAGATATTATCACATATAAGTTGTATTTACTCTAAATTTTTTTCGTAATTGTGCAATAAATATATAAAATATAGAGTTTGGTAACACCTATTAAACTTAACTAATAAATTAGAATGTACAGTAATTGTACATAAGTATTAAAAGTTGAACTTGAAAGAATTTGGATTAGATTAAATTTATTAATATTTGGATATAATCAGCGATTTAATGAAAAACAATAAATATTGATAATTGAAGGTATTATGAAAATGGATTATAAAGATAGTTTACTATTACCAAAAACAGCGTTTCCAATGAGAGGGAATCTTCCTCAAAATGAACCAAAGAAATACAAGCAGTGGGATGAACTTAAAGTTTATGACAGAATGAAAAGTAATAGAGAAGGTGCTGAAACTTTCACTTTACATGATGGACCACCATATGCAAATGGTCATATTCATATAGGTCATGCCTTAAACAAAGTACTAAAAGACATTATAAATAAATTTCACTATTTTGATGGTAAGTCAATTAGATATGTTCCAGGTTGGGATTGTCATGGTTTACCAATTGAGCAAAAAGTTGAAGAAAAGATTGGAAGTACTAAGAAAAAAGAACTTCCAAAATCTAAATTAAGACAGTTATGTCGTGATCATGCATCTCGATTTGTTGATATTCAAAGAGATGAGTTTAAAGCTTTAGGTGTTATTGCAGATTGGGAAAACCCATATTTAACTATGGATTTTAAATTTGAAGCAAATATCTATAGAGAACTTTGTGCAATTGCAAAACAAGGTTTATTAATTCAAAGATCCAAGCCTGTTTATTGGTCATGGGCTGCACAAACTGCACTAGCAGAAGCAGAAGTTGAGCATGAAGATAAAATATCTCCATCAATTTATGTTGCATTTAAGCATGAAACTTTAGATGCTAGTATTATTATTTGGACAACAACTCCTTGGACACTTCCTGCAAATACAGGTATTTCTTTAAACGGTGAAGAAGAGTATGTTTTAACAAGCGATAAATTTATTGTGGCACGTAAACTTTATAATTCACTAATTGAAAATGAAGTTATCTCTGGAACTATTGTAGAAGATATTGATCCAAACAGTTTAGAAAACACTTTTGCAATCAATCCCTTAAATGATAGAAAATCTAAAATTATTTTAGGTGAACATGTAATGATGGATTCAGGTTCTGGTGCTGTTCATACTGCTCCTGGACATGGTGAAGATGATTATAAAGTAGGTTTAAAATATGACCTTGATGTAATTATGCCAGTTGATGCTTTTGGAAAGTATGATCAAACAATTGTAAGAGAAAAACTTTTTAGAGATACAGATAAATACTTAGGTATTAATGTATTTAAAGCAAATGAACCAATTTTAGAAGAGTTAGGTGATGCTTTATTAAAAAGAATTGATATTACACATTCGTATCCACATTGTTGGAGAACACATACTCCTATTATTTTTAGAGCAACTAAACAATGGTTTATTTCTATTGATGATGAGTATGGAAAAGAGAATAAAACATTAAGAGAAAATGCTCTTAAAGTTGTAGAAGATTTAACTTTTTATCCTGAATGGGGAAGAAATAGATTAAAATCAATGTTAGATGGACGACCTGATTGGTGTATTTCAAGACAAAGAGATTGGGGTGTTCCTATTGCATTCTTTAGAAACAAAGTTACAGATAAAATTATCTTTGATGAAGAAGTTTTAACTCATACTGCTAAAATTTTTGAAGAAAAAGGTTGTGATGCATGGTATGATTTATCAATAGAAGAGTTATTGCCTGCTAATTGTGGATTAAATGCTGAAGATTTAGAAAAAACTAAAGATATTTTAGATGTATGGTTTGATTCAGGTTCTACACAAAATGCTGTTTTAAGATCTGGAAATTATGATGCAGGAACTTTCCCTGCTGATATGTACTTAGAAGGAAGTGATCAACATAGAGGTTGGTTCCAATCTTCACTTTTAACTACTTTAGCATCTTCAGAAATTGCACCTTATAAATCAATTTTAACTCATGGATTCACTGTTGATGAAAAGGGCGAAAAAATGTCTAAATCAAAAGGAAATGTTGTAGCACCTGATAAGGTTATGAAACAATATGGTTCTGAGATTTTAAGACTTTGGGTTGCTATGAGTGATTATCAAAGTGATTTAAAAATTTCTGATAATATTTTAAAACAAAATGCAGAACTTTATAGAAAAATTAGAAATACAGCTAGATTCTTACTTGCAAATGTTAGTGATTTAGGCGAGATTGTATCAGTTGATAAAATGGGTCCTTTAGATAAATGGGTATTATCAAAAGCTAAATCAGTATTTGATGACATTCAAGCTTCATTTGAAGTTTATGAATTCTCAAAAGGTTTAAATAAATTAAATAACTTCTTAGTTGTTGATTTATCTGGAATTTATTTAGATGTTTGTAAAGATAGATTATATTGTGATGATAAAAATGACATTCACAGACTTGCATCTCAAAGTGCAATGGCTTTAATTGCAAAAAAACTAATATCAACTTTAGCTCCCATTTTAACATATACAATGGATGAGTTATTAACTTATGCACCAGAATTTATTAAACAAGATTGTGCAGATATTTTTGATTATACAAAAGCAGAATTACCAAGTATTGATATTTATGATGAAAACGACTTTATAAATGATTCTTTATTATTAGAGGCAAAAGAGAAGTTTTCAGAAATAAAAGATGCTTTAAGTAAAGAAAAAGTGATCAAATCAACTTTAGAATTATCTATATATACTAACTCTACAGATATTTTAGAATTAGGTGTAGTTGAAATGGCTGATTGGTTTTTAGTAAGTAAAGTTGGAAGAATTAGTGATCAAGAAAGTACGGAATATGATAATTTTATAATAAATGGACATCAATTCATTATTTGTAAAAGTATTGATCATAAGTGTCCAAGATGTTGGAAATTTACAGTAAAAGAAGAAGATACACTTTGTTCAAGATGTGAACAAGTTATAAAGTAGTAAAATATGTTTCAAGAAGAAGTAACATTAACTTTTATATTCCAAACAATTGGAGTTATTTTAGCTCTAACTGCTCTTGGAATATATTTAGTGAAAAGAAAAGTGAAAGAGGATAGATAAAATGATGCCATTTACAGATGAAGACTTACAAGATCCTGTAAGTTCAATTATAAAAACTAAAATTGCTCCAATGCTAGCGCGTGATGGTGGTGCAATACAATTATTAGATATAAAAAATGCAAGAGTATTTATTCAATTACAAGGTTCTTGTGTTGGTTGTAGTGCTAGTAGTAGTACTTTAAAATTTGTAGTTGAAAAAGAATTAAAAGCTGCAATACATCCAGATTTAGAGATAGTTAATGTTCCCATTGGTATGGAAGATAAATTAGAGGAATTTTAATGATAAATGAAAGTAGATTATTAAATGAGGCTAATAGCTTTTTCTTACAAAAAGATTTTGAAAAAGCTATGTTTTTATATGCTCAATTATCATCAACTTTTAAAGAGAATAAAGAATACCCTATTTACGCATTATTTTGTGATATAGCAAGTGAAGATGAAGAAAAAGCAATGTCTCTTTATGATTACTTTTCTGTTGTAAAAGAAGATAGTTTAGAAGATGCTATTAGATATGTTGAAGATATTATTGATGCATATGATGGTGATATTGACAAAATGATGGAAATGTTAAAAGATTTAAGTCTTTCAACTGTTGATGCTTTAGATGCAATAAAGTATGAAGACTTTAAAAAATTAATACATTCTCGAGGGTCATTTAGAATTGCTTTTGAAGATATTATGTTTTCAACAAAAGTAGCAATTGAAAATAAAGATGATTTTTTTGATTTTGTAACTAAGCTAATAGATAATGATTTTAACAATACAGCATATACTTATTTAGATGGATTCAATGAATATTTTGCTTATGATGATGAAATTGAAAAATTATATAAAAGATTAGAAGAGAAAAATTTTGCAGCTAATAATTAATAATAAAGTATTTACAGATAATTCAAATGAAGCAAATGAAAATTCTGCTTTTGTAGTGTCTTCACAAAATGAAAGATTTAAACAGGCAGCTATTAATAATGGATGTAAAGAAATTATTGAATCAAAAGATTTAAAAAACTATTTAGACATGTCAGGAATTAAAATTATTGGAATTACTGGAACTAATGGTAAAACAACAACTGCTGCTGCTATATATTCTATACTTTTAGATTTAGGGTATAAAGTTGCACTTCAAGGAACTCGTGGTTTTTATATAAATGATGAGCGTATTGAAGAGTATTCTTTAACTACTCCAATTCAATTAGGTAACTTTGCTCATATTCAAAAAGCAATGAAGAGTGAATGCGACTTTTTTGTAATGGAAGTAAGTTCACACGCAATACAACAAAAAAGAATTGAAGGTTTAACTTTTGAACTTAAAATTCATACAAATATTACAAGAGATCATTTAGATTATCATAAGACTATCGAAGAATATATCAATATTAAAAACTCTTTCTTTACTGATGATACAAAAAAATTAATCAATAAAGATGATAAGATAGTTAAATATAATCCTAAAAATGGTTTTGCATATTCATTAGATGAACCTTCAACTTATAAAGTTGGTGCTTATTCTTTTAAAAATGGTATGCATGTAATGTTTTCTCATTTTGATCAAATGCACTCTTTTTCATCTTCAATGATGGGAATTTTTAATGTGTATAATTTAATGGCAGCATTAAGTGCTGTTCATATAATATCTTCAAAACCTTTAGATGAAATTTGTGAAGCTGTAGAGAATTTTGCAGGTGTTAGTGGACGAATGGAAATTATAAGTGATGAGCCACTTGTAATTGTTGATTTTGCTCATACTCCTGATGGAATGAAAGAAGTTTTACAAAGTTTCGCACATAAAGATATCATTTGTGTATTTGGTGCAGGTGGAGATAGAGATCAAGATAAAAGACCTTTAATGGGACAAGTTGCTGCTAATTATGCTAAACATATAATAGTGACTAGCGATAATCCAAGATTTGAAGATCCTGATATAATCGTTGAAGATATATTAAAAGGTATTAAAAATCATCAAAGTGTGCAAGTTGATATAAATAGAAAAGAAGCTATAAAAAAAGCTATTGAAATGGCAAATAAAGATTCTGTAGTTTTAGTTCTTGGAAAAGGTGATGAAGAAGCTCAAATTATTTATGATAAAAAGATTGCTTTTTCTGATAAAGAAGAGATTTTAAAATATTTAAATAAAGAGTAAAACTCTTTATTTAATAAATTGATTTATCGTGTTCTCAGAATTCTTAGATTTTAATACTACTTATAAAGTAGAATTACGTGATTTTAAACAATGGCACAAAGGTATTAAATATTTTGGATTTTGGGCTATTGAAATATCATCTCCATCTTGTCTTGAAAAAACTAAAATATATCAAAAACATTTAGAAGATAAATTACATCCTAATTATTTACGACAAGCTCATATTACACTTGTTGCTTCTGGTTTACTCTCCAATGAACATTTTTCTAATGATTTAATACTAAAACAAGTTAAACAAATAAAAGAATGTAATATCAAAGCTTTTACATTAAATTTATCTAAGCCAAATAGTTTCTCTACTTGTCCTTATCTTTTTATTGATGATTCCTTAGGTAAATTAGATTTTATACGTAAATGCTTGCATAATGAAATATCTAAAAAAATTAACACTAGAAAGTATATTCCACATGTGACATTGGGATTTTATAATAAAGTTTATAAAACATCAGATATAGTTAAAAAAATCTCTAAATTAAACTTACATGATATTGAATTTACAGTTAATGAACTTGTATTTGCTCAATATGAAACGAAGGATATTCAAGGTCCTTATGAAGTTTTACATCGTGTTAAGTTAGGTAAATAAATTAATAAATCTCTTACTCTTTATTTTTTAAATAAATAAAAAGTATTAAGAATAAAACTGCAAAAAAGAGTGGATAAAAGAATAAGTAATCTTTTAATACTATTTTATTTTGATCAATTTCTGATTTTTCTAGTTTATTAATATCTTCATAAATTGCAATTAAATCATTTTTAGAATATGCAGTATATGATTTTGCATTTGATTGTAAAGATATTTGATTTAAAACTGCTTTATTTGAGTTTCCTATTCCTATTGTATATGCTTTAATCCCATATTTTTTAAGAAGTTTTACAACTACTTTTAAAGGGATTTTACTTGCTGTATCTGCTCCATCACTTAAAACTATAATAACATTTGATTTTGCTTTTTTATCTTTTAAAATATTGACGCTTCTTGCAATTGAGTCTAAAATTGCTGTATTATTTCCAGCCATACCAATTTCTAAATAATCAATTATTTCTTTTTGTGCATTTTTATCAAAACTTAAAGGACTTGCCATCATAACAGAATCACCAAAGATTATTAAGCCTATATTATCATTTGTTCTTTTTGATATAAAATCTTTTACAATCTCTTTTACAACATCAAATCTATTCTTAGTTCTATCATCTTTATCTAAATCCTGATATTTCATAGAACCGCTTGAATCAAGATTTAATAGTATATTTATTCCATCATTTTTTATAAGTTGTGTATCTTTTTCTTTTACAGGTGAGGCTAAAGAGATAATTGAAAGAGAAATAATTAGATATTTCAATACCTTAATTACTAAACTTGATCTTTGATTGGATTTTTGGAATATATTTAAATGTGGAATATAATAACTTGGATTTTTAGCCTTGCAATATATTGAGCAAATAATAAATACTAAAATCAATAATAATACATATGGGAACTCAAAAGTAATATTACTTAGCATCTAAAATATCCAATAATGTAGTAAGTTTATTTTTAATACTTTTATCAAAGATAGGAACTTCTTTTTTGTACTTGTAATCTTCTAATTCATTAATTAAGTCGTTTGCTAGTCTTTTTTCTCTATCTTCAACTACTAATAGTCGTAAATATTTTGTTATTATATAAGCATCTTTTTTAGGCTCTTTAAACTTAATATCTTTTAGAATATTAAAATACATTTTTCTTTTGTTTATTTTTTTATTTTTAAAATATTTAATTATAAAGATAATAATACTAAGTACAATTACAAATCCAAGAAGCATTAAGGCAAAATATATAAAAACCGAGTTATCTGGAATTTTAACTATATCTTTAATATCATGAATTTTTAAAGTTATCTTTTCATTCATTAATTTAATAATCCCACTAATTTTTTAATTGGGTCTTCACTTGTATATATCTTTGTAAATCTAATAGCATTGTCTTGAAAATGTGTAAATAATTTGTGGTCATTCTCTTTTACACTTTTTATATAGGCTTCAACAGTATTTGAGTTTAGTATACCTTCAAAGTTTTGATTTGTACTTGGATCATTAAAGTTTACATTTCCTAATTCAAGAGGTTCTTCTTCAAACTTATCTCTAATAATAATTGCAAAAACTTCATGTTTTTTTGACAATAATTTTAAATCAAGTTTTTCTATATCAAAAAAATCTCCAATTAAAAAAATTATAGATTTATGATGAATAGTTTTAAATAATTCATTTGTTATATATGAATAATTAATAGTTTTACCAAGAACATTATAGTTATATATTTGCTCGGCCATAAAGTTTACATTAAATATTTGCTTAGATTTTTTTGTACAAACTTGACAAGTTTCATTCGCAATATATGAAGCAAATGGATCACCTTGTTTTACGCATATAAATCCTAAAGTACTAGCAATTTCTGTTATAACATCTTGTTTAAATTTTTTTGTTCCAAAATAAGTTGAACCATTTAATAAACTTACTATTTTAATATTTAATTCTTTTTGTGTATGAAAAATCTTTACATAAGGTTTTTGCATTTTAGCACTTGTAATCCAGTCAATATTTTTTACATCTTCTCCATACTCATACTCTTTTAATTCACAAAAGTCATAACCTTCACCTTTTTGTAGCGAAGTGTTATTTCCTATGATTTCAGAGAAAACTTGTTTTTTAGTCTTAATTAGTATTTTTTTTAAAGATTGATTCATTTTTTATGGAATATCTACTTTTTCTAAAATTCTTTGAATTACAGTATCAACATTTATCTCTTTTGCTTGTGCTTCATAAGTTAAGATAATTCTATGTCTTAAAACATTTTTTATAACCATAGTAACATCAAGAGGTGAAACATAATCATTGCCTCTAATAAATGCATTTGCTTTTACTGCTTTAAACATATCAATAGTAGCTCTTGGACTTGCTCCAAAATGAATAATATCATTTAATTCTTCTAGATTATAATCTTTTGGATTTCTACTTGCATCAATTATATTTACAATATACTCTTCTAGTTCTTTATCAATATGAATATTTAAAACTTCTTGTTTTAAAGCTTCTAAGGTTTGTTTGTCTATTATTTTGTTTATTGGTTCAAAAGAGTTCATTGTAACTTTTTTTGCAATTTCATACTCTTCTTCTTTATTGTTATATCCTACAACTATTTTGAACATAAATCTATCAAGTTGTGCTTCAGGAAGTGTATAAGCACCTTCTTGTTCAATTGGATTTTGAGTAGCAAGAACTAAAAAAGGAATATCAATTTTAAATGAATCTTCTGCTATTGTTACTTGTCTTTCTTGCATAACTTCAAGAAGTGCTGATTGTACTTTTGCAGGTGCTCTATTAATTTCATCTGCAAGTAAAAGGTTTGTGAAAATTGGTCCTTTTTTTATTTTAAATGAAGACTCTTTCATATCATATATTTGTGCACCTATAATATCACTAGGTAATAAATCAGGAGTAAACTGTACTCTTTTAAAATCTAAATCAATAGAATCAGCAACTGCTTTTACAGCTGTTGTTTTAGCAAGTCCTGGAACTCCTTCTAGTAAAATATGTCCATTTGTAAGTAGTCCAATTAGAATTGAGTCAATCATCTCTTCTTGTCCAACAACACCTTTATGAATCTCTTTTTTTAAGCTAGTTAATTTATCGTGAAAATTCAAATATAACCCCTGTTTTTGATAGATTTATTTTAGCTAAGATATTATTCTAAAAGAATTAAAAAACTGAGTTTAGATTTGCTATATTTAAAAATTCTATACTCTTAAAGAAAAATTAAACTTAACTTAGATAAAATCACGGTTCTAATTTCGTATTAGAAACCTCACATGTATCAATCCTGGTATGGGTTGTGACTAAATTTATTTAGACATTAAGGGATACAGAGGCTAAACCCAAATTAAAATATACAAGGAAATTGTCATGGTTACAATGAAAGATTTATTAGAATGTGGTGTACACTTCGGACACCAAACAAGAAGATGGAATCCAAAAATGAAAAAATTCATTTTCGGTGTAAGAAAAAATATTTATATTATTGACTTACAAAAAACTTTAAGATATTTCAGATACACATATAATGTAGTAAGAGATAGAGCTGCTGAAGGTCAAACAATGATCTTTGTTGGAACTAAAAAACAAGCTAGCGAAGCTGTTAAAAGAGCTGCAGAGAATTGTAATATGCCATACGTTAACCACAGATGGTTAGGTGGAATGTTAACTAACTACGGAACAATTAAAAAATCTATTAGAAAATTAGAAATCATCAAAAAGATGAGAGAAGAAGGTCAATTAGACTTACTTACTAAAAAAGAAGCATTAATGCTTACTAGAAAAGAAACTAAGTTAGAATTATAC
>Ga0193954_1001494_pt1 | contig 11859 bp, 12 predicted proteins | sample BB_5_MG_FD_140340 | JGI IMG/M metagenome (GOLD analysis project Ga0193954, IMG submission 140340) | Microbial mat bacterial communities from the Broadkill River, Lewes, Delaware, United States - BB_5_MG | ecosystem: Environmental > Aquatic > Freshwater > River > Microbial mats | place: USA...
GGTCCGGGGTGAAGCGAGCGACGACGAGGTTATCGTGGCGCAGACCAAAGCCCGCCTGGTCCGGCAGCTTGACCTCGAAGTCGAGGTCCGGGACCCACTTGCTCTTATTCACGGCCACCGTCTCGTGGCGCAAGGTGGTGCCGCCCAAGGAGGTGGCGGCCTCGCCGGTGCTCTGCTTGGCAACCAGGACCTTGATGTCGAGCTCGTCGACCAGGGGTAATCCTTTGAGTGGAATGCGATAGGGCTCCTGGCTGCCCTTGAGCTCGTGGCTGTAGGAGATGATGAGCTCCTTGTCCGCGTGCGCGGGGATGGGGAAGACGCGGGCCGTGAACTCATTGCCGGCGGCCTGCTCCAGCAGAGCCGGGTCCTGACGCCGGTGCAGGAAGTCCTCGTAGACCCGTCGGGCCTTTTGGCGCTCGACCACCTCGCCCTCTTGCCAGCGGTTGCCTATCTTCATCGCGAAACGGCTGATGGAGGCGTTTTCGGGCAGGGTGATGCGAAAGCGCCCCTCCCGAACTCGAGCCTCGGGGTTGTTGAAGCGCAGCTTCAGCTCGGTGAAGGCCAGGGGGCCTTCGACGACACCCTGCGCGGACATGGCGACCAGCTTGAGGCCAGTGCCGTCGGAGGCGGTGAGGCTGAGCGGCGCCTCGCTGGGGCCCTTATCTTGGGTCGCGGGCGGCGCCTCAAAGCGAAAGCTCTGCTTCGCGAGCGGCCGGGCGCTCTTGGCGGTACTGTCCGCCGGATCAGCTTCGGCCTTGCCGTTGAGCCCGGGGGATTGCTCCGCAGGGCAGGCCACCAGGCCCAGAGTGAGTAAGAGCAGACCACGCCGAAGCAACATGGGGGCATCAACGCCTGTCTCGAGGAAAGGATCTAGTCCGTGGGCGCTTTCGCCTCGACCGGGCCCAAGCGCCAGCTGTTGTAGCCGTGGTTGTGCACGTGAAAGTAGGCCGGGGTGCCCGCGGGCAGGGCCTCGGGCAGCGACCACAGTACGGGATAGGCGCGCTCTGGCCCCGGAATGGGCGGCCGGGCCTCAAAGACCAGGTGCTGCCCAATCTGTAGGGCCACGTGCCCTTCGGCGGGGGTCTCGTTGATGAGCGCGAGGTGCCAAACCAGGGTGCTGATCTGCACCCCGGCCTCTAGCGCCACCTTCAGGGGCTGGGTCGCGGTGAGGTAATCGCAGTAGCTGGTCTCTACTTCGAAGACCCCAGACTCGACACCATAGGCGCCCGCAGAGCAGGCGGGATCGTCGGGCCGGTCATCGAAGGGATCATTGTCTGCGGTGGTCGGTAACCATAGCGCTGGGTCGACCAGCGGTTCAGTGGGCACCGCGGGGGGCTCAGCGGCGCTACCCCCGCACGCCGCGAGGGCCACGCACGAAAGCGCGAGCGCGGCTCTCACAGCGCGCCAACCGCTTCCGCGTAGGCGAACAGCTCGAATATCCCGCCGGTATGCCAAAAGACGGTGACGTCCTGCTGCAGCAGGCCGGCCTCGCCGTGCTGCCGAAGCGCGCGCATGGCCTTGCCGGTATAGACCGGGTCGACGAAGAGCCCGTGCAGACGGGCCAGCTGCGCGTGCTGCTTCATCTCGTCGGGTGTAGTCTTGGCGTAGCCCTCGCCCTTGAAGCCTTCGAGCACGCGCCATCGTGCCGTCTTCGCGATGTCTTGGCTCACAAAACCCCGGGCCACAGACTCATCGATGATGCGCTGGATCTGAGCGTCGAAGTAGGGCGCGTCATTACAGACCGCGACCGCGTTGATCTCGATGTCTGCGCGCCCGGCGGAGGCCATACCCAGCGCAAGCCCGGCTGCGGTGCCCGCGCTGCCACAGGCGTGATAGATTCGACGTATTGTCAATCCTTGTTGCGAAGCCTGGATGAGCAGCTCCAGGGCGGCCTCGGCATAACCCAAGCTGCCCATCGCGTTGGAGCCGCCCTCGGGGATGATGTAGGCGCGTCGACCGCTGGATCCCAGGTCTGCTGCGATCGCTGTCATGAGCGCGTCGCGCTGAGGCCACTGCTCCGCGGAGATAAAGGTGACTTGTGCGCCCAGGAAGCGGTCGATCAACAGATTGCCGGCAGGTGGGTTTCGGTCCTCACCGCGAAGCAGCAAGTGCGCTTGCATGCCCAGCCGGGCTGCGGCGACCGCGGTGGCCCGCGCGTGGTTGGAATTCACGCCTCCGCAGGTCACCAGCGTATCGGCGTTGTTGGCCTGCGCCTCCGCGCAGAGCCACTCCAGCTTTCGCACCTTGTTGCCAGACAGAGCGGCACCCGTGAGGTCATCTCTTTTGACCCAGACCTCGCCGCCCCAGGCGATGCCGCGGTCTTCCAGCTTTTCGATGGGCGTGGGGATGCGCGCGAGGGAGATCCGGGCCGGCCATTGAATACTCATGGGGCCCCAAGCTCCGCGGCGGCCTCATCGAGGCGACGCATGCCCTCCAGCAACAGATTCATGACGCCGACGTCGATCTTGTCGGTCGCAGGCACCCGAGAGGCGTCGAAAGAAAAGTCGCCCTCATCCCACTCCAGGAGGTTGTAGACGGCCTCCTCCCCGGTTTGCTCGGGGGTCTGGGCGTCAAAGATGCCACCCTCTGCGAAAGCGATCTCGCCCTTCTTTCGGTCATAGGTCTCAACGACCAAGGTGCCCGAGCGGCGGGTATCACAGAGCATCTGGATGACCGTAGGCAGGGCCATGACGGACAGCTTGCCCGAAAAGCTCTTCTTGCCCTCTTGAACGATGCGGTAGTTCGCGGCCACCAGGCGTTGGGCCATCAGGCGCGTGAAGCGCGCGGCCATGAAGGGGTTCTCGCGAAGCAACAGCTCGAAGTCTGACTTGCCGAGCGCGTACAGCTCGACCTCGCCCTGGGCGCGTACATTCGCGGCCACGGGCGAGCCGGTGAGGATCGACATCTCGCCAAAACAATCCCCCTCCCGCAGCGTGCTGACCACCGAGGCCATCTTGGTCTCCGCGAAGTCCAAAATCTCAACGTGCCCCTTGCGCACCACAAAGAATGCGCGACCGGGGTGCCCCTTCTGCAAGATGAGTTGCCCGGCCTCGTGCTTGGTACTGCGGATGCGGTGGGCCAGCTTCGACAAAAAGGCAGCGGGCAGCGGTCGAAAGATCGGGATGGTGCGCAGGTGGGCCACCGCCGCCGTGATGTCCTGCACCAGGTCGCCCTCGGGGGCGGAGGCTTTGGCTTTGTGGGCGACGGTCTCCACGTCAAAGCGCACCGGGGACTGGCTGCGTGGACAGTGCATGTGCCCCGTCTCGATGGGCGAGGTCACGGTCTCGCACGCGCCAGGCTCGACGTCCTTGAGCAGCTTCGCGACGCTGAGCGCGCAAACCTTCGGTGAGCTGGTCAAGTCTATGGCCGGCAGGTCGAGCACCATCTGTTCGCCAGTTCGAAACAGAGGGCAGCCGTCCTCCTCCACTACCCGTAGGACCACACGCTTCGCGGACACGATGACATATGAACACGGACGCCGGTCGGGGGCCAAAACTGGGTCCAACTCCCTCGGTCAAACGTCGGTCGGCCCACAGAAAACCCAGCAGATGGAAACGTCTCGGCCTGAGCCCCGTACGGCGCCCAACATGTTGCCCAATTACATGACCATGACTGTCGCGCTCGCCGCCCTGCCCCTAGTGGCCTGCGGCGGAGACAACGACCAAGACTTCTATGACAGCACCGCCTCATCGGCGCTGGGTTCGGCCACGAATGAGGCCACCTGCGCCACCTGCCACGCGATGGATGACGCCAAGGGCTACTCCGGGAGCAGCTTCAAGAACATCGCCTACCTTGAAAACTACAAAGGCGGCGGCGCCGACCTGCTGGGCGCCGTGAACGCCTGCGTCACCGGCTGGATGGGAGGCACCGCGCTCACCGCCGACTCGGAGGGTTTCATCGCTATTGAGGCCTTCATGCAGTCGATCTCAGACCCTGCGGTCACCACGCCGAACCCCCTGATGCCTGAAGTGCTCGCCGACGAGGCGGCCTATGAGGCGGCGTATGCTGGTGGTGATGCCACCGCGGGCGAGGCGGCCTACGGCACCTATTGCGGCAGCTGCCACGACACCGCGTTGCCGGTGGGCCCCGGCTTTTCGCCCGCCATCGCGGGGATCGCGGTGCGCACCGCGGGGCGCATCGCCCAGAAGGTCCGCACCTCTGGTCCGCCGCCCTCAGGCATGAACGATGCCTCGGACAGCACGCCCGGACCGATGCCCTTCTTCGAGATGTCGGACCTGTCGGCCGACGATCTGAAGAACATCATCGCCTACGTGAAATCGAAGGGCTGATTGCAAAAGGGGGCCTCCTGAAGGGGAGGCCCCTGGCCCCGCTTGGGGGCCAAAGGCAGGGGTCGCTAGAGCTTTTCGACCAGCTCGGGCACGGCCTTGAAGAGGTCCTGCACCAAGCCATAGTCGGCGATCTGGAAGATCGGAGCCTCGGCGTCCTTGTTGATGGCCACGATGGTCTTCGAACCCTTCATGCCCGCCACATGCTGGATGGCGCCCGAGATGCCCACCGCGATGTACAGGTTGGGCGCGACGACCTTACCGGTCTGACCAATCTGCATATCGTTGGGCACCCAGCCTGCGTCGACCACAGCTCGGCTGGCGCCAATGCCGGCGCCGAGCTTGTCGGCCAGGGGCTCCATCACCTTGGCGAAGTTGTCCGCGTCCTTGAGACCGCGTCCACCGGCCACGATGGCGTCGGCGTCGGTGAGCTGGGGGCGCTCAGACTTGACCTGGTCGAAGGACACGTACTCGGTATTGATGCCCGAGACGCTCGCTGACATCGCCTGGGCCGCGCCCGCCGCGTCGAGCGGGGTGGCCGCGTCGAACTCGGTGGGGCGGGTGGTGATGATCTTGACGTCGGTGGTCACCTCAACGGTGGCGATGACGTTGCCGGCCTGCACGGGGCGCTTGACGGCAAAGCCGTCGTCGCCGGCGAAGCCCAAGATGTCTGAGGCCATGCCCGCGCCCAACAGGGCCGCGGCGCGGGGCATCAGGTCCTTACCGTGGGACGTGGCTGCCATGCAGACCACTTTGGAGCCACTGGCCTCGACCGCAGCTTTGACGACCTGAGCGAAGGCCTCGGCGACGGGGTTGGCGAGCGCGGCGTCATCCGCGACGTGCACGGTGCCGACAAATTTTGCAAGCTCGCTTGCGGCAGCATCCACACCCTGGCCCATGACCAAGCCCTGGACCTGGCCGCCGGTGCGGGCCGCCGCCTGACGCGCGAAGGTGACGCTGGTGAGCGTCGCCTTGGTGAGCGCGCCCTGAACGACTTCTGCAATGACCAATACGTTCGACATGTCAGACCACCTTCGCTTCGTTCTTGAGCTTGTTCACCAGCTCATCCACATCGGCCACGGTCACACCCGCGAGGCGCGCTGGAGGCTCCTCGTACTTGAGCACGCGCACCTTGGGCGTCAGGTCGACGCCGAGGCTGTCGGCCGCGATCTCTTCGATCTTCTTCTTCTTGGCCTTCATGATGCCCGGCAAGGAGGCGAAGCGGGGGTGGTTGAGGCGCAGGTCCGTGGTGACCACGGCCGGCATCTTCACCTTGATGGTCTCGAGACCACCGTCGGCCTCGCGGGCCACCGAGATGGCCTCGCCGTCGACCTTGAGGCCGGGCTTTTGGGCCTTCTCTTCGGCGGACTCTAGGCCCTCGGTCTTGGACGCGAAGGTGGCCTGGGGCCAGCCGAGGTAACCGGCCAGGAGCTGACCCGCCTGGTTGGCGTCGTCATCTGTGGCCTGCTTGCCCATGAGCACGAGGTTGGGCTGCTCTTTTTCGACCAGCTTTTGCAGCACGCGGGCCACCGCGTCGCTGTCCAGCTCGTCGGCCTTAACGAGGATGCCGCGCTGGGCGCCCATCGCCAGGGCTTGGCGAATCTGCTGAGTGGCGTCTTGGGAGCCAATGCTCACCACGACGACCTCGCCGCCGTGGGCTTTGGTGAGGCGAAGGGCCTCTTCCACTGCGATCTCATCGAAAGGATTAGGGACGAAGTTCATTCCGTCCGTCTCGAACCCCGATCCGTCAGGCTTAATCTTAACCTTCCGCTCGTAGTCCGTGACCCGTTTGACCGTGACCAGGATCTTCATGTGCGTCTCCTTGCTCTCAAATTAGGGGCCTCCCCAAACTTGGAGACCGCCACCGCTCGGGTGCTTGAAAGGCCTGCGTGGCGCAGTGTGTCACCCGATCGCCCCAGCGGTTTAGTGGTCGACTGACTCGCGTGTCAACCGTTGCGGGTTCGTGTTCCAGGGTGCTACTGGCGGGACTTCGGTTCAGATGCCTCGCACCATCGCAGTCGCCAACCAAAAGGGCGGAGTGGGAAAGACCACCACCGCCGTCAACCTCGGGGCCTCATTGGCCGCCGACGGGCGACGTGTGCTCTTGGTGGACATCGATCCCCAGGGCAACGCCTCTTCGGGCGTCGGCGTCTCGGTCGAGGAGTCGACGCTAGGCATCTATGAGGTGCTCAGCGGCGCGGCCTCGCTGCACGACATCGTGCAGACCACGCCCATCGATACGCTCTTCGTAGCGCCCGCCAGCCGAGACCTTGCGGGGGCCGCTTTGGAGCTGGCCGCGATCGAGGACGGCGGGCATACGCGCCTGCGCGAGGTCATCGAGCCGCTGCGCGAGGACTACGATTATGTGGTCATCGACTGCCCACCCTCTTTGGACATGCTCACGGTCAACGGCCTCACCGCGGCCGACGCGGTGCTGATCCCGGTGCAGTGTGAGTACTACGCGCTGGAGGGGCTGTCGAAGCTGCTCGAGACCATCGAGATGGTGAAGGATGCGTTGAACGAGGGCCTCGAGATCGAAGGCATCCTCTTCACGATGTACGATCCCCGGAACAACCTGTCGCACCAGGTGGTGAGCGAGGTGCGCGGGCACTTCGAGGACAAGGTCTTTGAGACCATGATCCCCCGGAACATTCGCCTGTCCGAGGCACCCAGCTTCGGCAAGCCGGTCATCCTATACGACCTCGCTAGCCGCGGCTCGCAGAGCTACATCGCGCTGGCCCGCGAGCTCGAAAAACGCAGAGCCGCATGACCGTCCGGTGAGCACGGCCCACGCGACCACGATCCCTGAGTACATCAACGCGGCTGCTCCCGCGGCTCAGGGGCACCTGCGCCAGCTCTACCGAATCCTCAAGCGCATTGCCCCGGTGGGCAGCGAGGCCATGCGGTGGGGTGTGCCGGTATTCTGGCAGCAGGGGGTGCTGTTCACCTTCTCTGCGTACCCGGCCCACCTGAGCTTCAGCCCAGGGCAGCTGGCCGTGCAGCACTTCGAGGAGGAGCTCGCCGACTACAGCACGGGCAAGGACGCCATTCAGCTGCCCTATAGCAAGCCCCTGCCTCATGACCTGCTCGTGGAGATCGCAGAGTTCTGCGCCTTGGGCGCGAGGCAAGCGAAGGACCGATAGGGCCCGTCTCCTGCCGCCCTACGGTGCGCTGAGGCCGGCTGCGGGATCCAAATTAGAAGGGGAGCGAGGGGTCGAGGCCGGGTGGCGAGGCAGTGCCTGCCTTGCCGCGCTGCTCCTGGCCTGAGCAGGTCGAGGCCGAGTCCCAGGGGCTTGAGCATGGGGGCGCCATGGGCCATCAGCAAGCAACTACTTGCTTGCTTATTCGGCACGCGGTTTTCACCATGGGCGCGTGGCGGCGCGGCGACAATCTGGTGAGGCTCGAAGGGCCCAGATCGCTCAAGCGGCGCTCCGGATCTTGTCCGAGGGCGGATCGCACCGCCTGACCGCTAAGCACCTCGGGGCCGCGGTGGGCATCGACCACTCGACGATATTTAGGCACTTCGACGACAAGACCGCGATTGTTCAGGCCGCGATCGACCTCTTCGAACTACAGCTGCAAGCCAGCTTTCCCGACGGGGACCCGGGCTTGCCTGCTCTGCAGGCCTTCATTCAGCATCGCTACGGCCTGGTACTCAAGCAGCCGGCTTTGGTACGTCTGGCCTTCAGTGCCAGCTCTCTCGCCGCCGCCGGTGAACAGGCCCAGGCGCGGCGTGTGCACCGCATTGTGCGGCGCTCCATGACCTATATCGCGCACTGTCTGCAGGCCGCCGTCGATGCAGGTGAAATTGACAGCCCTGCGCAGACCCAAGTGCTCACGTGGGCCGTGGCCGGCGTGGTACGCGGCGCGGCGACGGCCCCCAAATCCCGACGACTGCCCCCTGATGAACTGTGGGCTCAGATTTGCGACCTCATCGGCGCACCTCGACACCCCTAGGAGATGAAGATGATGACACCCAACGTTACCCTCGCTCTGTGCGCGGCCGCCCTCTTGGGCACCGCAGGCTGCCAACACGGGGCGGACCACGCTGCGCACGACCGCCACGCGGGCCACGACAAACACGCCGCGCATCATGCGCACGGTGAGCATGACAAGCACGCCGCGCACGACAGCCACGCGGGCCATGACAAAAAGGCCGGGCACCATGCGCACGATGACCACGCAGAACACGGTGATCACCATGGCCACGCGGCCTCGCAGCCCCACGCTGCCTCGCAGCCTCACGACAGCCACGCGGGCCATGGCACCGGCCATGACCTCAAGCCCCTGATGCGCGCCATGCTGGTGCATGTGGTTGCGCTGCAGGACGCCTTGACGGCCAAAGACGCGGCCGCAGCCCGCACCCACGCGGCGGCCCTGGCCGGGGCCTGCAAGGGTGGGGAGGAGCACGCCCATCATGACCTGCCCGCCGACTGGGGCCCGGACTTCGTGACCGTGGACCGCGCACTACATCAGGGCGCCGAGAAAATGAGCCAAGCGCTGCAGCAAGGCGATCTGGCCCAGGCCACCGGCATGTACGTCGGGGTCGTGGCCCAGTGCCAGGCCTGTCATGCCCAGGCGCCGGTCGCCCAGGCGGTGCGCCTCGGCCGGCTGCTTCAGGCGCCCTGAAAAAAAATCACGCCGGGTGTCCCATTGGCGCCGGCTCGTTCGTCGGGGATACGAAACAGGGGCTGAATGGCCCCCTCAACCCTCTCTTGGAGAATCCCCGATATGACAAAGTACATGCTGATCTACCGTAGCCCCGCCGCCGCCATGCAGGAGTTCCAGCCCTCCCCGGAGCAGATGCAGGCGATGATGAAGCAGTGGGATGAGTGGAAGCAGGCGTTCAAGGACAACATCCTCGAGGTGGGTGATGGCCTCAAGACGGAGGGCCGCGTCCTGCAGCCCGACGATACCGTGACCGATGGTCCTTTCATTGAGGCCAAGGAGCTGTTCGGCGGCTTCTCGATGATTCAGGCCGACAGCTTCGAGGAGGCTGTCAAGGTCTCTCGGGCCTGCCCGGTGCGGCACATGCCCGGCAACAGCGTGGAGATCCGCGAGCTGGCAGGGTACTGAGGCCGAGGCGCCAGCGGGCCCGCGTTCTGCGCGGCCCGCGCCGGCCGCCGTGTGGCCCATGAAACGCCAGGCGCCTCAGCTCGTAGAGCACTTCTTCCGTCACGAGTACGGCCGCACGGTGGCCGTGCTCGTGCGCCGCTACGGCGCATCCCGCATAGAGCTCATCGAGGACTGTGTGCAAAACGCGATGGCCCTGGCGCTGACGTCCTGGTCGCAACGCGGCCTGCCGGACAACCCAGCGGCGTGGCTGATGCGGGCCGCGAATAACGCGCTCATCGACAAGCTGAGGCGGCAGGGGGTGGGCAAGCGCGTGCTCGCCAGTCAGGCTGAGGGGCCTACCGCAGGGCTCGAGCCCGAGGCCTACCTACCCGCCGAGGTCGAGGACGAGCAGCTGCGCATGCTCTTCGTATGCTGCGACGAGGCTCTAGAGCCGCGCACCCAGCTGGTCTTGGCGCTCAAGATCTTGTGTGGATTCAGCGTCGCGGAGATCGCACTTCGGCTGTTCAGCCGCGACGACGCCATCCGAAAGCGCCTGCAGCGTGGCCGCACGCGCCTCAAGGCGCTGTCCCCATCCCTGCAATCCCCCGCTTTGGCGAGCCTGCAAGTCCGCCTGCCTGCGGTGCAGCGGGTTATCTACCTGCTCTTCAACGAAGGCTATAGCTCCTCCAAGCCCGAGCAGCACATCCGACGCGAGCTATGCGCGGAGGCGTTGCGTCTGGGCGAGTTGCTCACGCGGCACGCGGTCGGGGATGAGGCCAGCTCCTGGGCCCTTCGTGCCTTGATGCACATGCACCATGCGCGCATAGAGGCGCGCTGTGATGAGACCGGCGCGATGGTCCTGCTCGAAGAGCAGGACCGCAACCGATGGGATAAGGACGAAATTCAGCTCGGCCTGCAGATGCTCGTACGTTCCAGCAGCCAAGCGGAGGTCTCGCGCTATCACATCGAGGCCGCCATACTTATGGAACACTGCACGGCCCGCAGCTACGAGGATACGAATTGGAAGGACATCGCGCGGCTCTACGAGGCCTTGGAGCGCCGGCACCCCTCGCCGCTGTATACCATCAACCGGGCCATCGCCCTGGCCCAGCTCCCGCCCGGGCAGGACGCGGGACCTGCGGCCGGCCTGGCGCTCTTACGCTCGACGACCCCGCCGGCCTGGTTGGCCCGGTACTATCTTTGGGATGCATCGATGGGCGAACTATTGCGGCGCGTCGGGCAGTTTGAGGCTGCCATCGCCCACCTCACCAAGGCCGAGCAGGGCGCGCCCACCGAGGCGGAAAAGCATAGGTTGCGCGCCCGCATCGCACAGTGCGAGGCGGCGGAGACATCTTAGCCAGGGGCCGCTTCGCGCCGAAACTACAAGGGCCTAATCACGCCGTCGAGCCCCACAAGCAGGATGACGTTCTGTTCGTTGGCGTAGATCATCTTGATATCCGCAGCCTCAAGCTCGGCGACCAGGGATGCCGCCACCTCAGGGTCGAGCCTGGGCTCAAATAGATAGTTGGCGCCGAAGTTGTGGTGCTCGGGCCGAGTGGTTTGGGACCAATTATTGCGCAGGACAATGGGGGCCGATGTCAGGCCCGTGATTGTGGTTTGGTCCCAGCCGACAAGCGGGGCCGTGTAGCCCGCTGCGAAGCCGGGATCAGGGGGCCAGTAGAAGGCGGTTTGAATCGTCACGCCGCCCGAGCTGATGGTGCGTTCTTGCGCGATGTGCTCAGGCCCAAGTTCGAACTCATCCGGGCAGCTTGTGGCGAGGTTTGCATACTCCTCGGTGCGTTCAGCGAAGCTGCCGTCGTAGTTACGGTACGCGACCGGCGTGGGGTAGTCGCCGCGAAGCATGAGATGCAATCTGTTGATCCCCATGGCGGGGCTCTGGTTCCTCGCGCGTAGCGCTGGCACCTGCTGAATCAACGTGAAGCTGCGGCCCAGGGCATCGAATCTATCGTCGCTGCTCAGTGTGGAGGAGTGCATGCCTTGGGCGTGGCGGTAGCCTGGCAGCGAACCTGGCGCGCCCTGCAGGTTTTGAACGCCGCCGTCGTGGATGTAGTCGACATCGATCTGCTGCAAGAGGGTGGATGACAGCCCATCCGGATCCATCCACGTCGATAGGCTCTGAAGGTCCCAGATCGACTTCAAACGGTGCAGCGCAAAGACGTCGGAGGACTCCCCCTGGGAGACACACAGGCGGGACTGTGAGGCCAGTAAGAGCGGCGTCACATCGCGGGTGGTATCAGGCGCCGGTAGCGGCCGAACCTGCTTTATGACCAGCCCCTCGCCCTCGATCTTCTTGTACTCAAAATCCAGCGATAGCGGGCTGTCCTGGGTTTGAAGGTGGTCGGCGACCCGCGCCAAGAGCTGCGTCAAATCGATGTACTCTTGGTCCCAGGTGAGCACGGTGCGGCCCAGCGGTAACAGGGCAGAGCCGGATCGAAGCTCAGGGTAGGCGTCCTCCCGGAATCGAAGCACCGAGACCTCTTCGGGCTTGGCGCTGCTA
>Ga0193954_1001496_pt1 | contig 11846 bp, 9 predicted proteins | sample BB_5_MG_FD_140340 | JGI IMG/M metagenome (GOLD analysis project Ga0193954, IMG submission 140340) | Microbial mat bacterial communities from the Broadkill River, Lewes, Delaware, United States - BB_5_MG | ecosystem: Environmental > Aquatic > Freshwater > River > Microbial mats | place: USA...
CCTGGGCGGACTATACCAAGGCGAACCCCATGCCCGAGGTGGCCTATGGCATGGAAGTGAGCCGTCACCGCGTCTTCGGCGCCAATGAGTCTGTGGTGGAGCCCTTCAAGCGCAGCCGCGCCGGCTCAGCCGCGGGCGATACTGGATACTTCCATAACTATAGCGTGTCTGTGGAAGGCGTGAAGATCGGCTACGTCGGCGAGAACGTCATCGACTTGGGTTACAAAGACGGGACCCGCCGCTACTGGGGTCACCCGGGCGGCATGCAGACCGAGAGCAAGTGGCAGGGTGAGTTGGCGAGCCGCCGCATCACGGTTCACGGCATGTCTGAGTTCTCTCAGTACTTTTCGCACACCGATACCAAGCGCGGTTCAGCCCGCGTGACCTCGATGCGTATCAAGGAGCTGGATCGCAAGATTCATGACCTGCGGATCGACCAGCCTGCCGGCTACGAGGCGCAGATCAAGCAGGCGGAGGGTGCCAAGGGCTGGTGGACCGCCTTGGACGTGGCCCGCAAGGGCCTCGTCGACCACCTCGACCGTGGACAGTTGGACGCGGCCGATAAGCTCTTCTCCGGCTCGGTTTCGCTGCGCGATGCCGACGATGCTCAGGTCATCTATGACCTGCTCACGGCGGAGGGGCGCACAAAGATCGCCGGGGCCTTCGATGGTCTCGATGAGGATACTAAGGCTCAGGCCGTGGCGCACTTCGGCGTGGCCGACGCGGCTGCGCTTGACGAGAACCAGCGGGCCAACACCGTGTTGTTCACGACGCTCACTCAGCGTGGCCAGATGCACTCGTACCTCAAGGGCGAGGCCCAGGGCATCGTGACCACCGAGCGGTTCCTGGCTGACAAGGACCTGCTGACCGGTGATGGCCACCTCGCCTCCAAGGAGAAGTTCTCGGCCTGGATTCAGACGGATGACTTTGGCGCTTGGTACAAGGACAAGGCGGGCCGCGACTGGGAGCACGGTACGGATCTCGCGAAGCTCACGGTGGATCAGGTCAAGGCCGTGGTTGAGCTGGCCCTACCGATGGTGAAGGGCAAACGAACCATCTACGCCGACGTCAACCGCGGCTCTCAGATGTTGTCCAAGCAGATGGCGACCCTTCTCAAGGAAGGCAAGCTGCCGAAGGCCGAGTACCAGGTGGACTCGATGGCCGTGGCACCCTTGGAGTAGCACCCACTCTTGCCTGCCTGCCGCTCTGCCTTGAGCTGTCCTCAAGGAGTCTAAGTTAGGATTGCTCTGGCGCAGCCGCGGCGCTGAGTAGGGCCGTCATCAGCTCATCGAGATCGAGCGGCTTTGCGATCACCTCGTAGGCGCCCGCGTCCAGCAGGTGGCTTCGGTGCCCGGCCGCGCAGGCCGTGGCCACAACCACCGGAATGTCCTTGAGGTGGGGCTGCGCCGCGATGGCCCCCAGGGAGCGCGCGTCGCTGCTGGTATCTGCGAGCACCACGTCTGCGGTCTCGGCGGACGCTAGGGCGTGGTGCGGTGAAAAGGCGCTGCTGATGCCCGCGGTGGCGAAGAAGTCCTGTAAGACCCCATTGGGCGTGCGCTCATCGCCTACGACGAGCACATGCCGAAGCGGTGGCGCGGCGTGGGGGGCGATCTCCGCCGTCGATCCCACATCCTGCAGCTCCTGCAGAGGCACCTCCAGCGTCCAACGAAATGAACCGGGTTGGCCCCGCACGCTGAGCGTGCCGCCCAGGACCTGGGCAAGCCGGCTGCTGACCGCGATGGCCAGGCCGGGCCCGGAGCCGCGCTGGTCAGGGGCCTGCAGGAGTCCATCAAACCACTGGTTGCGGGTGGGCAAGTCTACTTGCCCATTGTCATCGACGGTGGCCTGGAGCCAGCCCGAGCGTAGCTCTCGGGCGCAGACCTGAACGTGGCCGGCGCCGTCGCTGAGTCGGATCGCGGCCCGGAGTACGCAACGTAGACTGCGAGCCAGCCGGGTCGGGTCAACCCGCGCGTAGCGGGGCAGCTCTTCACGGATGCTGAGCGTGTATTCCAGCTTGTGAGTGCTGGCCTGCGAACGCAGGTCCTCGTGCACGTCGGTGATCAGGCGCCAAAGATCGAGGTCTTCGGGCTGCGGCGCGAGCTGAGCGCTCTCGAGCCGCGATAGATCGACGAGGTCGTCGACCAGCTCCAGCAGCTGGCGGGCGTTGTCTTTGAGGTTGAGCATGTAGCCGGCCAGCTCCTCGGCCGGCACGCTCCCTGAGGTGCCCTCAATCAGCTCGGCAAATCCCAACAAGGAACTCAGCGGGGTCCGCACCTCATGACCGATATTGGCCAAAAAGGCGGTCTGAGCTTCCCGCGTGTTTTCTGCTCGGGTCGTCAGGGCCACGTGCTGCCGGATGACCTCTTCTTGGTACGCATCCGAGAGCTGAAAGAGCACGCGCTCGTAGGCTTCATCGAGCGCATCGACGAGCTGCAGCCGGAGGCTCGTGGGTTCCGAATCGAGGTCCGGGCGCACCGCCTTCTTGAACGAAAGTAGGCCGCGCTGCGGGGTACTTATGTGGAAGTCGTGGGCGCCTCGATAGCTCACCACCTGGGCAATGAAGGCCTCCAGCGGCCCATAGTCATCGTCAAGCAAGTAGTCCTGCCAGGCTGCGAAGCTGCGCTGCACCAGGTCGGCGGTCTCGCCCCGCGGGCGTCGGCCTTGCAGGTCCACAGACTCGCGAATTACCCAATCTACAGCGCGAGCGCGCAGTTTCGCGCCGTCTCGGGCCAAGAGTGAACGCAGCGCCTCTTTGGCTTCGGCAGGAAGGCGCGGACCCATCTCTAGGGTTTGTGCCCCTCGGTGGGCATGGCGTCAAGCCGGGGCTTCGACCGTGTTGCGCTCAGTCGCGCCGAAGTCTGTGAGGGTCTGGTACTGTGTAGGGAGCGAGTATGGACCGTACACCGCGCTATCGCCTCTTCTGCATTGTCCTTGGCCTTGTCACCGTGAGCTGTGTTGCGGAAGTGGGCCCGTTGACCTCGAAGTTGGGGCGCCTGCAGGTCGAGCAGGTCCTGGACATGGGCGCGGTTCAGGTGGGGCAGCCTCAGGTTCGCACCCTCAGCATTCACAACTCCGGTCCCGGCGCGTTGCGGATCACTGGGGCGCAGCTGGGGCCGGGCGCGGAGGCGGCCAGTCACCGCTTTGAGGTGGCGGACGTGGAGTTGTGGCTGCGGCCCGATGAATCCACGGAGCTGGAGGTGCGGCTGCTCGCGCTGCAGGACAGCGGCGGGCCCGTCCAGGCAACGCTCACGATCATCAGCGATACCGAGGACCCAGACAACCCGGGCACCAAGCAAAGTGCGCAGGTTGAATTGCAGGGCCGGACCCATCGTTATGGACTCGCGGTGACGCCTCAGCCCATCGCCTTTGGGCTGGTCTCTGCAGGCCAACGGGCGCGCATCGACGTGACCTTGACGAACGTTCTCGATTCGCCGCTCACGGTAAGCAGTCCCGATAGCCTCGACGGTCGCGCGGCGTTGCATAGCAGCGCGGGTTCGGGTCGCCTGTCCATTGACGCCTTTGTGGGTCCGCAGGGCGACTTGCCGCGCGGACGGGCCGTGCTGGAGCCCGGTGCGTCCATGCAGGTGCCGGCGCTGTTCTACGCGCCCTCTGTCAGCCTGGGCGGTCCCGCGACGGGCCAGTGGCGGGTGGCGGGTTGTGGTGATCCTGCTTGCCTGCAGACGGTTGAGCTGCACGCTGAGACCGACAATAACGCCCTGATTTGCAGGCCAGAGCAGATCGACTTCGGTTCGGTCTTTCCCGGTCTAGAGAGACAACAGGAGTTGCGTTGCTACAATCGCAGCGCGGTGCCGCTCACGATAGTACGCGCCGCCATCGAGACCGGCGGCGACCCGGAGCTGAGCCTGGGCGCGCCGGACTTAGCGCTGATTCCCCCGGGGGGCGTGGTACGTATGCCCGCATACTTTCGCCCCACCGAGCAGACCTTCAACGAAGGTGGGCCTTCGAGCGCGACGGTCGTGGTGCAGGTCGTCGACCTGATGAGCGGACTCGAAGGGCAGGCCCAGGTAGAGTTGGTGGGGCAGGTGGGCGGGGCGCGCCTTGAGATCCGTCCCAACCCGCTCGAGTTCGGTGAGGTCGCCATCAACACCGAACTCACCCAACGGCTGACCATTGAGAACGTGGGTTTTGAGCCCGCGATAGTTCAGATGGTGGAGGTGGATACTTCCGCCACCGGCCTGTACTCCGCCTCCACCACGAGCTTCACCGTGCCTCAGGGCGCAACCATTGAGTTTCCGGTGACGTTTTCGCCCCTGGCCGCAGGCACCTTTACCTCCGGTCTGCGCTTCACCAGCAATGATGCGGTCACCCCCACGCATGCCGTGGGGCTGGTGGGTATCGGCTTGGATATCCCGCCCTGTATCTATGAGCTGGAGCCGGCCGAGGTGCAGTTTGGCGCGGTGCGAATCGGACAAGAGCAACGTGTGCAGGTGCGGGTGCGTAACCAAGGTCCCGGGGACTGCCTCGCCCGCAGCTTCCTCATCGAGCTGCCCAACGGCCAGACGCAGTCTGCCTTTTCGCTCGCCGATGGACCGGCGCCGCCGCAGCGGCTGACACCCGGCCAGTCCTTTGTGGTGCCCCTGCGCTTTGCGCCCGTCACTGCGGGCAACCATCAGGCCTGGCTGACCTTTTACATCTCTGACCCCCAGGCTTCGAACCCCCGCATTCCGCTGTATGGGGTGGGTCGTCCGCTCATCGAGGTGACCTGCCCGGGCCCCATCACAACCCCCGCGGGGCAGCCCGTCTCGCTCACGGTGCAGGCGGACGCGGTGGGAAATATCATCAACTATGAGTGGGCGATTGTGCAGGCGCCCACCGGTGGCATTGGCACGCCGAATCAGTGGAACCCGGCGCCGCCCTCTTCGGCGACTGAGGACTTCTTGGCTTTCATCGTGGGTGTATATGAGCTGCAGGCGACCGTGACCGATGATCAGGGCAATGAGGCCGCCTGCATTACCGAGGTGACCGCGGAGGGCCGAGGCCTACGCGTCACTCTCACCTGGAACGGGCCCGGAGATGTCGACCTGCATGTACACCGAGGCACCACCGCGCCCTGGTTCGTGATGGACGACTGCTATTACGCGAATCGCAGCCCAGTCTGGGATACGAGCTTCCCCAGCTCGCAGGGGCCCAATCCGGAGCTGGACTTTGATAATACGAACGCCAATGGGCCTGAGAATACCCGCATCAACGATGTGCAGCTGGGTGAGACCTATACGATCGCCGCGCATAACTTTGCACAGGCCCAGGGGCGTAGAGCGACCATCCAGATTTACTGCGGCAGCGGCACCATCGCGGACGCCACCTTCACCTCTCGGCCGCTGGCTGGCACCGAGAGCAGCAACTGCTCCGCGAATGACTTTTGGAAGGTGGCGACGGTGGTCTTCGATAGCGCAGCGACCTGCCGAGTAGTGCCCATCGATACCTACGTGCCGTCCCGAGACGCCTGCAGCGCCTACTGATTCCAAGGATGCTCGCTGCGCCGGAACGCGCTAAACCCAGCGTCACCATGGCGGTGTTATCGCTGAAGACCCCCCTGCCGCGACTGCAGCGCCTGTGTGCGTCGTTGGGCCTCGAGGTCCGGTTGGATCCGGGCGCCGAGCGGCCTGTGACGGGACCCTCGGGGCCCATTGAGCTGACGAGCGGCTTCAGCTTTCATCAGGTGCGGCAAGTCCTGCGGGAGATGGGTCTGGCCGTGGCCTCCCTGCGGCCGACGGCCGGCGAGGGCGAACTGTGGCAGGCTATCTTGCACGGTATGGAGGGCGTAGCCTTGGTTGATGGTGTGGGCGAGCCTGACGCAGCAGCCCCCGTGCTCAGCGAGCTTGAGGGGGCCCTGGATGCCCACCAGGCCCTTGAGGTAGCCTTGGTCGACCATCGCCTGGCCCTCATGCAGGCTGACCTGCCGCGGGCCCGAAGCACATGGGATCGCTTCTCCAGCGTGATGCTGCATCACATCGTGGTCGAGGACGCCCTGGTCACGCCCCGCTACATGGGCCTCGAGCCGGCTGAGGGCTGGCAGCGGGGTGCGACGCCCTTCATCGTCGACAATGAGCACAACAAGATCCGCACGTGGGTGAAGGAGATCGACGAGCGCCTCGTCGCGATGCAGACCCTGCCTCTAGAGGAGCCCGAGCGTGCCGTGCACTGCCTGGAGCTGCTCGACCGCCAAAAGGTCTTCCATGACCTGTTGGAGCATCACGACATGAGGGAGCGCGCCTTCATCTATCCGCACCTTGAGGCCCGGCTTGCCAGCGAGGAGAAGGCTGAGATTGTCACTCGTCTTTTGACCTGGTCTTGAACATCGGGGCGCGGGCTCAAGGGCCTTCGCTCAGCGCACTCCGATCGACATAGCGCGCTGAATCTGGCGGATGGGCCACCCGGTGAGCGCCGCAAGCTGTTTTGCACGGCGCCTCTTGCGGGCCTCGAGCTTTTTTAAGTAGCGGCGGCCGGCCGAGCACGAAGTGTTCTTCGCGGCGTGACTCACGACATAGCTGGGCCGAAAGGCCCGGCGGTCCCCGGTGGCTTGAAGGGCGAGGTCCTCGGGAAAGTGGGCATTATCGTAACGAAAGTGCAGGCGGGTCATGACGAGGTTCTTGGCGGCCCGACCCTTGAGGGCCTTGTTCACGCCGAGCCGCTTGGCCTCCCGACGGCGGAGCTGAGGTACCACGGCCTCGGTGAAGATGGTCTGCATACCTTGTTTCTCCGTGGCGTTTTCGAAGACCGCCCCATAGAACTTTGAAAAATCAGACTTAATGTACAGGGGCAGCTCTCTGCGGGTCTCAGGGATGCGCTGAGTTCGATAGTTGCTGGTCTGCACTCGACCTCGGTCGGAGACCGCATAGACGGTCAGCTCTTGGGGGCCCTTCGCGTTGACCATGCCGAGGCGAATGGGCAGACCGAACTTAGGCGTATCGAAGTGGACCTGCAAAGGACGCAGTTGGGTGAAGCCTCGCCGCTTCTTCTTGGATAGTTTGCCTAGGTTCACCCGAGCGACGAAGAACCGGTTGCCCTGCTTGATATAGCTCTGCAGCACGGGCACGGCTTTCGCCGGCACGTCATAGTGAAAGCGATTGAGCCACTGCATTAGGCCGTCGCCCTCGTTCGCGGCGAGGATGGCGATCTGATACTCGCCGACCTCGTAGACCGCTTCTACCTTCACGCCGAAGTCCCGGGCCTTCGTCCTGGGGCGCGCGCCGGAGGCGCGGGTCGACATATTGTCCGCCATCGCCGAGGGCCGGCGCCGGCGGACCCGCGTCGCACATGGCTCAGGGTCGTAGCGTTCGATCAACTTAGGCGCGCTTATCTGAGCGAGCCGAGCGAAGAGCTTGCCGTTGACCACCGAGACTTGTTTACGCCGAATCTTGGAGGGCACCGGCACAATCATCGCGAAGTCCGAAGCCTTGGTTTTGACGTCATTGGCCATAGTAATGACGGTCGTGTCGTCGATACGCACCAGCGCGACCTTGGAGGATTCATTAGTGATCTCGGGGGTCGCGATATTCTGTTTTCGGGGCGGTCGGGGCGCCACCATGCATCCGCACATCGCCTGGGCGGCGCTGGGCGCAAGTATTCCTGCGACCGCGAAGAGCGCGCACAGGGTTGATGGTGAGATGGTCATGCGGAGGCCTCCAAGGATAGTTTGCGGCGATGGTGACGGCGCTCAGGCCGCCTAGCGAGTAGTCCATCGATGATGGGCACTAAAGGAGAGCACAGCACCAAGGCCCAGATCAGCGCGTTGGGCTCGTAGCGCACAAAGCGCAAGACGTAGGCCAGGCTGGCTACGGCGAAGGCGTAGACTATTCGCGCGGGGCGAGTCTGAGGCGTGGTCTTGGGGTCCGAAATCATGAAGAAGGCAAACAGCACCAAGCCCCCGCTTTGAAGTTGGTGGGTGGGGATGCTGATGGGGTCGCCCAGCCACAAGGCTCGCCCGAACAGCAGCAACGCGTGGGCAGCGAGGAAGGCCCAGGTGACGTCGCTGCGCTCGGCGCGGTGCACGACGAGGATTCCGGCGCAGGCGAGCGCGCCTGCGAAGAGGGTCACGTTGCCCCACTGACCGGGGGAGACCCAGGCCCCGTCCGTCAGCAGCATCATCGCGGCCAACGCGAAGTTGGTGGGGTTCATCACGTGCCGGCCTCGCACCCGGATGACAAACTTGCTGGCGACCGCGATGACCGAGGCCAGCGCGGCCAACGCGGCGGTATCGACCCGCAGCAGCAGGCAGAGGGAGAGACTGGAGATCAGGGTGCTCTTGGCGTCGAAGCGCGGCAGCCCCACCCAACGTGAGGCCAGCCACTGGGCACTCAGCGCCGCGCCGAAGGTGAACAGCAACTGTTCGAGGCCAATGTGGATGGTCTGGCGCGCCGTGCCGAGCACGAGCAGCAGGCTCAAGACGAGGATCTGAGGCCAGCGGGGATCACTCAGAGCAGGGCGGCAGGGCCAGGGCACGCCCCCATAAACGCACGAAGCGGCGGCCCGATCTACGGGCGCGCGTCAGCTCGCGGTGGGTTGCTCGGTGATGAGGTGCCAGCGCTCGGGCACGGGCATGAGGGAGGTGGTGGTATCAATGCCGGCGTACCAGACCTCGGTGCCCTCGGAGAGCATGCGCAGCTCCGCGAACTCCGACGGGGCCTTGGAGCGCACCGCCACGACGCAGCGCACCGGCAGGTCGGAGAAGTCGGCGCCCACGAGCGTATCGTCGAGGATACCCAACGCGTGCTTTTGGGTGGCGATCTTCTGCAGAGAGGTGGCGACGTCCGGGCGAAGCTTGCCTTCGGGGGCATACATCTCGCTGTAGCCGATGGACTGGCTGACGCCCTTCATGAGCTCGAGCAGGGTGACGCCCTCCTTCTTGAGCTCCACGATCACTACCGCTTGGGGCTTGCCCTCGCTCATCGCGATGGCGAGCAGATTGACCTTCGACTTCAGCGTGCCCTTCAGCTGGGCTTGCCGGTCCAAGACGATGATGCCGCCGGTGCGGTTCGCCATGCAAATCTCGTACTCGTCGCGGCCTTCGTCTTTGTCGAAGTCGCGGGCGTTGCGCTGCAGCTCTGGAAGGGTCTCGATGAAGCCCTTGACCCAGGCCTCGACCTCATTGGCCTTGATCGTATTCACCCGATAGCTGCCGGTCTGCTTGGGGGCGATCTCCTCGGAGGGCTTGTACTTGTGGTGGATTTCGACCTTGTAGCCAGCCTTGCGGTTGCTCAGCTTCAGCAGCGCGCCGTGGCCATCGTAGATGTTGATGTAGTCGTCGCGGATCTCTAGGTCGAGATTCTCTTGAGCCGCTGTATCCAGCAGGGGGCGAAGCGGTCCGTCTTTGAGCGCTTCGAGAAAGGCATCTGATAGGCCCCGGGAAAAAAGGTCAGTCGTGCTCATCCAGGATTCTGTAGCACTACCGACGTCGAACGAAAACGCATTGCCGGGTTTTGCGATAGAAATGGTGCTGTAATGGCGGGTTTCGGTGGCCTATCATGGCCAAATGCCCGGTTTGCCACCGGCTTTTTGTCTGCCTGCCCCCTCAAATGGGTGCTGTGGCCGTCGTTTCATCTCGAAATGGGGCACCCTGCGGCGGGGCGGCACGCTGAGCGGATCACTTTAGGCACCGCGGTCCCGCCCAGCGTCGTGGCACCAAGGTCAGCCGCTCGGTTCGAAACGCCCGATGATTGTAGCTGGCTTTCCCGCGTCGGGCCTTTCGGTCGTGCGGGCGCAGGGGCTTGAGGCCGACCAGCGGTTCTTGCACATGTCCCGGCACACCTGTGGGGAGCAGCCCACGCCGAAGGTCTGCTTCGCGGTGTACCGGGCCGCACAGGAGCGCACGCTCTGCTGGCCCTGCACGATCGAACGCTGCCAGCCGACCGGGAAGAAGCGGCAGCCTGAGTTCGACGGCTGGCTCGCCAGGGTGCGCCGACCACAGCCGCGTCGTGCCTCCGCCCAGCGCCGGTTCTGCGGGGGCTCCAGCACCTTGCCCGGTGGTTTCACGGTGCGCTGGCGCTGGGGCCGCTAGGTATTCATGCTTGCGTTCAGGGCATTGATGGACTGCCCGGTCTGGCCTCAGTCCTCACCGTCGCTATCTGCGCTGAGGTGGCGCCAATAGCTGAGGGGATTATCAAGCAGGGTCTTGGTGATCTGAAAGTGGGAGGTCTCTTGTAAGCCCACGCTCTCAAGCCCCTCGTCGAAGGACAGGATCTGCGCGTTGGGAAAAGTGAGGATGATGGGGGAGTGAGTCGCGACGATGAACTGGGTGCGTCCTCGCCGCACGAGCTTCGACATCTGGGCGAGCAGGCTGAGTTGACGCTGGGGTGATAGCGCCGACTCCGGCTCGTCCATCAGGATGATGCCTGGCCTCATCCAAGAGGTGAACATCTCCAAGAAGGCCTCGCCGTGCGACCGGCTGTGCAGCGAGCGCCCGCCGTATCGACCATAGGGATCCCCTGTGAAATCCGGGTCGGCCGCGCGGGCCTCGAGGACCGAGGCGAAGTGGGCCTGGAATTCAGCGCGAAAGAAGTAGCCTTCCCTCGGCTTTCGCTGAAAGGCCGCTCGCAGGACGGGGGCCAGCTCACTGCTTTGGTGGGGAGATAGAGTGTCGACCAGGTCATTTCGACCACCCCCGCCCACGGGCAGGTTGCACAGCTCCGCGATGGCTTCCAGGACCGTCGACTTGCCGGACCCATTTTCACCCACGAGAAAGGTCACATCCGCATCAAAGCGCAGGTCCAAGCTCTCCACGAAGTCCAGCGAGAAGGGATATGCCGATGTATCTATCGGGGTGTGGGGGGCGCGGTAGACGCGCGTGAGATAGTAGGCACCAGGTCTCATGGGGGCGGCCACGCGTAGCTGCGCTCTACTTTGCTGACTATGACCGTGTACCCCACGTACCACTGTGCGCGGCCCTGGGCCTGGGCCAGCAAGTGCTCGGCCTGCGCCCGCCAGGCGGCGATCGATGCCTCATCCTTCCAGTAGGAGATAGTGATGCCGACGAGGCCATCTCGCACGGAGTGCACACCCAAAAAACCGGGCTGCTGAGCGACCAAGGCGTCCATGCGCTCGACCATCTCGGCGTATCCCACGTGCTCCTCATGGAGCCTTGAGGTGAAGGTGACCGCGTAGCTGCCTACCGGAATGGACTCGCCCAGCATCTATTGCTCCTTCTGCGGCAGGTTGTCCGTAATGTCATAATAATCACCCTTGTCCGCCACAAAGATGTGCACGGCTAGTTTGGTGCACGTCGGGGTCTCGAAGGCGCCCATCGCGATGGCGATGGTATCGTGGTGCACCGGATCCCAAAACAAGCTCGAACCGCAGCGCGCACAGAAGCCGCGACGCACCTTGTCCGAGGATGCGTACCAGGTGAGGTGCGCGTCGTCGTCGATGCTCAGGGCATCTTGTGGAACATCGGTGGAGACCCAGTAGTGCCCGGAGGTCTTGCGGCAAGCTGTGCAGTGGCAGGCATCCGGCCCGGGCAGATTACCTTGCACTTCGAAGCGCACCGCACCGCATAGGCAGGCGCCTTTGTGCGTGATCGTCATGGGGCGCAGCATCGCGGATCGCCCAAGACAGAGCAAGTCGCCGCGCCTTTCACTTGGCGTGGCTCGTATGTAAGATCACGCGCCGCTCATCACACTCCTGCGCGTCTGGGGGCTGCCACAGGTCGCTGGCCATTTCAAAGATTTCGTCGGGCACGACCATCGAAAACGTCGCGCCTCGCTGTTCGTTTCGGGCCCGAACCCGCTGCCGGCGGACCTCCCGGGGGGCGTCGATGACGTGCACCGTGAGCTCGTGCCCTGCCTCATCTACCCGGTTGTAAAAGCTCAGTCGGGCCTGCTTTTGAATGA